>Ga0181612_103268_pt1 | contig 17472 bp, 8 predicted proteins | sample HoacroProtozoa21_FD_119630 | JGI IMG/M metagenome (GOLD analysis project Ga0181612, IMG submission 119630) | Hoatzin crop microbial communities from Cojedes, Venezuel. Combined Assembly of Gp0051906, Gp0051904, Gp0051908 | reverse complement strand
GTGGTGTCTAGGTTATGGACATCCACAAGTAATGTATTTTGTTTCCTTGTATAAACAGTGTTCCTCTTAAAACTAACTGTAGGTATCCCAGAGTTTACTGGGTAAAATAAATGTCATGAGATGTGCTGGTATTTGCTAGAGTGAACAATTCATGGCAGCCTCCCCATAGAGGGCCAAGGGGAAGCCTTTCTGCCTTCTAGCTGTATTGCACATCTTGTAAACAGAAAATCTGGCACTAGGGGACATCAGGTGAGTTTGTGATACTCTACTAAGAAGTAGGAGTGAAAAAGTATATAGTGGGTATCCGTATATGTGAGTATGTCTTAGAGTCTGCCTGTATAACACAGAAAGATGTTTCATTTCTGCTGTGGTAAATATTTATATAGATTGTTTAATATCGCACAAAAAATAATTTGAAATAGCATTTAGTAGTTAGAATAGTTATGTGTCAGTTTCAAAACTTGTCTGTGGAACTCCGTGGAACATGACTTGCTCTTAAAAATGTTCGGAAGTGTTGCGTTGGTTGGCAATGAGTAGGAGGCCACTCAAGTGAAGTGAAAGGCATGTCCCATTCTGCTTGGTTTGCTGAAACAAATATAAGCCTCAGCCAAAAATCATCAGGTTGCATGTACTTTCTACTTCATTGAAAAGCATGAAAACCTGCACCTTATAACTGCAGACATTGCTGGTAGTGCTAGTAAGTTGCATGCAAACTGTGGTTGCAAGAGTCAGGAAAATATCATGTGCAATGAATGGTGTCTGTGTATGTAAGTATACATGGTTACTCTGGACTCGATGGTGTTTAAATGCCTTGTGTATATAATTTCATAGAAAAAGAATCAAAGTTCTATCCTGTCTAGTCCCAGATTACTTCTTGACTGAATCAGCATAGGCTAGCTACATCTGAGAAAATGCTTATCAAATTTGTATGTGTATGGATCTTCACTCTTTGATCACTCAAAAAAAACCACCCCACCAAAAAACCCCACCCCACCCTCCCAAAAAATTGCAAAACAAAACAAAAAAAAACCCAGTAACCCCGACCCCCCCAAAAAAAAAAAAACCCAAACCAAACAAAAACCCAAGTCTGCCTCTTCCTTTTAATATCAAGATTTGGGTTGAGCCTGGTTTTAATGCATTTGCAGATTTTATGGGTACCCTAAACAGTATTTCCTCATGGAAGACAGGACAGGAAGACAAACTCCGACAATATTTGAGGAGCTGAATTTTGAAAGAAATTCTGGAAAGTAAGAGTCCTTGCAGAGGAGACAGAACTGGGATATGCAGCCACTGCGTACAAAATGAGCTGAAGTTCCTCAGTTGTATTTCACGACCAGTAACGATTACGCAGTGGGTAAGCCTGGAGGGGAGAGACTCCTGGGACTATGTCAGAAAGGAGACAGCTTTTCCAGAACATAGAAGTAGTGTTTATGTGTAAAAGTGAGGGAATTTCAAATGTAACTCAGATGTTACTTTAGGGCTGAGCTGCAAAGTACTGTGTGGCTCCAAGTGTAAAATGCATTCAGTAAGGATTTCTTCTCTCCTCATTCTGTTGATAGACAGCATGGGCAGTCCTGCCAAGCTGACTTTTTCCTGGAAAACACTGTTAACATTATCTCCACATTTCCCTTAAGTTTCTTGCTGAAAAATCTGAAAACTAAATTTTAAGGCTCTAACCTGTTATTTTTCCATGTCCCTTGCAAGATCTCCCAAAGATGTCCCATTTGAAATTGTTATCTTCAGTCCTCGTGGGCTGCTTCTATCAAACTCTAATGAGAAAAATGAGAGTGACTTCATGGCAGTATTTGTTTTCTCTATATTATACTTTGAAACAAATAAAAACATTTGGAACACAAGCATTTAATATAGAGACCAATTAAGTGCAACATAAAGACGAACACCGTATTTTTTTATATAAATTACTAGTGTGTGTAGGACTTCAAAAACAGAATTTGAAATCAGGCTGAAATAGCTGGTGGCTCTCTAGCCATATTTTTGGTAATTCTGATGTTTACATTTACAGCTACACAAGATAAATTCCAAAGAGATAAATACTTTACATTTCAAGTGGTTCAAGAAAACAATTTTCGTCCCTGTGCTGTGTGATTCAAAATATTAATAGAAAATTATAATCTGAAAGTCAATTCTATAGCAGTCATAAACAATCACTTTGTCTTACTGATTTATTCTCCTTCTTGCTAGACTTTTTCTTTCTTAGGTATTCATAGTTAATCAGTATTTTAAATATGGCCATTCATTAAACTAGTTCTTTTGCAACAAAAATAGAAATAACTTCTTTGCCTTCTTTCTGTAGTGACCTCAAAAGTATAGGAGGGGGGAAAAAAAAATCTTCTGTTTTTCGAGTAACTCTTCTTATTAGGTGGGATATGTGAATGGAAAAATACTGAAGAAGAAAGTTCTGTGTCTACTTGTGGTAATACTTTGTTCTCCATCCAATTTGGTGTGACAGCATTCGTGGGATGCATTTGCTTCCAGCCTCCCTTTCACTGACAGGTTTGTTAATCCTGAGGAATACCGAGGACGGGATTTGCAGCCATGTGTAATGAGCTCTGCGAGTCCCGTCCAGTTCTGAAGGCTACAGGGAGGACTGGGAAGGACATCAGTGATCACTAGTGCTGCCGTTGTGGGTTGGACTTCCAGCAATAGAGATTATTCCCAAGGATAAAAGGCTCTCACTATAAAATACCTTCTACTACCATCACCTAGATTTATTCATATATTGCCATCTGCCATTCATTTAGGTGCTACTTTTAAGCAGTGAGAAAGTTTCACCTTTGGTGCGAAATTGTAAAGCTAGCTTTCTGTAATTTAATGGCAGTTCAGCTCCTTTCACCAGTTCTTACTGTCTTAGACTTGAATGTAGAATAATGACAGAGAGGAGCATAGTTTGTGAAATTCAAGATGCGTATAGAAGAAATAATGTAAATGCAACTGTTTCTTTTCCTCAGTTTTCAATCTTTTCACAGTAGGCAAGATAGCTTTTAAATATCTGTAAAAATCCTTCTGGAAGTGGAACCATAGTGGGAAATAATATTTTCCAGTGTTCTATTATATACTATTGCATTTATAAAAAAATATTTTTATTTAACTTTATGTAATATTTCAATATTTCGTATTTGTGCGATTAAACATGTGATCGTTCCACTAAGTATTTCAAAACCAGACTTGGCAAAGCTAAGCATTCTAAGCAAGACTTAGTGTTATGTTTGGGGTGTTCAGATTCGTAGGAAAAAAGAGAACGAATGGGTGCATCAGAAATGGTACGCACTCATAGAAGGCAAGCATGAATGTATTGACAGAAATGATATATTAACAATAAATACACATTTTTCATTATCTTTTAAGTATTTTTAAGAGAAGATTTTTTTTTGCCCCCAGATTTAAAGTTTAGTGCTACTCAGAGAAGGGAATTAATTGCGTGACAGGTAGGGAGAGATCCATTTTCAGTTAAAGGAGAAACAGGGAGGCATGCATTTTTATACTTTATGCTTCATGAAGTTAATGATTTTCCTTTAACTTTCTGTTATTTCGCATGCTAAAATAAATTTCTTACATACAGTGCCTCACCCTTCGTGTTCCTTGTTTTTCTTCCCTGTGTATTGCTATCATCTTTCTCCTGTTGTCAGCTCGCAATTTCATGCCTCTCCTCTTTTCATAAGCAATTTTTTTCTCTTACTTTCTATTATATTCCTGTATCTTTTTTTTTCCTGCTAATTCCACTTACAAAGTAAGAAAAAGAAGAGGCATGCATCTGGCTTTTAATCAAAATAAGTCATTCTCACAGAGCGAAATTGTCTCTGTCTTGGTCAGTGGTCAGGCAAACAGGTTTATAATGCAGGCTCCTGGCATCTTGATTGGAAGAGGACTCCTCAGAGGCTTATGTGAGTCTAATAGAATTAGAATAACAAAAACCTTTGCATCCTGGGTACCCAGCTGTCCAGCTTCACAAGCCCTGTCTTAGGTGGACTGTTAACAGAATGAAGCAAGGTGTGTAAATAGGGAAGAATAAAAGGAAGATTAGTTGTTTTGTTGATTCAAAAAATAGAAACAGTGCCTGAAAGTGCTGTTTAAATCCCTGATGAGACTGCTATGACTTTTTCTTTGTAACTCAGATACTAATAAGGACAGAGAATAATGTTATTTTGGCAAACCTCTAGGCAGCGGATCTGCGTTAAAGTCTAAAAATCTTTTTTTTTTTTTTTTTTTAACCCAAGGTAATTTCTGTCTAGATAAATAATAATATTAGTGTTTTCCCAGTGCCTGTTCTGCCGTCACTGGTATGGTGTTTTAATCCAAAATTATTTTTAAAAAAGCTAACATTTTCTGTCTTTTTGGAAACATCAAGTGGGTGATTAAGAAAGAGTCTTCTTTTTGAAATGAAGATCACTTATATGGAGAAAATACATTATTTAACCATTTGTAATTTGTTTTCCATGCTCTGGAAAGCTGACCTAGATGTTTAGAAGTTAGCTATCAAGTGATTCCTTAGGATCTTTAGTATGAAAGATCCTAAGCTTGTGTTGCTGTCACTTTGAGAACAGTTAAAGATTTGTATCACAAAATAAATAAGATATAATATATAAGATATGCGTATTCATCAGCATGACAAAAAACTTTATCATTAAAGATAAAATGAATAAGTAGCTTTAAGTAAAAAGGCTAATAAATGTAACAGAACAGAAGAATGCAAAAGACACTGTGGATATCCCTGAAAAATAATCTCTTCTGACATGGGGAAAGAGTCCAGCTGAAGGTAAGCACCCATACCAACAAGACAGAAAAAGGCAGCACAGTGTTGGTAAACCAGGCATATGTACAAATATACGTGTTCTTTATTAAAATTTTAATTACTCTGTTACAATTGGAGCCATGACAGACTGTCAGGATTGGTAAATTGCAACTGTATATATTGTGAGAGCTTGTGTAGTAGTGTAAAATCTTCAGCAGTTAGGGGCAAAATATCTGACTGCGATGGAAGCATGAGCCTTTCCAGTTAAGGTATATGGGATAGCGGTGGGTGCAACCTCTGATGTTCATCTTTGTCTTCACACCAGCCAACAAGGGAAAAGTTGCACAAAGCGAATGCAAATGAAATTACTGAACTAAAGAACAGCTGTGTTCTGGCAGGATTCAGCTGTAATTCGTTGTTATAGAATGCCTTTTTAATTGAAAGAAATCAGCCTATTTTTAGAGGGAAAAGAATTATAATCATATCTTGACACGGGGTCCTATATATGTTATTACTAACTCTGGAAGTCTATATTTGTAGATGGCCTGCATAGACTTAATCTGTATCATCAGTCTGAGTCCTCTCATACCACTTGCCAAAGAATGTTCCTGTCCCAGATTAAACATCTTACAATTGAATGGAGGAGTTCCTAAGGATTCTTGTAAAGTCTGAGTATGTTTTGTTCAAACACATTTAATATGATCACCTCACCCTGGAGAGTAAAATACCATGGTGTTTTTCACAGTCATCTTTACTAGAATAGATCATGTGATAATTTAAATTGCAAGGGACCTCTGGAGGTCACCTAATTTAACCCATTGCTCAAAGCAGGGATAGCTTCCAAGTTTGGACAAGTGGCTGAGGGCTTTGTGCATTCATGTTTAGAAGATCCCCAAGGATGGAGATGTTACCGGCTCTCTAGGCAGCCTCTTCTAATGCTTAACCGCGCTCCCTGTGAAATTGTTTCCTGTTCTTATGCTCAGTTGGAATTTCCTTTGCTGCACGTTGTGACTGTTGCCTCTTACCCTTTTTCTCTGTGCATCTGTGGAAACAATCTGGTTCTGTTTTTTGTAAAATGCTCCTTTAGATTGGCAGGCTTGGAAAATAAAATGAGTGACTTCATTTTACAAAAAAAAAAAAAAAGAAAAAAAAAAGGAAACAAAACGCAACCAAACCACCCCTATGCCCCTCCAACCCCACAAAAAAATAAACTCATAAACCCCTTTGATCTACAGTAATAGAAAGTTATAATAAGATAAAATTATTAAAATTTCTTATTATACCATATTTAGTAAGGATTCTCTGCAGCTGTCCTAGATCTTCGCTAGCGTGTGAAAAGATCTGCTTTGTCTCCGTAAAAATATTGATAGTGACTGGCATGCCTCAGTTGATTTTTATAGCTGCTTTCTTCCTGTCCTTTTGGGAAAAGGTAAGATCCTGTGCAATGCGAGAAGTTAAGTTTTAAAACTGTTTCCCATTCAAAATAATCTTTATTCCATATTACAGCTTGCCTCCTCTTCATGGAGTGGAGAATGAGGCATAACATGATGCCATGGAGGACTAATTCATGTCTTTCTCTCTCTTTCTTGAGGTTGCTTGACTTACATTTTCATTACCTCCATAATTTGTTCCACTTTCTGCATTAAACTGTCTTTTTAAATAATGCTCTGTTTCAAAGAATATAAAACAGTCTATTAAAAATGATACAGACTTGGGACTAAAGTTTATACAGTCACCCTTTGAGCAAAACGCTTCTCCTGAAAACCAGACATGTTATAACCAGCAATATAGTGAATCCTACTTGTAATAAAGTGCTTTGATTGACACCCCCCACACTGTAGTTTTACAGAAAAGCTGTTACATTATTTTTCAGTGCATTTCTTTGGCTGTTTACCTGGTTAATTCCTGAGAGGGCAGTGTTAACAACTTGTGGAAATACAGAGACGTGGCACATTCAGTCTGAGCGAAGTGGTTAACTGTGTGACATTTACATTTTCCTCGTGTTCCCATGATTTCTTGAGATTTGTCTATACTCATGATTTTTAATGAAGGCTGTGGAACATATATAAATAGTAATAGTAGTGAGTAAGGAAACAATCAAAGTTGATTACTTCAAGTTAAGTATTCTTTGACCTTGGATTGCCACGTACTAGAGAAGGAATCTCTCTGTCCCAGTCCTAGGTGGTGGCACTGCAGTTCATCTGATGTGCTGCATGAAATGTCATGTGGTATCTTCACATATTAGCATAGAGCTACATGATTCTAGCCTTATCATGTAAACGCCTGTATTGTTGGACTCAGTAATTAATCGTAATCCAGCACCTTCTCGCGTTAGAGTATTGTGTGCACTCTCTTTCTTCAGTATGTTGTTTCTTCTGAGTTCCATCTGGAAATAATTTTGGCAAGAGCAGCCCCTACAGTAGTTTAAAATCTGTATTTCTAGGAATAGAGTCAGTAGGTGGACCGCAGCCTGCAGCCCCTGGGAAGGTAGAACTGCGCTGCTGGCCAGTGAGAAGCGAGGGTTCTGTGAGCAGAAGTAGAAATCTGTGTGCGTGGCAGAATGTTAAATACATGTAGAACAATTTGCTGAGGAAGCTCTGGGGCTGGAGAGGTGGAGGGTGTGGGCTGAGAAAGTCCTCATCATGGGAAGTCCCCATCTTGAGCAGAAAACTTCCTGAAGGATTTCATGTATCCTTGTTCTCCACCACATCCCCTATTTTCTTTTTGGTTGTGTAACAGCCAGCAGGATGTCTGTATTTTATAATACATTTTACTGGGTCTCATATTCTTACAGGATCTGTTTCTTCAGTCATTTTTTTATCTCGTAACTTCCTTGTGGTAGCTTCAAGAGTTACTGAAGAAAAGGGAGATAAGATATGGCTGATGTGTTAAGTACCTGTCTTTATCTTGCCCTTTTTGGTATCAGACTGTTTTTCACTTGCATCCATGCAGGACAGGTTGCAGGCTTCTTTTTTAACTCTTCATATTACACTTTTTTGTTTTGTTTCTTCTTTTCCCCTGCATGTTTCCCAAGGGCCTGGGTGGCAAGCTCTGCTGTTATTTCCATCGTTGTCTAAGAATGGCTTTTATTTTCTGTTGTCAACCTGCCATGTAGTACCTGTAGTAAACTTGACATCTTACTTTCAACAAGTAAGGAGGCCTTTTGAGACTGCTCTTTCCAATAAATGACAGATGCAACTGTAGTAGTGGGAATAATGTTTATTTATCTGACAAAAAAAAAACAGTAGTCTAAACTACTCTGAATAATGCAGTAATGAATGATTTCTTGATAACGTTTTCCTGTCTTCCTGTTTAGCCACTTACCTTGCTTAAGACATAGTCCGTTATCTGTAAAGGTAGCAATAGTCTGTTGTGGTTTGAGTGTGGGCACTTAATGGGCTCAGGTACCAAGGCATGTTGAGTTATGGCTTTATTTAATGTTGACAAGTAACTCGGCATCCAGGTCCTGCAGAGGAGGAGGTGCCCACCAGGAGAGAAGCCAGCGCAGGGGTTCCCCACACAACCTCCCTGCCCCATGGCAGGGGATGGGACAGCCCAGGAGGACACCAATACAGTCAGCACAGTGGTCTTGTACTTCCTGATAAGTAGAGGAGAAAAGAATAAAAATAAATCGAAGTGTTGGCGATCTTTCTCTTCTAACCTGTTCTAGCCATTGCAATGAGCTTGTTTCTAAGAACAGTTTCAAGAAAATCTAAAGAACATGGGCTATTTTAAGTGTTCTGGCATTTTGTACTGTGTGCTTCAGTTTGATGTTTGGGAAGAATATATGCATTCATTAATATTTTTGTGCAAACTGGTACAGAAAAGGAAAATATGGTACATACAGAATGTTTTTCCAAATACATCCAATTCTATCAGAGTGTGGAATGCTTCAGCAGAATCTCCTTCTGAAATCCGTTTAGTACATTGCTCATTAGGATATATAGATAGATAGAATGTTTTTCCTAATGAAAGATCCTTTACCACAAGTGCCAGTCCTAGGTGTTAACAACCTGGTGATAATGACATAATGGTAGGCATTGACAGGTGGATATAAAATCTCACTAAAAAACAGTACCAGGAATAAGTACTGTAATTGCCTTCTCATGTTGCCTCTTAAGCTCCGGTCATGTCACTTCATATGAATGAGTACCAAGACATAGAAGACCTTTACAGAGAGAAACTTTTCTGTTGAGTCATTCTGTTCTAAAATAATCCAGAAAGCTTTCTATCTCAAGAGCTATCTTATGCCTAAAAGTCAGGTGTTTGACCATATAGTTCTCCAAATTACATTTGAAAGTTTCATTCATTTTGAAAGTATTAAAACTATAGGGTTTTTTTTTTCAACTATATCATGCTTAGTAGCTGTTATAAGCAGCGTTACACCTCCTGTTACCAGCAGTCTCTTCTCTGTACAGTTGTTGGTGTAGTGTTCTTTTCTATGGTGTCTGTGTCTTGTATGTTTTAAAATTTTTATTGTATCTGTTTTTCAGTATATTCTTGCCTGACATCATTCTTGGAGTTCTTGAAAGTTCCTGCCTCACTGGTCTTTATTTCAATATTAATGACTGAAACCTTTTAATGTTCTCCTCCCCCCATCTGTATGGCTATATGTGCTGTTTCAGTCCAGATGTCTTCTGGAATTGGCTTTCCCTGGATTTCTAACACCTTTTGGAACTACATGTAAGCAAAAGATACAGGCGGAATGTAAGAATATATTACTTGCACTGCTTTCATCTGTGGTCTAAGGCTATCAGCATCTGATCATTCTGTGATCATTCTATGATCTTAAGATGGGGCAAAATCTTTTCTCTTTATTCACATCTCCAACAGCTTGTTCTGCAGAGCAGTTGTTTGCCCCAGTGCGCAGAACATGATATTGTTTTGACATAAAGCCCCTGTCTCTGAGCTATATGATTTGAGGAGATGCAAACTCCCTGGTCATTCTCTGGCCCTCCTGCAGAGTACATGCTATTCCACGAAGGCGATAGTGACGGAGAAGAAGGTAGATTGATCACACCTAAATATTGCTTCTAACCCAAAATTTAAATTCTATCCTTGCACTTTTGTGACTATGCAAATTTCATCCCCAAAAATTGTTTTTGATTTTGTAATTAGGTAGCGACTTGGTGGCTGTAAATCTTAGTCTTTCACAAAGACTAGGCTGATTTCTTAAATACCGTTTGGTTGTCTTTGAGCATATGTAAGCTTGTTCAGTCAGCAGCTATATGCTCCAGTGTTTTCGTGCATCAGAACAAGAGAAAAGTTTTACTCAGACATGCACAATTAAGCAATATGAATTTTCCTTAATACTTAAAACATTACAAAAGTGAAAATGTTAGTGGACTTCTCAGGTTTACAACTTGTTGTTCAAAGAGAAGATACATTTCCAAAATACCTGTTCATCCACTGTAGACTAAGTGCAAATGCGACAGCCAGCCTGACTGCTCAAATTGCTGCTTGACAAACGATCAGATCAAACTGCCTGGGAAACACTTAGCAGGTAAACCTGCCTTCCCTCTCCATTGCTAGTACATTTGACACTGGTCAATGCGTTTGTTTCTGAGAACTTAGATGCTAGAGATTGTCATGGACAAATTGTTACCCTAATTCGTAAACATAATGGTAGGCATTTACAGAGTCAATATCCCTTTGAGAAACAGATAATAAAATGGTTGACAACTTGCAACAATGAAAGGTCTCAAAGATAGGAATGTTTCATGTCAGAATCCTGGCCAATTACAGTTTTAATTATTAAATTTCTGTTTATTAAAATGTATCCTGAAGTTTTCTGCAGGGCACTTATTCTTCCTCTACTCTCCTAGAAACAGAAAACAAAACAAAACCGGCCTACTATGTGGTGTTCTATGGGAGGTACATAATTACTTTTGCTTTGTAGCACAACTGGAAGGAGTGATGGTTACAGAATACGCGTCAAGTACGTTGAAAGCCTTCAGAAAGGAGAGTTTTAATAAACTGTAGATACTATTAAAGAATATCATTAGCAAAACAAAATGCTAATTAAAAAGCAAAAGAAGTATTAATTTCAGCTTTCCTGTTCAGATTGATAATTAGTGATACTTTCTAAAGAGCTTTCCTTGCCTAGAATGAAATAAAATTACACAGCCATCATACAGTCAACTGTAGCTCTGTATTTTTTTTAGTTTTGTTTTTTTAAGACCGATACAGATGTTTGCCTTGCTTTAGCCTCAAGCCATAAATAAATTAGTCTGAAAAGAAAAATTGTATCTAGCCTTCAGGCAACTAAAAAGTGAAATAAGTTGTTTGTATGTTTGACTGAGACATAAACACTGGGTTTTCAGCTGCAGATGTGCATGACATTATCATTAATGTAAAAAAAAAATAGGGTTTTTTTCTACAAAGATTGGTATTCAGTTTTGGCAAGAAGATCTGGAGTAGAATTTTCTTTCATAGTTGCTACTGAACACTGCACTGATGATGTCATGGAATCATCTACTTTAACCCCAAGGTTTTACTCCTTGGTAGAAATGACTGATTTAGAATCAATTCTAATTCCTTATGTAAATAACGTACATGGGACAAATAATCTCTCACTAGCTTTGACCTGCTATTGTATTTTGTCTGCTATTTTGTTGCCTAGTTACTATTTTGTAAGATGTTCTGCAAACATTTTCAGTTCACTTATCCTTCCTGTCTCGGTAAGCAGCAAAGGTAATCTCATTGCTCATACCTTTTTTTTGATTTTTTCATGAGTATTTTAAATAATGCAGATTGCAACATAGGCAACAGTGGAACTTTGCTTATGACCTTCCTCCGTTGTGAGAATTACATGTTTAATGCATCCCCTTGTTTTCTATCTATTTTCTAACTAGTTTTAATTAGCAATATATCTGGGCAAAGCTGTTCCCTCATGGTCCCTGTGTTTCCATAACTCACCTTTGAAAAAATACGCTGTCTCTTCCAGGTTCATCAAAGTGTCTGTCAATTCTGTTTTTTGTTATAGTTTCTCTCACTGCCTATAGATTTAATTTTTTTCTCTATAGTTTTTTCTAATTTGTGTAGTGCAGACCTAAAGTTTTCTATTTCTTAACTGGAACCTTTTATAAAAAGTAGAATTTAATTTTCAATGTGGTAGTTTTCATGTGTCAAGGCTTTATTGAGAAGTATCATTCCAGTGCTTCTGCTTTTATTCATCCCTGAGTTTCTTTAAAACTAGGCTGAATGCTGTCTGACCCTAGTGATTTGCTACTGTTATTTAATCAATTTGCTTCTGAAGTGGTTTCAAATTCAGACAGATTCATACATCCTTTGTGCCACGAAGAATGTTGGAAGAACATCTCTGCTTTCTTTCACACTAATGGAAAGTGTTCATTTATCTTCCCTTCAGTAGCCTTATTTTCTCTGAGCGTGCATTTTATATCTTGATCATCAATCGGCCCTGTGGTTTCTTTGGCAGACCTCCTGCTCCTGATAGATTTGAAGATTTCTTATTCATTTTTATACTCTTTGACAGTTCTTGGAACTCTCTTTACTGTTGCTGCCTTTTTCTGTTTTTCAATTTTATATGCTTACGTTCCCTTTACTTGTCTTCATTTGAATATGGTGTCTGTCACTCTTTACATGTAATAATATCTCTTAACCTCCTCTTTCACCAAGCGATTTTCTTTTTTTCTGTTCATTAAGCCCTTCTAATAAGTGGCATTCATTTGCTGTGTGCTTCCAGTGTGGTATTCTTAAGTACTGTTCACACTGCCTGTGAAGTTTTACTTTTCTTAGCTGCCTCCTTTATTTTTCCTTTCAACAAGCTTCCTCACCTTTGCATAGTTCCCCGTTTGGGATCACAACTGAGTAAATGTTGAATGTAAAGTACATAGCAGTTACTATTACAGAGCAGCTTTTCAACTGCAAAAGTTTTAACTAGATCCTGCATGCTATATTCAAGATGAGGGCAAGTACTGAGTCTAATCTTGTGAGCTCCATGAATCAGTGACTGATAGAGACCTGCTTTTTATTGACTGCGTTGTATCCTTAAGTGTATCTGTCCAATCCACCAGAGGTTAAGTGAAGTCCGTTACCACCATTACATTTCTCATTACTGTTGCCTCTTTGCCTGTGGTCACTAATGCAGAATCTTGTTTGCATTTAGCCTGGAATCTCCTGTTTTACTTGTTGACGTAGTTGGCTTATTAGTTTTGTTTAAGTCTAAGTTCTCTGTAGCACGAGGCACTTACTCTGCTGTTTATCTAGCCTGTTTTACCTTTCTTATATACTTTGCACCCCAGTATTAGAGTTTTTTCTACCTCTCCGGAGTGTTTATACCTCTGTTTACTTCAGATTTAGTGTTTGTTCCTGGCACTCTATTTTGCATTTCTTGTTCGTATTATTCTCTCCCTGACCTGTCCATTTCAGGATACAGAATATCTCTGTTTCTACCCATAATAGAAGCATCATCCATAATTATATTGTCTTCTGTACCTGCTAACTTTTCCAGTGCTACAATTTAAAACTTCAGTTATGTCCTTTCTGAATTTGAAGTACCAGCAGCCTTGAGTCCTTTACAGTTCAGATGAAATCTGTGCCTCCTCTACAGGCTAAATTCCAAAAGTGCCCTCAGTTTCTGATGAACCTGAATCCATGTTCCTTGAGCCATCTCTTTACAGGCTCATCTCTTTAGAGACGTTAAAACTTTGCGTGTCTCCCCAGCCCTGCAGGGGCTACTGGAAGAGTTTTGGAGAACCTTAGTATAGAAGTCTGGGTTTGTAGCTTCCTTTCTTGATACCTGGTTTTTATCCCTAGGACTTATTTTCTGTGTTTCCCTACTTTTTTGGTACAAATGCAGACCACACCTCACTGGTGCTTCTTGGGCTAAGCAGGGTTCCTGTGGGATGCGCCTCCTTGCACATGTTTGGTCAGACATTTTGGAGTCTTCTCCCTGGAGTCATAAACATATTTGTCTATTTGGCTGGTGGTCGTCTACCACCATTACAGCTGTCTGGGATCATGGCTTTAAGAAGGAAATTCTCGCACCTAGAAAATACACTGACATCATCTGTTATGAGAACTACCAGTGGACTTACTTCCTACATCACCTACTTGTTGCATCCTGCCAGTTGTGACTTGTGTATTCTGCTGTGTGATGTTCCTGAAAATCTCCTCAGTAAGCTGGATCTATATGCCCTCATCCTCTGGGGAGGGAGGGTACTCGGATCTCTGATACTAATACAGTAAACTGGAAAACTCTCATCTTCCATGAATTCTGCCTTCATTTCTTCTGTGAGAAAAGATGGCAGGACAGCCCTTTGAAGCTGATTTCTGTGTTCAGGAGATTTACAGCTCTGTCTTTCTGTTGTTGAGCACCAGCAAACCGTAAAGGTCTGCCAGGCTTTTCACAATTTACGCATTCTCTGGGCAGCCAGGCATCTGCTTCTATCATTGCCTTTGCCTCCTTGCTTTACACACGTGGTTGGGCATCAACATTCTTGCTGATTTCTGTTCCCTATAGATCATTTTATGAAAATGTCAGTTTAATTTCAATGTACGTGCCTGGAATCAAATATTTGATGGAAACTTTATTCGGTCACCTCTGTAAATGAACACCAGCTCTCTATTTTAGACGACATTTGAAACATACTGTGTGTGCACACAGTTCTGTTTCCACAAAAGTGGTCTTAACAGTGCTGAAACCTGTCAGTTGGGCATTTAATCGACGTCTGTATAAAGATTAGGTTTTAATACAAGTGATTGCTGATAACATATCGGCAGTTAGTCTTCTCCTTCCAACTCCGCACAGCTGACAGCTTGAAGGAAAAAGCAGCGGCAAGCAGACAGATTACCGGTAAAGTAGTCTACATTCAGGAACTGGGTTACCAATAGTCACTCGTGTGCACAACCAGCAAATTCTCCTTTGGCAGATAGGGTTATTAGTTGAATTTGCTTTCATGAAACCTAAATTTGTCTAAACTTTTGACTCACAATTATAAGAATGTTTGTACCAGTATTAATATATTCATTATGTAGTTTATAAAATAATTTATTAGTGGGACACTATTAAAATTGTATCTATAGTGCCAGCCATAGATGCATCACTGTTTAGAGTATGTTAAGCAAAAAATTTTTTATGTTCTCTGGGCCAAGGACTTCATGACATCTGTCAGAATATTACATGCTTTTCTATCAGAATTTAAGTAAATTGTAATACTAAGATGTATTTTATGTTACATGTGTTTATTGTACATGAGTACCGATACTACCAATACTTGTAAGGGTAGTTAGAAATATTTTAATTTCAATCTGTGCGTGTAGTTAATGTATGTTGGTCTTCTTTTTCTTTCTGTTTGTTTATTATGAGATCCATCATACAGAGTCTAGGTGACTTCATCTCTACCAGAAAACAAAACGCAACCGTAGCCCACATTCCACATTGGCCTGCAGTTGTCTGTACTGCGTGTGAGTGCGCTTCCTGGCTGTGCTGTAATTTGTGCCAAGTGGTCTGTGCTGGGTGTTGGTGTTCTCTCTGTCTTGGCTTTCGCCAATGTCAGTTATAGCTCTCTTAAACAGTGCCTCAGACCAAATCAGGAGATGACATGTGCCATGTAGGGCACCGGGTAGGTAGTCTGGATGTAGACATAACATTTTCAAGGAAGGAAAATTTAGTAGTGTGGACGGGAGATTTACTGTGTTGCGCTGCTGGAGAAAAACCTCCAGCCTGCTTTGTTTTAGCACAGGCATGGCTTGTGAGACTGGAACTGCAAGATAAATAGTCTGTTCTTTGGTTTGAAGGAGAAGTGAAAAATACCTTCCTGAATTTTGAGTTACAAGGTGGGGAAGAACAAAAGCAAAGAAAGGTCCTGAGAAGAGAATGGGACCACAACAGGATAAGTTAGAGGGAACAGAGAGAAGAGATCAACTGAAGGAGAATAATTACCATTTAGCACATTTCCCTACAGAACCTGGAATTGAATTCAGTAGTGTCTGGCCTTCAGCAGCTGTCTAATATTGAATCTCCTCTAAATTAACCACAGATTTTTTCCTCTAAATTGCCCACAATTTTTCTTTTGGCTCTAATAAGGAGCATCTGAATTATGGATTTAAGGGTCCAAATGAAGGACTAAATAGAAACTAGCCGATAGCAAACCATGTGAATTTGTGGGGTTTCCCCCAAAATTGTTTTTTAATTTCCTTCTTTAAATTAAAGATGCAAAGTCAAATATTAGAAAGTTAAAAATATGCAGGCTATTTTCACTTGTATCTTGGCTTTGTGTTGTCTTTTATGTTGGAAAATATGCAAGGAATGAGTTGAGAGGTTACAAGAAGAGGGTAGTCTCAATATCCATCAGGGAATGATCCTTCCTCTGAAATAGAGGTGCGATATGATCCTAGATGTGTCGTGTATGTCAGCTAACACCAAATTAACACTGCTGATCAGGCATTAGGTGCCTCTCACCTTCTAGCGTGAAATTATGATGTGTTAAAATGATGAACGTTCTAAGCTAAGGCTGAAGCTGGTCAACAAGATACTTTGAACAGGTAAAGTTCATATGAATGCTTAGAAAAACCATTTACGCATTTCAAATCACTAAAACAGAATTAATTGTCCCTAAATCTTTTTGTGCCTCCATTCTTGCTCTGTACAATGACGATATTTGTGGCAGGCTGTGAAACTGATTTCATTGATGTGGATGTACCTAAATACTATACTGCTTACTAGCATGAAAAAAGCCTTAAGTATTTTAGCAATACTGCATTTCAAACTAAGTTAGATTTATGTTCATGAAATAATATGACAGATCTTGCTTTAAATAAAGATAAAAAAAAGAAACATCTGTACACTGTAAGGTCTCAAGGCTGTATTACTATTAAAAAAATAGTACTTTTAAAAGCTTTTTTAAAAATCCAGTTGTGGTGTGCCATATTACAAAAGTTTAAATCTTGTCTTGTGTCTACAGGCTGAATGTGTATGTTTTCCACTTCAAGTCACTGAAATTTTCTGTCTGTACAATTTGGTCATCTTCTGCCAAGGAAGATGCTTTAAAACTGTGCCTGATCATCCCTGAAAAGTGCTTTAAAAAAGCTAGATATATTTAACTCCGGGCATCTGTTTCACTGCGACACAAATCTCTCAAGCTATTTGGTGTTCCTCTGGCTCCTGCCTGCTACCTCTCTAATCTATTTACATCATTTTCAAAATGAGCGTATCAGAACTGGGTGTATTATTTAAAGTCACTTCCAGATACAGAAATAATTTATAGTCTCTTTGCTCCTTCTTAGTAGTCTCCTGATGATGTGGGATTACACTAGTGTTTTTGGCTGTGCCTTTTTACAGGAACATAGGGTTTTTCTCATACTCAGCATGTTTATGGTTTTTGCAAGACCACCTTTTGCCAGACAGTGCTTTTCTGTGTTTGAGCTGTTTTCATTTTTACAAGGATGACCTTAAATGACCTTGACCTTGAAGTGCTGCGTACTTAGAACCTGTCCTGTTCATCATTACCTTATTAGAAGCGTTGTACCTTACAAACATGGTTGCAAATTAATTTCAATTTTTTTTTTCAGATCACTGATTTTTTTCAAAAATAATGCGGGTACCGTCACTATCCCACAAGAAGCATATCCACTAAATAGTAGCTTTATCTCAATTACATTTTGATTTGGGATCTTTTAGCTAGACAATTTATATGTGCTTAAAATACACCATATTTTTTTGAATAGTTTAATGTTTTTAATCAAGTTTTTGTGGGATG
>Ga0181612_180795_pt1 | contig 17474 bp, 8 predicted proteins | sample HoacroProtozoa21_FD_119630 | JGI IMG/M metagenome (GOLD analysis project Ga0181612, IMG submission 119630) | Hoatzin crop microbial communities from Cojedes, Venezuel. Combined Assembly of Gp0051906, Gp0051904, Gp0051908 | reverse complement strand
TACTTCCTCAGCTTCCCTAGGAGGATATTATGGGAGACTGTCGAAAGCCTTGCTGAAGTCGAGGTAGACAACATCCACGGCTCTCCTTTCATCTACCCAGCCAGTCATGTCATCGTAGAAAGCTATTAGATTGGTCAGGCATGATTTCCCCTTGGTGAATCCATGCTGACTACTCCTGATAACCTTCTTTTCCTCCACTTGCTTGATGATGGCCTCCAGGATAAGCTGCTCCAGTATATTTCAGGGGCATGTAGGTTTAATGGAAGGCCAGTCTCGTAAAACTAATATTAAAGTCCTGGACTTCTTTTTCAAGCTCTATTTAAACATAGTGCTTTTTTGTGTCACAAAATCTTAAAGTGATCAATCAAACCATTGAGGCTGAACATTAATCTAATTTGCAAAATAAATGGTTTCATCGAGAGAAATAGGGGAAACCAAAATCCCAAATTTCTGTGTATAATTAAGGATATTTATTAACTGATGAATTTAAGAGCAACATGGATTTGAGTGCTAAAAGAAGGTAACTCCTCACAACTATTTCCCCAGGAGATATGTAGCAAGCAGTGGACGCTCATATCAGATTGCGATCAGTAGAGTTAAATAGCTAACTTAAAACTAACTTGACCTTATTTATCTGTTAGTGGTGCTGCCTATTCTATCCAAACTTGTTAATACCAAAGCGTATAATTATTGTTATAATTGTGTATTTTGGCAAGGTCCTGTGTACCCGAAATAGTATATTTTGAAAGAGAACTAGGAAAACTGGACTCTTAATGTACATTATATTAAGAGGGTTGCAAAAATCACCTGACCCAAGTATGTAATTCTGAGTTAAGGTGCCCTGAAAGTACAGGTTAGTGTTGTCTTCTTGCTGTACAACAGAAAGAGCACAAGCCTGGAAATGGACCATCAAGAAAAAAATTACATTTTCATATATTTGAAAAGGGAGAAATCCAAAGGCAAGCAGTATATGTAACCAATGAGAAATATTTCTAGCTTTAACTAAGTCTTCCACAAAACAGTTGCCTTTTAATCTGAAAAGTGACTTAGCATAGCAGATAATTACTGCTGCTAGACACATCTTCCTGGTGTTGATTACCTTGTGTTACTTGGATTTGTGCTCTATACCCTAGGTTGACAGACAGGAACAGCTAGACAATATGAATTTTATTCCTGTCAATTTACAGTTTATTTTTTCGCGCCACAACTTCATTTTTTGGACAGTTTATCAGTTTCTTTTACAGCTTGTTAATGTGATTTATAACTCTGATGAACTATAAAGTATTTGATTATTCTGTATTACCACTGTTTTTCTGTTTAAATGAGAATTCTGTTGGCAATTTAAACCATGGAGAGAGAAAATTTTGTCTTGGACTGGGGATGTTGTTGGTTACCAGCCATTGAATATATATACTTTACTCTGAAACAGAGTTACCTGGTAAGTTACAAGAGCCAAAATGGGAACAGATGGAGCTGAATGACATAAAAATGTTGAATATAATAAGAATTTACATAAGTTTCTTATGATTACTAGAGCAAGAAATAGCTTTAAGACTTCAACCACTTGACAGATTCCTAACATAAAGTACAGTTGACACTCACTTGCATTGAAAGAGGGTTAAAAATCTTCTGTTTATTTAACAAAAATTTGGAATTTCGTGACAGGTAAAGAACCGTGTTTTCTCCCAAAATAAGGGTTTGAAATCGTTATATTGTGAATTTTTTTCTGGAAGCAAACTGGAGGCATGTTCTTTTTTCCAAATACTGAAAATTGTAAGTAGAAGACAATAAAACAAAAAAATAGATTCCTCTTGCTCCTTGTAAATCAGTCAGTGCATTGCAAGAGCTGCATGGTACAAAGCTCTGCTCCAAATATGCTGGATTTTAACTTGTTGTCCTGTACATCAAGTCTTTGAAGTCCAGTATTTTTGTCTGATTTTTCTCAGAATAGCCAGGCCCCTGACAGTGAACAGAGATGACTGTTTATTCAAAACAAAAATATTAATATTTTAGATTAATCATCTTAGTCTGCAAATTAGTTTTAAGTTTTATACTTCAGTATATTTTATATCACGCTTAGTAAAAACACAGGTGTTGGTCTTTTGTTTTTCCATTTGATTTTCATGTTTCTGAGGACAACATGTTCACCAATATTTAAATTAAAATAATATTAATCAGGTTATGGAAAAGAAAGAAGAAAAAGAAGTGGTGGAATACACTGTACACCTTGATTGTTCAAAGCAGGATGAGGGTTTGTCTTTGTTAGTAGAGCTGCCCTACCCCAGCATACGCAGGTAGCAAGTAGATGTTAGAAAACATAATATACTGCATACTGAATCTACACCTTATTTTAATAAGATGAAGAAATTTTCAGTGGTTCTTTCTGTCCGTTATCTATAGCTATCTCTTTTAAACACAGTATTTCTATTGATTGTGTAAGTTTGTTGAAGCAAAAAGTAAAAGCTCTAAGACTGCATTCCTATGGTTCGTGATTAGTGATTTAGTCTTTAGTTAGTCTATGGCATCTGTTCTCTTGCTGCTCAGTTCTTTGCGGTGGTGAGAAGTTTGAATGTATAATAGTATCATAAATAACTGTTTCTTGCCAACCACAAGAAAAAGAAACTGATACCTTTGGTTTAAATTTGCCTACTTAAAGTGAAGTGTATCATCAGAAATCTTCCCTTCAAGGTAGGTGGTCTTTCTGGTAAAGAAATGTAAAAAATTAAACCTAGTTATACCAAAAATTTTTTTTTTCTGGTAATTTCCAGACTTTCCATACTTCACTCTTTTTAGATCTTCTAAATTGTCTTTCATATCAGTCACATTTTTCCTCTGGATCCATGATGTCTGTTATTAGTAACATTTTCAGTAACTCTTTTTTTAATGAAAAGAGTAAAGAAAGAAAATACAAAATGACAGAAAAAAAGCCTTCCTGGTCCTGCTATTCTGTTCATGACAGTTTTCTACAGAAGTTCATACTCTAAATCTCTCAATTCCTGAGAAAGCTCTCCCTGCTATGTTGTTCATCCTTGGTCTGTTACTCATCGGTCAACAGCATTTGCGTCAACAGAACAGGCACTTTTACCCTGTTGTTAAATGACACAGGATTGTAGAGCTGGGTGATGACCTTTGAGGTGTTCATTTGGCATCAAACTGAGTGGGAGACTTGGAGAACTGCTGTAGTACAAGAGCATCACAGAGCTTCCTGGTAACAGAGGACCACTGTTTCTGCTTGCCTTGACTTCTTAGTGATCCCAAGAGTTCCTTCGCTTCTCGAGATAAAGCTTGCTTCGTAAACAAAATCTCTTGAGCCTAATCTCCTGTTTCTTCTCAACAAAGTAATTCTAAGATACTATATAGGAAAGAGGGTTATGCTTCAGTAACTGTGAGGACAGTTTACTTGTCAGAATGGGGAAATGTGTGACTTGCTAGGTGCCTTAGCCTCCTTACTCTGCAGTTCTTATTATGTACTTCATGAACAGATTTTGTTCCGGTGCAATCAATTAATCAGTGTCTTACTGCAATACAAGGGAAAGCAAAGAAGGCACAAAAATTTTCTTATTCTCTAATATAATAGTGCAACTTTATTAATCAGAAAAGAGATATCAGTGAAGAATCACACTCCAAAGTCTTAAGATAAATGATGAATATTCCCCCCACACACCTCAGATTAAGTTCTTAAAAGCTCATTCTTCTGTCATCTGTGCTGACTTTATAAACTGCCAGGATGTCTAAAGCTTAGGAGGAATTTATTGCTTTAGGTTATTTTACTCTAAATTTACCTTCTCATAAGCAGTGACAGCTTCAGAAGCATAAATATGAGGAATATTTTCTTTTACTGGCAGAAAGCTCAGTAGTTAATGTAGGTGTTCAGAGTACAAATTGATTGTAACAAAGTTTTTGCCATCAAATATTTAAAGTTAACTTTTTTGCATACATTTAATTTTTGAAAGATGTTCTTTTTTACTCTGTGCTTTTAGAAGAAACAGGCATTCTAAACAGCACTTTACTTTCTTTACTATGTTAAAAGTCTGTTGCATTATCATGCAGCTCTCAGATACTTCCATCTAAAATACTCAAGTTACAGGGGACATCATCTGTTTCAATTTGTACCATCTGATATGATACATCTCCCCCAAATTGTTTGTATTAAGTAAGCTCTTGTTATAACTGCAAGGATAAGCCTGATTTTTGAATCTTCATCCTTTAAAATTAAGCACAAATTACTGATTTTCCTTAAATGTAGGAGTTTTTCACTATTAAATTTTACATGTTTTCATATGTACTTAGCATTTCCCTTGCATTTTTGCATGTATTTTTTAAAATATATGTCTCTACAAAATTTGCCAGAAAGAAGGCTCAAAACATTGTTTTTTACATCAAAACATAGCTAACCAGGGAGTTGCTTCTTATCATAATAAAGTTTTTTGTGCCAGCAAACAAAGACTTACTACAGGAAAAAAAACCGTCACGAAGATTAGTCACTTATGAAAATGGCCACCCTTCCATTGTTTGCTGTGGGAACACAGCCAATTTGCCTTTTGAAAACGGGTCAATCTTGTTTGCTGTCGGGCTGTCAACAAGTGCCATGGTCAAGCAAACACTGGAGGAGGCTGGAGACACAATGTGGAGAGCAGGCAACTGGTACAGTTGGCAGAATTCGCCGGGTAATGTACTTGTTATTTAGGTTCCACTATATTTATTCCAAAAACAAGAGACATCAGTGTCTGCGTATAAATTAATCAGTTTTAGCCCATTCCTATAGGTCACACTTTACAGCACTGGAGTCTGTCCTTTGCAAAACACTTCTGTTACTAAAATAATGCTCTGTATAAATTTGTTTCAAACACCTTTTTAAGAAATACAAGAATATCTAACTGCTGGCTATGTTAATACTACATAACAAATCTTAGCTAAATGTTACGCATGCTGAAAAACAAAGGTTGTGTCTTAGTTCTGTGACGGTAAATGAAGAAGAAGATTTTTTCTTTTCAGCATACCGTGTCTGGTCTTATGTGCCATTTATATGAATATATTAGTTATGTGAATAATTTTGAATCTGCTTTCAGAACTCTTGACAAGATAATCTCTGAGTATGAATGACTTACAGTTCGTTTTCTTTTTAGTAATGTTAATTACCAGGGTAAAGCTTTGTTATGTTACTTAAGAAGTTGGAGAATGCAGTTAAATACTTGAATAACAACATTAATGTCTAGCAGCAACCATTGGACCAGAGGCGTATGCACTTTTCAAGAATGATCTCTAGCTGAAATGGGTCTTTCAGCCTTGGATTTTTCTTTAAACGGAAACAGGCTTTTGTCTTAAGCCTGCAGGTCTTTCACTGTCTCTTATGCTGCACATAATTACAGCACTTGTTGAACAGATTTTTATGCATGAAGTAGTCACCTATTGACTGAAATAATTATTTTAGTTTTTTCTTCAGTACAGCTGAGACTAACTGTCATTTGGTCCTGAATTAAGGCTTTTATTTCTATTATGCTAACACAACTTTATGGCTGCTGAAAAACTCAGTAATGCTATAGTCACAATGCTTTTATATGGCCCTTCCACATCTCATTTATATGTCAGCTCCTGCTCTGTTTTTGCATGTGCTTTGTAATATTTAACTTAACTTTTGAAAACAGCTTGTGTTTTGGATCATTTTGATACCTGTTGTTTTGCACACAGTGTCCACTGGACTACAGTACAAGAGCTATTTCGGAAGGTTGTAACAAACAACTACCAGTTAACCTGCTTTCAACTTGGTTAACTAAGGTATTCTTTCTTTCAAACGAAGTCTGCTTTTCTGTAACTTACAGGGAACAACCTGGCATTAGCAAGTGGCTATCAAAGGATGACCCGTAACTTTTACAACTATTTATCATACAATACCAGTTCCTATTTTCTGTGGATCATCTGTCTACACATTGAACTACATGTTGCTCTTCTTTCAGTTCAGGATGATAAATACAAAGATCAGTTTAAAAAAAAATCGTATGTTTAGTTCCAAAGAGGAAGTGAACGGAGTATTGTGTATCCTGTACACTTACTTTATTCAGCATTGAAGTAGAAAAGAAGTCTTTAAATAGAGCTAGATGTGTATTTAAAAAGGATAGAGCTGTCATAGAATAAGTATCTCTAGCTATTAGTTTGCATGTCGTCATTAAAAAAAAAAAGTTGCACTTTTCTGGGAGCTGTTTAGTCAATAAATATTTCTCTTAAGAATGTATTTGTTATCTAGCTTTTCTGCTCATTTCTTTGTTTCTGCAGAAGCCCACACAGAAACATAGACTTAGTGGTCACAAATCTTACTACTACTTACATCTCTCTTCTAGATACCTTCACAAAAACTCCTCTGTTTCCTCATGTTACAATGTGTTCTTGAGTTTCAGGAAAGATGTGGTGGCAATAGAAAAGCCTCCAGACCGGAATAACTGCCTGTTGAGTGCCTCTGTCACCTCTTATGAAGATGCTTTTTGGAGCTCCCATTGAGGTAGCACCATCAGTGCTTCCTAGAGATAAACTTATCTGAGCCTCATGATTAGTGTGTGCTGTAGGGGCATGATCACCTGCCTTGAGGTGAGGCTCATCTGTCAGCTATCCTGCTTCAGTTCCAACAAGGACCCCTGGTAACAAAAGTGCGTGAGGGCAGATATGTTTTGCAGACAGCCTGACATCGATCTGATTTCAAATGGCCTATGAGTAGCAGTATGGATCCTAAGTGCTGGACAGAGGGAAACCAAATCATTCTTAGTGCTGCTCTATCTCAAGGCAGCTCTTAAGACTGCATACTAAGCAGTGCCTGATAACCTAAGACATGTTAAAGCTCTGCCTGCCTTGTAATCCAAAGATGCAATCCAATGATGTGGCTTAGTATATGCAAGCTATCTTTCATCAGTTATTTTCAGCTGCAGCTCCAGAGCTTCATCAGAAGATGTGGAAGTATACCCTACTTGCTCTGGCTGAACTGCACGCTGCTTTGTCTTCAGAGCTATCAGTGCCTGAGGAGAAATGACTGAAGATAGGTTGAGTGTGTCTACATGCAGAAATTATGCTCCCTGTTACAAAGTAGAGAATTTGAAAGTAAAAAATGTTTAAGAAGGTAGATGGTAGGCAAAAAAAGCTTTTGTACATATTTTGTTCCTAAGTTATTTGCTATGAATGTTCCATTCTGTCACTCATCAGTTCTCTCTGAATGAAATCCTGATTTTTGCTTAGTAACAAAAATGGTAGCATATGCTGAATAAGGGCAACAAAATCGGGCACGTAAAATCAGACCACTTGTGCTGGGATATGCCAGCATCCTGGATAATCTCCTCAGGAGTTTGGATCCTAGACTTAAAGATCACCTGAAGATCATATTGACAGCTTATGTCAATGCTATGGATTGGAGAAGGGTCTTGTGGTCAAATGGCTACTCTGTAACTATCCTGTAGAGTTTTTGGAATACTAATAACTAAAATGTTGATTTATTTTTTTCTCCAGCTGTTGTTGTTCCCAGCTGGTTAATGGTTTCTTCCTTCCCCTGCCGGCTAGTTTGTGTACAAAGAAAAGCATCAGGAAAAAATATTCCATAAGACACTTTTTCCTTTCCTCCTTTTTCTCAGGTCAAATTTTGTTCTATGTACATAGCTCACTCAGCAAAGAAACAAACAAGTAAACAAACAAAATCAACAACAAAAAAACTCCAAACTACCTTCCTATGACAAAATGGCAGCACTGTTGTTTTGGCCCATATGCTGAGTAGGTCATAATTTTTTTACTGTGGAAAGCAAAGTGCAGTAGTGTACCATGAAGTACAAGAGAGAAAAAGGAGTCAAGTGTGACCTTGGCAACAGCCTTCCTTCCATCCCCATCAGAATCTATACAGAAACTATATCAATATCCAGGTATTTGAAACCATCTGAGTACAACATATCTGGGAAGAACACGGTATGACAGGAGGGTTGTGCAGGAGATGCTCAGAAAAGCTTGGCCTCCACTGGATACTACAGATTGCTCTGAGACTGGATTGAGTTTATCACACTTGCAGTTTAGAAGAAAATGAATTAATAATTTGTTATTTAATAGTTAATTAACAGTTCAGTAATAATTTATAAAGAAGATTCCTCTTCCTACATCACTTACACAAATTTTGCTTCAGCTTTGTAACTTTGAATTACGTGCTTAGAGGGGATAACAGAAATAGAGAATGTGGTCTAAGACTTCCTATGATGCCTTCCACCACTTTGAACCTGGACTTAGTCCGTAGAGCTCCACTGCATCAACCCTGTTCCCCAACCTCTGTGACATTGCCAGTGGGAAACTTTCAAGATAACTCCGTAAGCACGTACTAGTTGTAACTTGTTGAGCCTTCATAGACTGTCATATGCTGACAGAAGTGATAGCAGGGTAGCTACCTTGCAGATACCCAAGCTAGTTTAATAACTTGTGAATAAGACAAGCTGAACACTGCCATAAAGTAGAAGGAGCATTGCCTGCTGATCAAGGGCATTCATTATACTCCTTTGTTTTGTGCTAGCTGAGGCTGAACATGGAATGTGCTGAACATGCCGTGCACCTCACATGGACTGCAATTTTTTAAACAATGCTGATGCTCTCTCCACCTCTACCCCCCTGTCACTCTCTCTCTGTAGTGATACCTATTAAAAAGGGCTAGAATATGCAGCTTTTTTAATTCGTATACACACAGGTGTACCTGCTGCTTTTACTGTATCTGAACAGTTTTTTCCTTGGAGAAAACTACAGATCTGATTTCATTCATGGAGTGTGGGGGCTTTAATATTGCATCTGGAAACAAAAGACTTACAAAGACTCATGAAATTCTGTTATAGAAAGGCAATGGTTGCTCAAATACTACTATGTTCAAAAAGTGGGATAGCTTGTGATTTTGGGGTTTATTGATTATAGTTGTGCTGGTAAGAGGCAGTATTGGATAATAAACACACTGAACATGTCAGAGAAGGAGTTTACAGTCTCCGCATTATTTTTGACTGGTTGCTTCTTCATCATAAATATGGACACACTAAGTTTTTCGGTGTTTGAACTGCTTGACATATCAAGATAATATGTGTCTGTTGGCTGCTGCAAGCTGCAGTGAAATTGAAATAATTATTGAAGAAGATTCCATTGCAACTGGACAGTTATTAATATTATATATAAATGTCAAATACAGAACTTCAAATGTATTTTCACTTTGTTTAGAAATCTGGATTGGAAGTGTATTCTGCATTACCTGACCATGGTAATGGAAATAGCACCACAGTATCATTAAAAGCTTGGTTCTAATTTTGTCTTGCTAAAAAAAGTGATTAAGAGAGACTCAACTGGTTTGGAAGAAAATAAGTCTTGCCTTAAAAACCTGAGTGGAAGTCAGATTTATCTGAATCTATTGGTACTGTGCTTTTCAAGCCCTCATAAATTATTCTTTCCACAATACTTCCTGACATTAGTCTTCTGTATAGGAGGTACAGTGTTATTAAAACATCAGCTCCTGCTGGGAGATGCATTCAATGCCTTGGAATGATGTAAGAAATAGGTGTTTTTTAAAAGCTGCTTTTAGCCAGTTGTTTAATAAGTAAGAATATATTTAGGTATCAATGGCAATTAATCATCGAAGGTTTTTTTCTTTTAATTAAAGCTCACACTTTAAAACACTAAATCACGGCAAGTCATTCTGAAGAGGAACACTTTGTCCCTCACACTTCCTACCAGGCACAGATATTTTCAAGACTCTCCAAACAGCAGGCAGTATTTCTTCTAATCTGTTAACTTTATGCACTTCAACATCAAAGCACCACATGTGGCTGTGAACTCAACTTATGTCATGACACTGTAATTAATAGGCTTCTGTAAAATTTTAGGTTAGACCTGGTTTTATTTATTCATTTTAAAAATATGTTTATTTCTCAGTTGGAGGTGGTATAAATAAACAATATATCTGTCAAGGAATTGTTTGAGCTGACTGTAAATCAGCTTAAAAAAGAAAACTCATTTTAAGACATGGTTATCTACAATTAACTATATATTTGAACAGTCATGAAATTTCACAATTTACCCAGCAGAACATAAAAGACTTGGAAAGAGCCTTTTGTCATGTAAGTACTGTGAGAGAAGCAAAAGAAGTAAATTTATCTTTACCATTTTTATGGAAATCTGAAAAAAAAAATAGTGCTAGAAACTACTTTCTCAGGAGATTATCCCATGGCTAAGGAGATGCCAAATACTTGCCAGTAATAGAGGGCTTGGACTTTCTTCAGTGACTTGTACCACACGCAAGGAATTTACCCATTTTCACTCAAAACAGCCAGAATCTTCAGCTGAGAAATTTGACAAAATGTCTCAGGTCTTTCAACTGGAATGCTGGAACTTTCTGAAATCACTGTCCTCAGACCAGTCTTACCTGCCAGAGAGAATGAAAGATTTTTCCAGCAAAGGGCAATGGAAATATGTCATTGCCTTTTGGCAAATGAATTCTGTTCCTCAAAGGTAAAAATCCTGTGGTTTTTTTAAAGTTTAATTATATTCTTATTGGAATAATAATATGACATAAAGTATTGTTTGCTTTATACTTCATCAGTCTGCCACTCATATCATGAAAAAAAATTCCCAAATTTCATTGGTAGAAGCTAGACAATTTTATTTCTTGATTTTACTTTCTTTCTGCCTAGATGAAAAACAAAAGTTTTCAAAAGTTTTCTACTAAATGCAAAGCCAGAAAAATGCAGAAGCAAAAATAAGCCAACAAAATATCCCACACTGCAATTAGTGATATGGTAAAATCAAATAACCTTAGTGAGAAAACATATGTGTAACTTTGAATTAATTTTGTTTAGTCTTCAAAAAGATGTCATTGTCAAGAACACAGGAAGAATATTCACTGAACATAAATGCTGAGAATAATTATCCTTTAGTGGACATTCATCCCATCATTCAAATGCCACTTTTGGCTTGAGTGTTTGTTTACTACCTAACTTTATTTCTTTGACATAAATTCCCTGGATGTAAGAAAGGTGTAAAGAGAAGGTTAAGGAAGAAGGTGAATGAACGAGGAAGTGAGTTTTAGCAGTGTTTTTTTGGTTGGGTTTTTTTTTTCCCTCCACTGAAAACGACTGAATTGAGATTGGCGTTGTGCTAGAAGCGTGTGCAATATCAAGATGAAAGTATGGCTGAGGAATGAAAAAGAACTAAAGGCAGCTTGGGAAAACACAAGCATACACATAACTTTAATCTAATGGACGGTCCAAAGTTGTGATTACGTAACTGTAAATGAGGGTATCATCTGCTTTTATGCTAGAGAACACCTAAGTAGTGTAATCAATTTCTATTCTAAAGAAAGTAAACAAATATTCCATCTCATTCTTAAAAACCATGGACTTGTATTTTCTAGAGAGTATTTAAGGTTAGCATATATTTTTTCTCTAGGAACCATTAGCTGTATAACACCCTGCAGTCACACTCTGAGAAATATATCTTGCGTAAAACTGTCAAAAAAATTCAACAAAGTAGCAACACTTTTTCTAATATCCCTCATTTTCTAAACCTTGACTGTATTTATGACAGTAAATGCATGTATTTATCAAATTGGCAGGCACTGAAACTACTTCAAAAGAATGTTCTTTCTCATACTTTCTGAAAGCTTCAAAGTGATCTATAATAGCTGGATGTGCAGTTAGTCAAATGAAGAATAATATACTCATTGCTGTAGTGTACCTGCAGGGAAGAAGCAGAAAATTGGTATGAATATGTTAATCACTGTAAGGAATTCAAACATTGATTTTTATATTTTGAAAACTGATTATAAAAAAGTGACAAAAGGTGCCACTAAATTCTGTGTTTTTTTCCTCTGAGACCGTAAGAAGAATTGCAGTCTGTTTAGTTTGTTTAGTGACTGTAGTATCAACTGTAAATATTTTTGATAGTAATTAATTTTATTTTGCTGACACACTGAAGAGCAGAACTGGATTTTCTGGTTTTATGTTTTTCTTCATCCTGGATAGAGTCATTTTGTTTTTTTTTAATTCATCCCATATGACTGAGCTCTAGAAGCAGGGTTAAAACCACATTGTAATTAGAAGTTCACTGATTTCAAGATAGAAGGAGCACGGAAAAGTGAAAGAAGCTGAAATTTTGGCAAAACTTTGAAATATGTCAATTGTATTAAAAGTGCAGGTGCTCCAATTTAGACCTGATGTGAGGGGAATATGGGTTTAAACCTAGATTTATTTTTGATGTGTCTGTACTTCCTAACAGAACACACTGTAAAGATACACAAGGTATTGTTGCTTGAAGCTGGTATATGTACATGATTCAGTGAGCACTATGCAAAGATACTGATTTAATCTGGAAATTAAACAATTAAACCAGTTAAACCAGATTAAGCATATTCACAGTCACATCTGATATAACATTCCCTCTTGCTACAAATGGCTAAGAAGATTCTCGAGTACCATAGAAAAAGTATTCTTAGTACAGAGGAAAAAGTGGTAGTATTGTTCTGGCTAATTTAGGAAAAGAGATCAAAAAGTCTTGCCTTCCTAAGATATCAGACAATGGTTTGATACTATTTCATAAGTACCTAAATATCAGAGGAACTGACAGGATATGTTAATACAGGATCATATTGTTATAAATCAAGTCAACCTGAACAGAAAATTAGAAAAATAATCATCCAAATAATGAAGTTCTGGAACAGTCTATCAATTAAAATAGTAAAGCAAATCAACCTTAACAGTTTTAGGTAAAGGCTGGATTTTTTTATGGGCAGAACTGCAGAAAAGGAAAATTATGCCTGTGTCATGAATGCTTGGGTGTTTTATATGTTGATATCTCCACGGGGCATCAAAACCAGGATGAAGAGGATATACTTTTGTTTTCATGAGTTTCGTATTAACCCTATGCTTCAGGGCTTTTACTAGTCACTAGCTGAAGCTAGAAATGATATTTTTCTCCCTTCATGCATAGTTCAGTTTAGAAGTATGTATTCTGCAGTACTCAAGACTGCCTATACTAAAAACAAGATATGACATGGAAGGATTCATCTGTATTCAGAGTGGTGTTTGAATCTTTCAGGCAACTGATACATTCTAGGTGATAGATTCAGGTCATTGACTTGTAGTGTATGGTTTGGAAATACAGAGATGAAAAAACAGCAAAAATGCTTATTGCTATGGTTCCTGCATTTGTGGACAAGGTTTAATAATCCTAGTGAGGTCTTCCAGTTTCTCGCTGACAAATCGGATGTAATACTGAATGATCATACTGCTTTTACTTCTGGAGATAGGATTGTCACTGTTATGTTGAACGCTGCTGAGGTGTTTTCTTTAGCTCAGTGTGTCCTCCTCACGTAGCTAACAGTGATGCTCTCAAAATACTCAGAGCTGTTTTATAATCTTGCAGATGCCCAAGCCTCCTTAGAATTTAGGATTATGTGCAGAACGCAGGTCAGATCTCCCTCATCGTGTCATCACTCCCCTTCTGGTCTCCTCCTCATTTACCGAGGCAACCTCATTTTACAATACCATTTTTCATGCCTTCAAATCTTAGGTTGATTTTGATGAAAACCAGCAGGGTAAGAAGCTATGTGCAATGAGAAACCAATAGGATATACTTCAGATTCTAAATGGATCTTGTAAGTCCCATAGCATGTATATAGCTGAAGGTTGTGTTGCGTGTCTGTGTCCTGTCACTAAGTCTTAAAATTGCATAACGTATCAAGGCTTATGGTAACTACAGAAACTCTTACACTTAGGATTTTTTCTCCCTATCTCAGGAGGGATTCTTGAAGTCTGAAAACAGCCACAGAAGTAACAGAGAATTCATCTTGTCAGGACTCGATTAAGAGATCTCTTTTTATCCATTCTCTCATAAGTTTAGATGCCTTTTTGGAATGCAAAATACTTGATTTTATGCTCCCTCCAATAGGCTTGAAGCAAGAGCTTGAACCCAGAACTCACACTGTGGTGAAGTGCTTTAATCATCAGAAGGCTGGGTATTCTCAGCTGTGTATCAGTCCTTTAGAAGGCATTTTGAAGCAGTAATTCAAGCAATTTGTTTAAACAGATTCTCCCAGTTCCAGAAGAAAGGTAGATGCTAGTCTACAGAAAATAGCTTGGCAGTGCTGTCATTATGGAGACTTTCAGAATATGATACTGAAAGAATTGAAAGACACAAACCCAAAAGTCTTTGAAATACTGAGGAATGGATAAACTTTCCTACTACAAACAAACAGCTGCAAACAAGTGGACAGAGGATCTTAGTATATCTGAAGATACCACCTAATGTTTTATTTAGTTTACAAGGGAAAGTATTAATCCCATTGTGCAAGGCAGTGGTTAGACTTCACTTGAACAAGTCAGATCACCCTTTCTGAACTGGTAGGCAGTAGTTGCTGTAAGACAAAGTGACTTAGCCTGTTTATGAACTTATAAGCAGAGGTGGATTTAAGAAATGGCTGAAGAGCTAGCGAAACTCTGGCTGAGGAAGAAGCTGAGTGCTTTCTGTAAACCTGTGGAGTAGCCAAAAGAGAGACTAATACCAAAGATGGGAAAGAGAACAAAAAGCTGTCAGAATAAAATGATATGAACTGCAGAGGGCTGTATTCAGGCTGGAAGTGTAGTGAGAAAGAATGAGATTTTGAAACTGCCATCATACAGGAGCAGAGTAGTGCATGCAAGAAAATTAAACCTGAATACAGGTAACAAAACAATTCAGTGATGCAGTGATAATTAAAGGATTGGACTTAGGGACCCAATAAGTCATCTTCTCCTCTGCTATTAATTTTTTCCATGTACAAAATAGTAAGAATTTGTTGTTTATCTAGGCTTGAGCATCCCACAAGACGGCAGGACAATTAAAATTTTAGTATGGCTGTCCTCAGTATTAAAGTGTGGTTACAAGCTGTGTGGATGCAGTCCTTGCTCTCACTGCCATAGATAGCTCTAGGTATACTTTCACGACTTCGTTATCCTCACCGTGTGTTTAGATTCCCGCTAGTCATGTGCCTGTAAATATTTCTTAAAGATTATTCTCTCAGGTATGACTCTCCAGCATCATCATTTCTTTCATTGCTAATCGTTTGTAGAGAGTTTCAATGAGCTGTATTGGAACTTACGGATTTAAAATGAGATCCAGCACAAGTAACTTCACAAGACTGAATTTTGCATGCTAACTGATCTTTTTAAAGCTTTGTCCATTATGTAAATAACTACAATACTCTATGTACTGATATCCTTAGTTACTGAAAAATTAACTAAATAAAAATATTATACAAAGCAGCTGCATAAAGAAAGATACAGGGAACTGAAATGTGTAAGCGATGTAGAGTCTAAATCCTATTTCACAAAAGTGAAGTTGGATTTAAGATCTATGAGCTATCAAATTTGTTCTTTCATGCTGAACTGTGTTAAATTTCCAGAATAGGCAAGCATATTTGCATTTCACACGTTGAAAAGTATGTACTTCATTTGCCTGTGTTCTGCTACTGTAATGGCCAGCACAGTCTAAAGACAGGAACTGTTCTTATACCTATTACTGTGTCAGATAGTCCTCAAATGAAAATGAATTGTACTTGATAAATATTTGTATATGAATTCTGAATTTAAGAATATAATTATTTTCTAAAATTGGAAGGCACAGAGTTATTACTGAGGATTGGGAATGCTTTGCTAAAATCTAAATCTACCACTGTTAAAATGGCGACTTTTGCTGTAGTATTTTTCTTTATTTCCTTAAACATGTGTTTATATTATCCTAATGGCTAGATATCTCAATCGTCTGAAAAGATTCATGTTTCTTTGGAGTATTAGCTCTCTACTAGAACCAAGAAAATATGAGCATCTGACAGAAGAAAACATTTCATAAGATCAACAAAAAATTAAGGACAAAATGAAGGGGGATAAATCTATAAAAATTCAGTTCTCTTTACATATTGTTTTCATTGCTGAATTAACTGAAAAACTATCACAGTGCAACATATGGCAGAATTGTTCAGTGAACTTAAACATTAACTAATGTAGATTATTTTGAGTTATTATAAATTTGTCAAGGGAAGTAAAATCTATGTTAAGTGAATGACCAAAGGAAATTTGAGAGCCTTAAAGGGAAAGCTGATTTAGTTGCTAAACAGGTACACACTTCTTCTGTCAAATTAGCATACTTCAGGAATACAGATAACGGGTTTCTTGTCTTGATAGCAGAAATTTTCCAAAGACTTGATGAATGATTCATAACATAAATTGGTATTGTATACTTGCAACTACACTTTCTTTAATGGTGCTTGGTTAAAACTAAATAAATCTAAGGAACAAGACTTTTTTTTGTAATTGCTGGAAAACATTATCATAACTCATGTAAAATATTAGAAATAAGCATTCAGTAATGTAACATATCCTGCTGAAGAATATGCTTTCATTAAAAGACAGAGCACCCTGTGGATTCAATCCCAAGAAAGTCCAAACATTTCGTTTTTTAGAGTAACTTTACGCAATATTGAGAAAAGCACCCCATACAGTTCAAAGGAACTTGGTTTATGCATTTCAGACTGAGTGAAACTGAAATAATCCATAGATCTTGGGTCAGCAACAGATAAAATCAGTGGTGTTACCAGCTTTCTTACAGATATGTAGCAGAAGTGGTAACATTATTATTTCCCTTTTTTCTTGATAAAAAGCATGAAAAAATTCCTTTAGGCACAGTTTTCTAGCAAGATGAGTCTAGAACATGGATTTGGTTGAAGATTTCATTTAGTATTCACAGTAAGTTATTTAGTTTCCTGGTTCCTAAAGGGGAATTTTGTATATGTACTTGGTTGATTAACCTAGTGGCGTAGTTTAACTCGGCTACTAGCAACTGTGCACTAGACAGCCGCTCGCTCACCCCTCTCCTTCCCCTGCAGTGGGATGGGGAGGAAAAATGGACAAAAGGGGAAAGTCATGAGCTGAGATATAGACTGTTTAATAAGACAACAAAGTAAATACTACCACTAATACTACTACTAATAATAACAATGATAATAATGTATATGCAAAACAATCTATATACAACACAGATTTTTCTCACCACTATTCACAGCCAATTCCTGAGAAGGGATCACAGAAATCTGAAATCATTAAATTCTTGAAAAAGTTCAAACTCCTGGACAAGAGAGGATCCAAACTCATTGAAAACAGAAGAGCAAAGAGCTTCCTGTCCCCCGGCCAACCCCCATTCATAAACTCGGCATAACATCTATGGTATGGAAAAATTGCATTGGCCAGCTTGGCTATCTGTCTAGCTAGGCTTCCTCCCAGCTCCTGCATACCTGCTCATTAGCTGAGTAAGAGAAACTGGAAGAAGTCCTTGATTTCATAGTAATAACTGAAAACATCAGTGTTATCAACATTTTTCTTGTACTAAATCCAAAACACAGCAGCTACTGAGAAGAAAATTAACTCTGTCACAGCCAAAACCAGGACACCTTGGCTAAAGGCCAAACT
>Ga0181612_179294_pt1 | contig 17474 bp, 10 predicted proteins | sample HoacroProtozoa21_FD_119630 | JGI IMG/M metagenome (GOLD analysis project Ga0181612, IMG submission 119630) | Hoatzin crop microbial communities from Cojedes, Venezuel. Combined Assembly of Gp0051906, Gp0051904, Gp0051908 | reverse complement strand
TCAATGCCTAAAGGGGGCTTATAAGAAGGGTGTGCACAGGCTTTTTAACAGGGTTTGTTGTGATAGGACAAGGGGTAATGGTTTTAAAGTAAAAGAGGGTAGATTTAGGCTGGATAAAAGGAAGAAATTTTTTACAGTGAAGGTGGTAAAACACTGGTACACATTGCCCAGAGAGATGGTAGATGCTCCGTCCCTGGAGACATTCGAGGCCAGGCTGGACAGGACTCTGAGCAACCTGATCTGGTGGTAGATGTCCCCGCTCGCTGCAGCGGGGTTGGCTAGGTGACCTTGAAAGGTCCCTTCCAACCCAAACCATTCAATGATTCTATGAAATGCCAAGAGGGGTCGTAGTAACCCTGGACAACGTAAGCCCTAAAGGACCACATTTTTGTTGCTTGAACAGCAACACATCTGACTGATACTCTTGTCTTTGCATCTTGAGAAGATATTAGAAAGCCTTTTCTATTTATGCTGGCGTAGTGGTACAAAAGGGGATAGTGACCCTTCTGGTTTAAACTGACAAATAGAGTTAAGCAAGGCCAGAATATGAATATTGGGACATCTTTACATATCTCTAACTGATGACAGAGTGAAAGTAGAGCACTGTGTTAAGACATTTTGAGTTCAAGTACGTAAAGGGTTAGAAGGGGAGACTGGTCCCCCTTCAGGTCGTGCTGAGATGGAACTATAAATGCGAGAAAATAAGGGGCCAGGGCATGGCTGAAAGGATCACTTCCATCTTCCAAGATAACTTCTAGTGCTGTGAGGAGGCAGCACGTAACAACCCTTCCAGTGGTATCTCCTTTTGCATGGAAAAACATCTCATTAACACTTTACCGATACTCCCGTGCTTGCTTAGGTGAGATCAAGTGACCAAAAACCTGTTCCCAGTGTAAACAGAAACATACATTAGCTGGTTTAGTTATAAGTTGTTTGGAAACTTAACAAGTGAAAGCAGTTCTAAATGACATCCAGATTCAAAAAATGTTACTCTGAGTATCTGAAATAGAAGTTGTAGTTGTGACAGACTCCCAGTGCTCACATCTCTGGAGCTTAGAAGATGAGAAACACATGTTTAAGCTCAGATGTCTGATTTGGAAATAAGTTCATATAGGCTCTCGGTCTCTAGAACAGGACCTGTGTTATGGCAAAAAGTTTATGTAATGCTGTTTCCTTTACAACTAGAGACTAATTTTCTTGAAAAGACTCTTAATACTAAGCAAACAAGAAAGTTTAGTACTGAAAACATTCTCAGTGCTTCATTGCGTTGGGTTTACAATATCATTTGCACGTCAAATTATATTTCATCTTATGATTTAGTAATGCCAGAAGAATAGATCTAATTCTGTGTCTCATGATACCCTTAAAGATGGAAGATTGCTTTCCGTGGAGTGTAAAACTCAATTTGTAGTCGTGTGTATAAAACATGACTTTATGGCAGATTAGCTTGCTGTAGATTTAGTTCTCTCTGACAGTGAACTGAAAAATATTAACATTTCACTGAACACCATATTAATGGCAAGAAGAGAGTATTATTGTAACATAGAAAGTAGAATGGAATTTTTGAAAGTAGAACCAATAAGCAGAAGAAAATGTATTTGGGGACTTGCAAGGGGTTTAGATAGAGTTGATTTAACTTTTTTTCTTTTCCTCCTCTTCCCTCTCCGCCCCCGCCATGAGTCGTTTTCTGAAACAGCAGTAGATTTGCAGTTATCAGGCTGGCCTCCCAACGATATTGAAGAAAACAGCAGTTACAGTACTGTAAGATGCCTTTGGCCCATATATATTTCAAGTGACTGTAGTAAATAAGCAATTTTTAAAGTTTTTTAAAGGGTTCCCCATTTTTTGATTTGCAAATGTGGTTGGACGTGTTGTTTGCTTTTTCCGCTGCGAGGAGGAGGTGGAAGCAGACGAGCAGAGCGGTCGTTTCTCCGCGGTTCCTTATTTACGACGCTGTGATGGCGCGGGCAGTTTGCTGAAGCAGGTGAACATCACCTCCCGGGCGCGGCGAGGCTGTCCCTCGGCGTGCTGAGCGCTCGCGTTAGGAATGGGCCCGAGCCAATTAACGTACCACTAAAATCATTACATCCATGCATTGCACGGAGGGTTTCAGGAAAAGAGGTGGAAGAATGAAAGAAATGGGAAAGGAAACCCAGTAGGCACTATAATTCGATGGCATTCAAGAGGAGAAGGTTTCATGGAGAGCACTTTGTACTGTTCTGTATCCTGCGCCTGAATCTCTGCAGCCTATCTTATGCGTATCTGTCAGAGTGAGCCAACATGTTTATACAGAGTCTGCTTTTATAACGTGACTGATAATAATGCAATTCGTTATGCCTAACTCAGAGTTAATGTATTCAAGATACGAATGATATGTGAGGGCGTAGAAGGCGCTGCAACAATTTAGCTGCAGTTGTAGAATGGTTCCCCATGCTTCTGTTTTAACTGGATGCTTTGTATTTATTAATTGTGTTCGTTTTAATTCCATAGAAAGTCAAATAACCATGTGTGAAAACAGCATAATTATGCTTTGATATTTCTGCAAAAGCAATAACTGAATTCGATCTGCTTTTAATCTTTCAAACTATTCAATCTATCCAGCCCTTATTTCTAGAGTTAGCTTTTTTCCCCATTCCGTTCTCTTTGATTAACAGGCAGTGGGGGTCTATCTGTTTTCTTGGGTCAGGCACACAAGCTCTGCTTTCTTTTAAAATAGCTTTCAGTGTGATTACTGTTGCTTTGTTTCTACTTAGGAAAGCATTTAAGATTGCAAATGATGTGCTAAATTGTCCCATTCTCTACAGAATATTTTCCACATATTCCAGAGGTTGAAAATGGTGACAGTGTGCTTGTTCTTAATTATGCACGCTTATATTAATTTGTATTTTCACGAATTTTCTTTCATTTTTAGCTACAGCTAATACTGTGTGCGACCCAGTCCTACAAATATGCATGTGATTAATTTTTCTCGCCAGAATTGGTTTCATTGCTGTTGCTTTTTGCAGTCTCCATAGGACCCACTTTGCAACATACATTGCATACAACGACGTACACTTGCTGTGAGACGCGGCGTGGGGTGCAGTAAGGGACGGAGGGGGAAACGGGGTGCGGGCCCTGGAACTTGACTGGTTTGTACCTGGTTTGTAACTGGCTGGCTGGGAAGGGCAGGCGAGTACGTAGCGACGCAAGGGCTGGCACAGGTGGCCGAGCGCTCTCAGGAAGCTGAGATGCTTCCTTCCTGCTCTGTGAGTAGCTGCTGAGCTCGGAGTTACCACAACCACGCTGCTACCGATACCCAAGCTCCAAGTCAGAGACCAGCTGCCACGGCCGGGGAGCCTCAGACGAACAAAGTGAGCTGCAGAAAGTCGGAGGGGGAGACGGCGGGAGCACGCGACTCCGGCTGCCCAAGCCGTCCTGTTGCGACGCTTGTTTTACAAGCTTCCATGAAAGATATTTCTAATCTATAGAAGAAGGACTCTGATGTTCTTTAATCACATGGTAGTTTCCTAGTTGGTGGTGGTAGCGTAGGAAGTTGGTTAGGTTTGCTCTCGGAGTTACAGCCTATCTAGACTGAGAATTTGGCCCTAAAATTTTGTCTTGGAAATAGTTGCTACTTTGCCAACATTTAACAGACTTTTGTTTACCGTTGCAATGAGGCAGAAATTTGAGGTGAGAGAGGGACCTGCCTAGTGTGACTTCCTTCCTCTGTCCATCTGTGTCCCTGTCCCAGGCAGAGGTGGGGAGCACACACAGCTTTTCCTCCTGAAAAACCTCAAAAATGAAATAAACCCGTGGGGCAGTCGGGAGCATGAGTGGTGCCGAGCTGGGTGCGTGCCCCACGCACGCGACCTGTCGCTCGGGTTCGCATTGCACACGAGTGCGTCGCGGGCCTGTGGCTGCTCTGCGGCTCCGTGACCCAGATGCAGCCGGTATCGTCGTCGCCGGCACGACCAGTCTGCTTGACGGCGTGTTTCCCGGCGGGGCTTGTCGCTCCTTCCTCGTCCGGCACAGCCTCTCCGCTCGCATGGCCCCAGCTGTTTAAGCAGCACAGTCTGCGGTGGCGGTGGTCAAAATGCATTTCTGCAACAAGCAGGGACAAAATATGGGGTTGGTATAAAAAGGGTACGGAAGTAGAGACTTGGTGATGTCGTAGCCGCAGTGGGACCATGGCGATACCAGCTGTTAACCCTCTCAAGTAAAGCATTTATTGAAATGTTGACATTTATTCTAAGTTGAACAGGCCAGGACAAATAGCAAGGGTTTCCTGTGGTTTAACTGGGTTACTGGCATGTGCTAAAACTGTAGCAACCGAGCACACCCCAGGACTGTGCATAGGTAGGCAGGCTTCAGAAAGACACCTTATTGCATTGCGATAGCAATGTCTTCATGCCTCAGCTTTTAGAAATTCCCCTGTCGCTGCATACGCTGCTCTGCGTTGCATAGTTTACAAAAAGGTGCCTGGAAAAGACAGCTTCAGTTTATGGACGGTGCTCTGTGGTACAGGAAGAGAATATCAGAGCTGCTTTGTCTGCCCGCCCAGAGCAAGGCCCCACAGCCCTTTTAGTAACCGCTGAGATGGTGTTACTGCATGGTGCAACTTCCACATCGTTACTCTGTACCGCAACAGAAGAGCACCTGCTGTCCTAACAGTTTGTGAAATTTTTGTTCAGCACCTACAGATCCCTTGAGGCTGTAAAGGTTGTCTGTAGGAAATGCAAGAGGCATTCCAAATACTTAAAAAAAACCAGACAGACATGGGCTTTAAATAGTTAATGAATGCACATGATTTACCTAAACAGTGTTTTTATAGATCTTTGCAAATATGACATTAATTAAGGAAAGTAAGTAAAGCTGAAGTGCCACAGAATGCTAATCCTCAGCATCAGTAATTAGCATGGATGAGAATTTTGAAAAATGTTTCCAGTTTATATCATTTTGTTTTGGAAGAAACACAAATATGTGGGTTGAAATACTAAGAAAACAAATGAGCCCTGGGGAAAAAAAAACCAAAACAACCCAGCCCCCCTTTGAGAGTGGATGGGCGTATCTGTGCCGTGGCGATGAGGCTGTGCGGGTCCATGGCTGTCCTGACTCTGCGATGGAAGCCAAAGCCGAGAGGACCCCGAGATGTCCCCTTCCCGCCCACGCTGTGCCCCGTGCCCGTGCGGGGTCTGCACTGGGAGCCCTCCGCTCAGCACTGGGAGAAGCGGGGATCAACCAGCCCAGCTGGTGGCAGGGAAGAACGTCGCATCCTCGTGTTTGCAAATGGCCAGCCGGAGCAGGTAGTGCAGACGGCTCCTTGGTCGTTAATTTGATTGTGTTTTTAACGAACTAGTGAAGGCGGCTCTTTGAATCTATCCCTCCTGCATGCCCTGATAATTGTTTTGTTTATCTGCACAATTTGACTTGCCGCAGCGGGCAGTGGAAGGGCTGTCTGTATTGTTTGTCTTCTGAAATTGTTAAATGAAATGACTCAGAAGATTCAGGAAATTAATTTTTGTAGTCTAGATAGATGGCGAAAAAAAGAAAGCTTTGAAGTGGTGATGTCAGTGCAGCCACTCTGAAATTCATGAATCAGCCTTTGCAAGATTTGCAGAGGCTTAAAAAGTGAGATTTTTTTAAAAACAGTTGCATCGCTTTTAGTTACCTATTAATATCTGAACCTTAACAATTCATGTCACTCCAAGCTTTATTCTACAGGCATTTTGTATGAAAATGAAAGTCAAGATACCTGTATAAATAGGACTTTGAGAGTCAGAGCTTTTAAAATAAAGCATAGCGTTATTGCTAGACTCATATTAAAATTGTGATAATAGCTAGTGTTACATATTCTTTTATCTTTTTTTTTTAGGATGGTTAATTTAATAGCTACTGTTGAAATAGCCATAAACAATTTAATAAACCTAGTAAAACTTCAGATGCTTCTTTATTATGCATTCAAATAGGATTCTCAGCCTCTTGAGTCCCACTCTACACCCTAGAATGCTGCTAAGTAGTGCCATTAAAACAGCAATACGAGGAGACCATTCTCATTTATGGAGATTGTAAAAGAGGGACAAGACACTGGTTTGGATTCAGTTTGAGAGAAGATACTTTTCCGCAATAAATGCTAAAGAAAATTTAGAATAAACTGTAGTGTCTCTGGATGCCAAAAGGTTCACTTTGCCCTGTTGAGATGTATTAATGCTGTCGCTGGCTTTCCTGTGTTAAGCTTGTATGTGTGTTAGAAAATGGTAAAAATGGATTGTCCTACCTAGAAGACGGTCAGAATAGTGGCTAAAGAATGGTTTTGTCTTTCTGAAATATCATTAAGCTTCTATAGGTTTACTTCTTTACAGATTGGTGGGTGTTGTTAGTTGAGGATATTTAGAGAGGAGAAGTTAATACAGTAAAATATTTGGTTTATTGTATGCTTATGAAGGAAGTCTTATCTGAAAATAATTTTTTGAGGTCTTTGATAAAAATTTGTGCTTTGTCTAATATCTGGAAATTCAAGCCTTGAACACACACCATTAGTTGAAACATGTTATGCAAGTTCAAACATATTTTGTCCTCATTTTTGTGATGTATATTGGTAGGTAATAACTCAAGCTGCACGACTGCTAGGTGAGCTGTGAGCCTGTGGATTTCTCCTCCGGTGAAAAGAGGGGAAGCCGTGAGCCTTTGATTTCTTGGGTATTTGAATGTGCAGACAGGGGTGTATCATTCAGAGGTGTCATCAGGAGTCATCTTTGCAGTTGTAGAGGTCCGCAGGAATTGCACAGAAAGTGTCCGGTGGCCTAAATCCGTAAGGAGTCGTCTTTGGGGGCTGGGGCAGAGACTGCTGATGAAGAGCAAGCGAGCAGTCCAGCGCACTGCTTCTGCCTCCACGACGTCGGCTCGGGATGCCTTGCTGACGCACGTAGTCTTGCTTTGCATCTTGCAGGGGTTTTCTGCTTCAGTGGTGTAGCTGGAGAACAGAGTTTGTAATCAGTGGCTGCAACAGAGCCATTGCCTTTCTGCTTCTGAAGGTCAAGAGTTGCTCAGTTCTTCATCTGTTTGGTCGAGAAAGCAGGTTTTCAGAGGTGGCTGCAGAACAGTGCGCGTGTCTCTGAGAGACCCCTCCTTTGCTTACGGAATTTGTTGTTCTGCGCAGTGACAAGCTGATGAAGAGCAGTTTTCTGGAGGGGAAATAAAGCTACCTACTGTAGATGGAGAAAAGAAAAATGTTAGGCTCTTGCATGAACGTCCTTATATCAGCGGTTGTGCTCCAGTAATTAAATTCTGACAAACAGATGAAGAAACAATCTCCAGGGGTAATGAGGCTCAGTCAATGAACCACAAGTGTTCACAAGTACCAACAATAAGAAAATACATTTGAAACCCCTGCGTATGTGTTACTCAAAAAGCAAGTTAATAACTAATTAAAGGGATTTCAGTTTTCCTCTCCATGCTTTGCATTGAGAAATAATTTTACAGAATGTTCTCCACATTCCAGTATTCCAGGATTCTTAGATATAAGCATGAGAGTAGGTTTCAAACTTGTTTATTTTAAAAAGGAAATGTAATAAATTCAGTGCCCCCCCGACCAAACGTTAGCACCAGCATTATGGGCTTCTTTTCAATGAATTTGAAAACCAGTAACCAGAGACGTGAAATCCTCCAAACGCTACGTGCTCGCCCTTTGCTTAGGGTGTGTGAAACGCAGACTCAGGAAAATGTGGTCGTAAAAATTGAATACGGTTTACGGTTCCTTCCAACCTGCTTGGTGATAGCACATTTCACAGGCCGAAATGTAAGTATCTTTTCTGCTCTGCAAGAAAAATGATAACATATGCCATCACCTATGCAATAAAGTAACTCAAATTGGTCATGTCTGTATAGAAGTGCTTTGTGTGTTGTGATATAAATATCTAGGGTTTTTTTAATGTCCTTTTTCTTATCACCTGTGACAGAGGCCTGTATTTGCCACTGTCAGAATTGATTTTTTCCCTTTGAAGTATTGTTTCTTAGTTCTTCGAAATATTTGTTCCAGCAAAAAAAGACTGGCAAAACGACCGTCTGGTGTGACAAGTGCACATGGGAAGTTGACAGTAAATTGAATATCAGCTTTCCCTTTTGCTGCTGCTGTTGGGCTGAGAGAGTTAATCCCATCAGTAATGACAGTCATGTTAGTTTTATTGATAGTTTGTAATCTGCCTTTCCTTTCTGTCCCTGGTTCACTGCAATCTGCTCTTGGTTAGTGACCTGCCACATGCCACTTGGTATCTAATTGCTGCTCTTTTCATTTAAAATTGTGCTTCTAGGGATCAGGTGGAGTATCTTGATGAACAGTGTCAACTGGTTAGATAGAAATGATTTTTTCTCCTCTCTCCCCCAATGGATCTCGTATTTAAACTGTATTCATCAGGTGCTCTTTGGCTGCTGTAAATGGTGGAGATCACCAGTGGCTGATGCTTTCGGCAGGTCCAGGGCAGTGGGCAAAGGACCTTCTGGAGAGATTCAGTAATGTGTCCATAGCCACATAGAAGTCACGGTGGTTTGCAGTGGACCAACTAATAGTGTAGTACCAGGTCTATGGTGACCCTCCTATCACCAACAAGGAATCTGCTCCCCATTTTTGGAGCCTATAGCTATAATGTGCTTTTTTTTTCTTAGTTCGACTTTATGGCGGAGCCAACCATAACGAATACCAGGCTTTTTAGCACAGTAAGGGAAAGTCCTAATGACTCAAAAATACCAAGAGCTGAACTGAAGCTGATTTGCAAAATGTTGAATGTGGTTCTGACATCCTAGTCCAGAAAAACATGTGTATCTGGGGTTGAGTTTCAGACTTGTTCTCTCTCTGTAAACAGGAAGAGTAACGTGAAAAGTGACACTTGTACTGTGTACACCATAACTGGGGTGAAGAAGGGGTTTGGTCTTCTTTCTTTGCCTTTTTTTTTTTTTCTTTTTTTTTAATCTGTATCTGTGCCAAAATGAAATGTCTGTCTTCCTTGGGTGGAAAACAGAAAAATTTCCATCAGTCCTCTGGAAGATGCAGCCACACTGTCCTTAACATCATGGAAGCTTTTGTGTGCTTCTCCTGGCTTCTTGGCTGGGATGGGGCTGTCTGCGGGAGAAGCACGGGGCTGAGGGACAGCGTGATCAAGGCATTGAGGTTTCCTCTACTGGCATCCAAAGATGGGCAACAGAATAGAGAAGAAAATTTAGGAGTTTCCTTCTCCGATGAGACTTTTTTCCCCCTACTCTCCATGTTACTTATTTTTTGTATAGAATGGGAAGAAAACCAGACGTTTTTATAGCTAATCCATTTACACATTTAATTTTTACTATTTATGTAGTATTGCCTGGTACGATGGCCTGGTATACTGAGGTGGCCACCAGCTGTGGTGTATTTTACATCTAGACTACAGTGCTACCCCTAATCTCAGGTTTAAATCCTGTGTCTCCATCATGGGAGATGAAAGGACTGCGAGAGTGAATTGATGAGGCACAGAGATTTCAGAACTGCAGAGCACATTTAAGATCTGGTGTTCATTGATCCAGTCACTTCAATTTTCATTTTACCTTGAGGCTTTCTGCAGCGTGGAGCATTGCCATAAAATGAATTTTTGTAAAGAACTGGTAATAATGGCCTAAAATCTGGCAGATTTAATTAGTGCATTTTAATAAAATGTTACATTTTAAGAGTGAGCTTGAGTAACTTGTAAACTTGACAGTAGATATCTTTAAAACAAAATGTAGTAACTACAATGGCATGAAGGTCATAATTCAGCCATATACAAATTGGTCTTTGATTTGTTTTAATAATGCTGGTTGCTGTTGTGGTGGTGTTCACACAAGAATCTCAAACCCTTCGTTAAGTGTTAAGTAAGGCTCAGAAATTCCCTTGTGTGGTTCTGTAGTCATTTTTCACAGTGTTCGGTTGTGGCACAGGTTTCCTGCTACAAGAGCCAGAAATAGAACCAAGATTCCCCTACCCAGCGACCCCTTTACTGACTCTCTCTGTGTTCATCAGCTGGAACACGATCGCTTAATGTCGTTGTATATGCTAAATGTTGGAAGTTTCTTCCAAACTGTTTGCTGTCCAGGGGATGGACGATCTGATGCGTAGTGCAGTTGTGAGAGGGCATTTCCTGCAGAGTGCTGCTTCCCTCTTATTTATTTCTGTTTCCTTTTTACTTTGCTCCCTTTTCTGCCCCTCTTCCCCCCAAAAGAAGTTTCTAAGCGTAAATAAGGTCTATATATTTTGTCCTCTCCATCAGTGTACAAGGATGCTATGGAATTAGTATTTTAATTTTGCACAATTAATTAAAAAATAAGTATTTTCACGACTTCTCCCTCCTATGAAGGAAATCCCCTAACCTTATACCTTTTTATCTTCCCTTGGAGAAAGCGGCCCTGACGTCTTACTATCTGAAGTCTATATACTAAGGCTAAATACACAATTTTTGGCAGCTAGAGGAAAATTTTGGCTGTAACCGAGAGGTTATCCACGAACAGGCGCTGCCGTCCTACCCGTCTGTGCACGCGGGCGCGTGGGCACGTGCTCTTCCACCCTCTCGTCCTCCCACTGCATTCCTCTCTTGAAGAGCTCTCTCTGTATCTGAGAAATTAAGCCTTGTTACATATCCAGCTCCGGTCTATCCCATTACCATTAAATGCTTGTTGTGGGATGCCTGCACGGAGGAACTCGTGTGCAGCGTGCTGTTTTCCCAGAGTTAGGCAGTCCCCATTTGCGTGGGGTTTTTTCTGTCGTGGAGCCATAGCCAAGAAAGACAAACGTCCCTCCCACAGCACGAGAACAAAGCGTTGTTTCTCTTTGCCTGGAATTATTTTTCTTGAGATAGTCCTACAGGGACCAAAGCCATTTTGCCATTACCCCTTAGTGCTACTTTATGTGGGATTTATAATGAAATTGCTTTGACAATTTGGATAATGATGGAGCAACGCAGTAACCGATGAAACATTTTGGGGTAGAACAATTTCCTTTGGGAGACATAAACTTTTGTATTCAGATTGTACTCCTCGCGTAATATGCTTGAAACTTTAAATAATAATAATTTAAAAAATAAAATGAAACAGTCTTTGCATTACTTAGTGTCTCACTGATTTTAGTTTCTGATGGTTCTTAAAGCAAGATCGAAAAAGGCTCTGGATCGGTAAAGCCCACATAGCTAAAGGATTCTGTCTCTGCTAATCGAATAATCAAGGAATTACCTTGTTTATATTAGTTTCAAGATGGACATTAATAACATGAGCAATAGTTTTCTGTGATTTTCACTAAGTCAAGTAAATGAGCTCGATGAGACAGCTTTACGTTATGCTAACAGAGAGGGAGAGAGTTTTATTGTGTTTTTTAAATAATTTCCCTCAAATTCTTAGTTTAAAACATACTCCCTAAGATAGTAATATGTTTTACAACATCTATATATTTTTTTATTGTCCATCTAATGCTTTTTCATTTAAAGATCTCAGTACATTTAACTTCAGTTAGTTTATTAATGAATAGTCTCACAGAGCACGTAATGTAGATCAGAGAATTTGCATTTACTGCTTCTGGAATATGGTTTTGTTCATTTGTAGATCCAAAGGACCTAATGACAGTAGGTTCTCCTTCATATCTTTGACTTGCAAGCAGGAAAAGTGAAATTCGGAGAGGTGGAGTGCCTCAGCCCAGACCAGAAAGCAAGCCAGGAGACCGATCCTATAGGCTGTGTACATGAAGCCCTCTCCGAGTACTCGGGTTTGTTTAGCAGAACAGTCAGTCTTTTTCAATTACAAACATAGGACTGTCTGCATGGATGGATTTTTGTCATGCTAATTTCCACCACTTAAATGCTTTCAGGTAAAGCACTCAGATCGGTTGCTAAGAAAAACTCTTCTTCTTAGAAATATTTTTACAGCTGAGCTGTGAATTCCTGGAAAGGGAAACTGAATCCTTGAAAGCACAGCTCCGCCACCCCGGAGAACTCTGGAGAGCGCTGCTTCGGGTGGATTCAGCTACTAATCAGAGCAGATTTGCTGTGAATGCTTTTAAGAAACCTGAATTTCAGCTGTAGCTCTGACACTTGTAAAAGAGATGTTGAGTTAAAACATGTGACGTTACACGAAACAGATATGTTAAAAATTGTACTTAAAGGTTAATATAATAAAAGCGTAGTTCATGTGAGAGTGATAGAAATATTGATCATAAAAATAAGTAGTGGCCCAGAAATTCAGCTGAAAAGGGGGAAAAAAAATAGTTGATATATGAAGAATTTGAGTTGTGGCACTAAGATCAATGGCTGTATTTTCACCCAGTGAAGCATGAGAGCTGCAGATAAGGGCAGTTAGTCAGTGAAATACTGACTGACATACCCTTTTACTGTTGGCGTTTGGTCTCCAATATTGATCTCGCCTGTCACTGCCAACAAAGTATACTGAGGCTGTGTTTATGTTCAGATAGTGTTGTGTTCAGTGCTTTATGAATGATTTCTAAAAGCTCAGGGTGTAGAAGGAGTTAATTCTAGCATCAGCCCTCATTTATTTGATTGCATCTTTTATATTGCTGCAAGCCATTATAATCTTCTGCCAATCGGTCAGGAAACGGATAACATGCTATAATCCACAGAGATTCTTTAAATCTGAAGATTTCCCATTCCCACTGCTGAGAAACAGTGTGCTGTAAACAACAGTTATATAGCACAGTCATTCTTTGGCTGTCAATGGTGAGAACGCTTTTCCTCAGTGTACAGAAGGTAACAACTAAATTGGTTAATGAAAAGATCATAAGGAGGAAGGCCTGTATTTCTTCTGTCAGTTCGGTGGAACTGGAAGAGTTAAATTCAGAGCTTTTGGAAAGAATAGTGATACTACGGCAAAAGAAGTTTACTGAGAGGCATACGTCAACAAGTCTTCACGTTTTGTTGTCCTTTACCTTTTCCTGCTGCCTCTGGCTGAAAATCATGGGTGAACAAGAGTTTTGGTTCTACTCTTGGAAAATGAACAGTTTGATCTTGAGTCAGAAAGGCTGAGAGAATTATGTGCCTGGTTGCAATGCGTGGTGGTTTTCAGCTTTGCTTCAGCCACCTTGGCCAGACCAAGGGTCAAGCTCTTGCTCCGTTGCAGTCAGGAGCTTTTGCACATCATGAGTTAGCCGTTGGCTGCTTCAAGGAGGCAGAAGGATTTATCTACAGAAGAGTAGCTCAATCCACATAGAATCATTTTTCTGCCTTTCTCGGAGCAGCATCCACAGAGTTGTAATTTCTGGTTCATTTGTCTGATGTTTGGTCATACCTACAGGTGTGGTTGTCGTAGCTAGCAGACCCAGTGTGGGTTTTATTGTATCCTGGCAAACCTTGACCTTCAAGGGAAGAAGAGACAAAGAAAGAAAGTAGAGCCCAAGCAACTGGTTCCTTGAGTGCTGTGAGGGTCTGGTGGGCCCTGCTCTAAGGTAGACTGGGGTGGATGAGGTGGCTCTGTCCATGCAGTGACTACTTATTTCTGGAGAAATAGTTAGATGAAGTTGAGTTTTGTCATTTACCCAAGACAGCTTATGTCAGTCTTAGCCTTCGACCTCTCATTCAAGTTCATTTGCTTTCTCATAGCCAAATGACTCTCTGGGATAATCCTAGCCAGCAGGAGAAACACCGCAAGAATGAGTAATGAATTTAGAGGCCGGAGATATGGGAGCGGTGTCAGGAGCAACCTGGGAAATTGCATCAGGTTTTAAGAAGAGTGAGTGGTTATCATAACAGTAATTTAAGGCCTTAACAGTTAAGACGAAGTATTTGCATGCAGAGCTCTGTAGCAGAAGTAAATTATACTGGAAAATCACTTAATCCAGCTCCGCTGCGTCCCATACTAGTAATGAAGCAGTGGTTAAACCACTGCAGACTGCCAGCCAGGCACTTTCCCTTGTTTCTCAACAGCCAGTTAGAAAGAACCTGTAATTCGAAAACAGAAACTTGATTACCGTTTCTGCCTCTCTTTGCTTCAGATTTTTCTACACTCCAGAAAGTTTTGTGTGGAATACCAGATAGTACCATCACTGGTCGTGTATTTTATGATGAGAACGTCTACCCACTGAGCTACATGCAGAGACGAGCTGGTTTTTGGGTTGTGACTGGATGTTTCTCTGATGGCATATCTGAAGTTACGGCGGTACTTCACCTTCCTTAAAATGCTAGGGTTGTCCTGTACATAGCAATTCTAGAGATGATGAATGTGCTAAAAGCATAGCAATCTTTTTTTAAAGTAATGAACATTTTCTTGAAGCAGAGTGAGGAACCACAGTTGAGATCCAGATGTGCAGTATTACTAGGCTTCTCAAATTGGATTGTAGTGGTGCTTGTCTTAATATGGATGTTCTTAGGGTTACTGAGGGTAGTGTGACCACCTTTTAGCAAAAAGGTGGCAAATGAATACAGTCATGAAATGTAGTACAGCATATTGTAGAGAAGAGGCATTCCTAGACACTGGATGATACTAGCTGGTGTTCTTTTTGCATTCTCACCTCAGGGCTGAGGAGAAGAAGGTTAAAATTAGGAATTACGATGCTTTACTCATTAAGGCTTTTACAGTTAGGAATGTGTATGGGGTTAGAAGGGATGTCTTCTGGACCATCAAAAGCAATTCTTAGCACTTTGAGATTTCACCTTTTCCTGAAATGGGGAAATCATTTATGCATATTAACAGTTGCTTCCTAAAAGACAAGGTATTTTTCTGCAGTAAGCTTGTAAAATGAGACCTTTTCAAACTTTTTGTTTCAGTCAATCAGCTTTGATTTTAAATCATGGAATTGCTTAGATGTGGGTGAGCAAAGCCAAACACCTATGAAATACATCTGCTGATGGCAGCCAGCAGACACGTGGTGAGTTCAGTACTCAGCTAGCTAATGCGTCTCTGATGCGAGCTCAAGTCAGTCAGGATCTGCTGGTTGTCTGCATAAAGCAAGCATTCCCAAAACTTTGATATTCAAAAAACATGTTTTGTTAGCATGTATATTAAATGCCTGTTTTTTCTTTTTTTTTTTTTTTCTCAACTGACATAAGCAAACAAGAAGGACTGGAAACCAAAATGGGATATTAACCAAGCTCCACTGTTCACCGTGACTCTTGTGGGCCAAGTCCTTTCAGTCAGCAGAGTAGCTCTCTAGGTCACTGCAAAATTTGCAGATCGCTTTGGTTCTTGGCGTTTCTGTCCTTCCATCATGTCTGCAGCCTGCTCTTCCCAGTGGTCCTCTGCTGTCCCTGCTGTCCCTTGCTGTGACTATCATGATCTTGCCACCAAGGCTAGAAGCATCTCTCCAAAATGCACATTTTTTCACCCAGGGAGCTCTGTCTCTCTGTTTCCAGGAGCACAGGAGAAGCACAAACTGAGGCACAGGAAGTTCCGTCTGAACATGAGGAAGAACTTCTTCCCTCTGAGGGTGACAGAGCACTGGAACAGGCTGCCCAGGGAGGTTGTGGAGTCTCCTTCTCTGGAGATACTCAAGACCCGCCTGGACAAGGTCCTCTGCAACCTGCTGTAGGTGACCCTGCTTTGGCAGGGGGGGTGGAGGAGATGACCCACAGAGGTCCCTTCCAACCCCTACCATTCTGTGATTCTGTGATTCTGTGATGTATGTGTGAATACCTTAGCATCAGCTTATGATTCAGTTTTCCTGAATCAGTATAGTACATTCTCTGTAATTAATTTTTTTCTGTGATAATTGTAGTACTGGCCACTCTTCCTTTCAGAATCAGTGGTTATCCTATGAAATACAATTAATACAGTTGCAGTAGTGTCAGATGACACTACTAATGAAAACTCCAGCTTATAGTTATAAAGAATCTTTAACACAACAATTAGGTTAAGCAAATTCTGAGCAAAAGTAGATAGTTTCTCATGTTGCTAACATAATTTCACACTCTAAACAACTGCTTATATTCAGAATCTAAAAAAGGCATTACATCTTAAGTAAACTTCAACAGAACGTCAAGTAAATTACGGTATTAAGACTCTCAACATAATTTACAATAGAATGCATCACTCAACAGTGTTGGTCAGTCTCTGCGTGGGTCTCCTTTGTCATGCCTCTGATATATCTAATGGTGTTCAGTCTAAGTGGTCCTCTGCTTGGTCCTTGCACATCTCCGTTAAGCTCCTCTGGTACTGTCCGATTCCCTATTTTTCCTTTGACCTGTTCTGTATGTACTTGAGATCTTTTCACCTTCTTTTTGCACTAAATTTTAACAGTCTTAAGTTGCCTGCGCACTCCACTGGTCTGTTACGACAGGGCTGCCAGCACAGCCCACCCTTGGCAGCAACAGACGTTAAGACATGGGTGTGAGTGTCGAAGGGTACGTGTGAAGGGGACAGACAAAACTGTCTGAGGGGGTGGGTGCCTGAGACTGGTGATGTTAAAGAGTAATACAAGCCTCAAATTGCTTTAATGGTATCTATGAAGAGATTTTTGAAGTAAAAAAAGGGTCCGCTTTAAAAGGAGTAAGTGAAAAGGAAGCCTGTAGCATGTGGGGAGATTCCTTGCAGTGGAAACAGCGGCATTTGAACCTCTTTCGACACTGCTGGAAGTCTCCCATCACAGCAGTACGGGATGCAACAAGTGGGGATTCACACCTTCGTAGTGTGCTTTCGCGCTGGCACGTGGATTAGCAAACTGCGGGGAGAGGCACAACTTCACACAAAGCTAGAGCAGGTCTCTCTCACACACGGTTTGTGTGGGTAGGGGAACCTGCCCTCCCAGGGGTGCGCCTGTAGCCCAGCCTGTGTCTGCATTCCCATAACTCTGTGGGTGTGGGTGCCCTTAGGACTCCACGGGATTAGCTAGAGAAGGGTGTTTAGAAATTAAGAGGTGTTTATCAACGTTTCTGTAAGTGTCTAGTATTGAAGTTAGTCTGTGTATTGTTAATCATGAATATAAAATTCAATGATTGCTAGTTACTTATTTCTCATTAATAAATCAGAAAGCTGCTTTGATGTGATTTGAGCTGTGTAAACTGAACAGTTTTTCCCTGCAACAGTTACCAATTTTATGCACCCCAATTATGTCCTAGCAGTGGTTGCAATACAATTTGCACAGTTTATATGGGTCAAAGAAGCGAACCTTACATGTAAAACCAAGAATTTTTAGTCTAATTACAGTCTTAGCAGTCTAATCAGAGAATTATTAGTCCCGTTACAGTGGTGCTAGCACTTATAGTACAAATTACTCAGTTTTTACAGTTTATTCCTGATAATGCCAATTAAAACTAACAATTTTCCAGTGCCTGCCCCCTCCTCTGCCTTCCACTACTCTTCTAGGTCCGGAGGTCGGTGGCTTGGGGAGGTGGAGAGAGGGAAAAGAGTTGATTATAGGGAGTCATTAGCATCCTGTAACTTTCACTGTGATTCTTTTGAGGGATGTTAAAGTTTTTGTTTTGTTCCTGTTGATTCTTGGGTACACTTGAGTCATTTTAATATGTCTGCTAACACAGTCTGCTTACTTGTTCTTTCTTCATTGGTTTGTT
>Ga0181612_171218_pt1 | contig 17474 bp, 9 predicted proteins | sample HoacroProtozoa21_FD_119630 | JGI IMG/M metagenome (GOLD analysis project Ga0181612, IMG submission 119630) | Hoatzin crop microbial communities from Cojedes, Venezuel. Combined Assembly of Gp0051906, Gp0051904, Gp0051908 | reverse complement strand
AGAAGGTTTACACCAATCAACAAAGAGAATAATACTGAATATGCATGAATAAATATGTCTATTTTTTGCATGGAAAAAGTATGAGGTATGCACGTTCGGTGGAATTATCCCCCGTGCATCCAGCGCTCTAATAAAGAATGCCTGCCTTTTAACACTACATTGATGTTACGAGGTTTATTCCCGGATTTTCGGTGACACCTAGAACTTGATCTTACATTTTCTTAGAAAAGACTTAGCCCTCTCCCCCCAAACACCAAAATACACACACAAAAAACCGACCCAAACTCCCCCAGCATATTTGACTGTAGCAAATGGAATGTATGTGGTGCCCACGGAATTAAAAAAAAAAAATTGAATGTCTTTTCTATGCAAGTTGCTGTTTTGGATTGCCAGAAGTAGTTGATTAATCATGTGATTATATGATCTGGGATAAGATCTGAAATATAGCTGTGCTGTCATTTAGACTTTCACTCTTCAGATGCAGTTTGAGCCATTCAGCTTTCACTAACTGGTACATGATGGTGACCTCTGAGCACGGTAGTAACCTGCCTTCTGCCCCCAGATCCCATGAGCTCTACGCTTGCTACAGGGATGGCTTAGCTGGTGCCAGTTATCCATATCTACAAAACCAAAGCGTTCCTTCTACTTCCACCATTTCCCTTCTGAGCTTTCTTTGAAAAGAAGCAGGCATCCCTTTACATGGGTTCCCTTTTTGGCCTTCACCAGCGCTTCTGGCTAGAGGTCCTTGATCCAGCCCGGCTGAACCTCTCGGGGCCAGGCTGCGGTGAGCCTGACGGGTGTCCCCAGCTGGAGATCTGCTAGGCCGTGTGCTGGGCTGGCCACACACGCGCTGCACAGCTGCTCTGCCTCACTGTGCCGGGCAGCAGCAAGCCGCTCTCGCCTTCCCCTGGCTCCGCGGGGAGCGGGCGGTCCGCACTGCTGGGCACCCGGTAGGGCACGGCTCAGAGGCAGCAGGGTTCGAAGGCCCAGAGCATCGCCAACGCTGGGCCAACGCACGCCAGGCCGCCCTGGCAGCTCGTTCAGTGTCAGCAGCTCGCGTGCGAAGGGCTGTCTGCCCACGCTCCCTTCCACGCCGTGACGTCTGCTGGTCAGAGGGCCGTGGAGCTCTCTGCCCCCTCCCTCCATCCCTCCGCTCTGCCATTCTGCGTCCTTCACCAGAACTTTCTGCTCAGTGAAATCCTAGCTTGTGCACAAGCTGATTTGGGTTTTTTCCCCCCCTGGAGTTTGAGCAAACTTTTTCAAGCGACCCTTGTTCCCACCTCCCCCCTCCTCACTCCTGGTGGCAGGCTGTAGTTGTATGTTCATACCAGTAAGCAGGTAGATTTATTTGATTTCAAATTCTGCAGCTTCTGCAGGGTACTCGGAAGTATTTCCAAGCTTATAGCATGCTAAAGACTCACTAAAAACAATGGCCTCCTGTTTATCATTTGCTGCTTTTATACCCACAACAGGATTCTGGGACCCAACTTTGACAGGCATTTTTTGGTAAAGGCAGTATCAAACTGGGCTGAGAACAAGTATTCGCTCTAATTTAACCATACTGCCTCTTACTACCACGGAACAGCCTCTCTGGAAGAACAGAGGGTTATCATCAGTTTTGTAGGATGCATTGAAAAACTGTAAGGGTCTTTGGTTATCAATAAAAACCAAACAGCCTCTTCGGTTTGGCAGATTGAGTAGGCGGGCACAGGCTAAGCAAAACGGGAGAGCCAGCCGCAGAGAGCAGCGCTAAGCTGAGTCTGTGCCATTATGAAACCAATGCCTGTGCCTGCTTCTGAGATACCAACTCATGGCTTGAGGTGCCTTTTCTGGGAATCCAGATCAAAGTTCTGATTATATACGGTCATTAACAATTTGATGTCTTTTTCTGACCCTTTTTTATTTTTGCAAGAGGGGGCGTGTTGCTGTTTGTAGTGTTCTTCCTGCCAAAACCCCGTTTGGGCTGCTGAACACTCCCTATCCAGCACAATCTGGTTTTGTTACCGCCTGTTTTATTGGAAAGAACCTCATGCTGCAGGGTATGCATTTGATAGTTCACATACTTATTATCAAGCGCACCTTTTGCAATACCTCTGCATTTCACAACCAGGAAGCCCAGCATGGAAGGATCCCAAAATTCCAAGTGTTCCCTGTTTTTTTCGCTGGGACACCCACCAGCAGCAGTACCGAGGTTCAGGAAGATCCCAAGCTGTTCGAACCAAGGTGACTAACGGTGGCCCATATTAATCACCTAAACTAGGAACACAGTGGCCTTAACTCTCCTACAGAGAGTGATTAAAATCTGGACAATTATTTGAGGACGAAGCCATCTCCCCAGAGCCCGTACCTGGAGCTGCTTCACTCGGCAGTGTTGCATCCGAGTTTGCTAATTAGCCTCGAAGGGAGGGAACAGAGTAATTCACTGCGTACAGCAGAGTCAAAGCAGAGCTGTGATGCCCAGCAGCAGTAACCACGCCACACTGAAATCTGGGGCTTCCTCAGATTCTCAAGGAGAGGAGGAGGGGGCCAGACCCCCATACCCACCTGCTCTCATGCAGCAGCGCTCTGGTTTGAGCTGCCTGACAGTCAGCAGCCATCCTGTAAAAGTTAATTTTTTGACAGTGAAAGCTGCTCGCATGCAAGGTTACTGGTGGTTTGGAGGAAACTGGGTTTCTGAATTGTGTAGGTGTGACTGCCGGTGTCTTTTGCCTCCCTTTCCAGACAGACACGTATTTCCCCACGGTAACGCAAAGCCTCGTTCGCTCAGATGCAGAAAGCAGCAACATTAGCATCAAAAGATCACGCTAACAGCATATTTGGAACTTAGGCTTTTGTGAGCAAGGAAACAGCTCCCATGAATGTGGAAATGTTTGTTTTCCTGTTCGGCACTCCCCCCAAGCGTTGCAGCCGTTTACCTATTTTACCAATGAGCAGCTAAAGGGTAACAGCAGATAATAAACATTGGTAACCAAGGCTACCTCCTTCTGCTTAATCAGAACTCGGAGGGCATTCAGCATCATCCAGCTCCTGGTGAGTCAACAGGAACCCAGGAGCTGAGCTTCGCCTCCCTTCTGGCAAGAGAACTGCCACCTGGCAAACCCCTTGGAAAGGCTGCCAGCAGTCATCTGGTTTGCAAGCAGGCTGGGAAGCCCGTTGTTCTCACAGAGAATACGCTAGGGACGCTTTGCTGCGGTGACACCCATCAGAGGGGCCTCAGGGTGACAAGAGGTGCACGGTAAAGGGAAGTGACAGTGCTCATGGTGCAATGCCCAGCTCCCCACGCTTCCGATACAGCTCCTGGGCAGGTGCTCAGGTATTGAAAACTCAGTTGTTTGAAGGTCATCCATTCTTCTGAGCTTAAATAAAGTTTCTGGCAAAGTGTTAGTCATTCTCAGAAGAATTAAACCATCAGAGACGCAGTTTCATGCCAAGAGATCATAATATGGTTACCCTGGGCCCGAGGCCAAAGGGAAAGTAGTTTGTGAAGCCTAGTTAAAAAGCTTGTATAGCTTAAGAATTTTCTAGGCTCTCTTCCATCCTTAAAATCGACACCCACATACATACACAGTTGAAGCGTTACATATTTGTTTGCAGGCTCTTTAATCAGCTGAATTAAAAAGCGGTCACTGCAAGCTTTCGTAAGAAGTTTGTGGAGGCTGCTAGATTTACTGGCATTGTATGTTACCTGACCTCGCTCTTCTCTGCAGGGATACGCTCTTGCCAGCATTTCCAACTTTTGAGTTAGCACCAGTCTATGAAAGAGAGATCCAGGACGAAGCAATCAATGATGCCAAATCAGGAAAAGCCTGCTGTTTAAGACGGGGCAGTGTGATGATTTGAGGACTTGTCTACATTATATACTGCAACGCACTGCAAAGATCCCGAGGCCAGTACCAGAACTGAAGGCAGTGTAGCTGGGCAAACGTGGCTCTCTAGGACTGCAATTAGCTGCTACTCGTTGCTTTCGGTTGTGACTGGATGTAGGGGACAGAGAGGATGGTGCAGTCAACGGATTTTAGTTGTGGATACTCTGGTCAAAGATTAGGAAGAGAGGTGATTCCTGGTAAAACTGAAAATATCTTCCAGAGAATGGAGAAGACATTTTCTTTCCTTCACTTAGAACTCCCCCCCCGCCCCCAGCTGTTTCTCCAAGTTTGTGACTATCACCTTTATTTTACAGAGTATGTCCTTTCTTCTGTTGAGCCCGAGTGCCCGCCAATGGGAAGGTCATGTCTGTCGTGCTACCAAGAGACAGCTGGAGCTGAAACAGCGTCAGGCTCGCAGAGAGGGAGCGAAAGAGCCCTGCTGGAGCGCAGGAATTTATGCTGACAATTCTACCGAGATGCCACTTTTTTGGGCTTCCAATTTCTTTCTAGCACATCCAAAACAGAAAGAAGATAGAAACAGCCCGAGTACTAGCTCTGCTGTGGACTGGATGGAGCTCTGGCAAGCCTGAAGGGAGCATGTCTGCAATTTCCAAAGTTATCCTGTGCTTTTGGGAAGGGCAGTTTTGGAAAAAGCTTCAAAGAACAAGAATCCCTCAGGCTTTTAAATCTGTTGATCAGTTTATACTGTTTAGACTTTCTGCACTACAAATAGACTAGAAACATTTTGATGAAGGCAGTCTAGTCCAGCAGCTGGGCTCCTGACTCGCTGTTGCTGTTCTCTTTAGCTCCTAAGTTGGAAAGATGCACAGTCTTTGCTGCAGGGGCCTCCAAAGCCCCACGCACCTTTGGTGCTCAGTGCATCCAAAAGCACAGGTTTGGGATTGTAGGCAAGAAACAAAGAATGAAAGAAAGCCAGGAAGTCATCAATCTAAGAAAAAAGCAAGAGTTTTAACTTTGGCTCCTCCTGACGACTGATTAAAGGCTAACACAGCAGTTTGGCTGGAAAGACTGCTTCCCTCCCAAGCCCCAAGGTAAGCAAGTTATTGTCAATGCGTTGGGGGAGTGGCAGCAGAAAAAAAGGCAGAAAATTGCTTTTAGCATGGACTTACTTGAGATGGGCCCAAACAAATTCTAAGCAACTCTTCAGCTATGAGGCATGTTTATCTCGGGTATGGATCGGAGTTCTGCAGCTCATAACCATGGTTAACTGAGAATTTTACGTAATACATTTAAACATAAAAAAACCTGATGTAATACAGCATACATATGTGTTTGCAAGACAGCATCAAGCAAGTAACAGCCACACAGAAACATGCACTCACATTTGATTTCTTTCAATACAGGCAGTTTTACCATTCAAAACAGTTCCCTCAAATGATGGGTTGAAGACAAGTGTTCTACATAGAAATGGGCACCATGTGGAAAGTCACCCGTGAGGTGGGCCAAGCTACAGATCTGAAGATACAGAGGTATTATGCTCACTGTCTACATCAATGATTACTGAACTTTATTACAAATATATAGCAGGCAAGAGTTTAGAAGTTTTTACATTCTTTTGACCATAAGTGGGAAAACTGCGAGCTTTTGGTGCTGTTGAACTGAAAGGAAGTAGAATAAGAACACAGAAGTAGCTTCCCTAACATTCAGAGGTTGTCACGTGCCAGCATCATCTCGATTTAACAACAACAGGTTAGCAGGATCATTAAAACAACACAAAACCTCCAAACCTCAACACCCAAACTACAAAGAATGTATCTATTTTCAGTGAAGAATCTAGAAGAAACTGCGAGTAGCTATACTGCAGGTTTACACAACGTACATTACATCCAGTTATCAAATGCCATATAGATGAACTCATTTGGGAGAAGCCAACAGGAGTGCAAAGGATGGAATACTTTGCATTATGATGCTGAAAGGGTACAAGCTAACTATATGTCCCTATAAAGCTACTGAAAATATACAGCTAATTACAGGCCATAAATGAAACTGAAAGCAAGACAGCAGGAAAAATAAGCAAACCAACCCCCCCCCCAACTCCACCACAGAATAGCTAAGCATGAGATCCCCTCGCTGGCAGAGTAAGTTGGGACGTGGAAGGCACCAACACCACAGCCACCAGCAGTTCCAATGCAGGGTAACTTCTGAAACAGAAGCTGAATAAAGAGCACAAACGAAACCTTCCCCTGCCCCAACTCTTCAGTGAATTGATGACATGAATGCGGTGTTCATATGCTAACTAGCCATGGTTATCCACTCTCTGCAGGACACGCTGCTGTGCCAATGATAACTCACCCCCTGACTGCAAGTTTCTCCTACAGCAAAAAAAACCCACCCCAGATCAAAAAACCCTACCTAGGTCCACCGAGGTTTGGAAGAACAGTAAAGCATGAGAAGAAGCACGCGCCTGCGCAACTGCTGCCTGCCAAGTTCACGACAGCTTGAGACGAGCCGAACTGTGCTCACTTGCACAGAGCTGGGCCGTGGGCTGGAGGTGCCAGGCCTTTGAGATGTCCTTCTGGCTCTGCGCAGAGGCTGCGGCCAACGGAGGGGCGGGGGAGAAGAGGAACGTCAAGGCGGCAGGAAGACGCAACGTTGAGAATAAGTAGACTGTTGAGATCTATTTCACACATCAGAGCTTTCTGTCAAGGCAGGTACAGACACAGTAAAGTCAGCGTGTCTTTAAATCAAACAGCTAGAAGACAACACGTTGGGCTGAGCCTCTTGGGAAAGTCCGTTTTATTTCCGCTAGAATTCAGTAGGCATTGGGCACCTGGGCTTCACTGGACGCTGAGAAGTCTCAGCCTTAAATTTTTGCTTTAAAAGTGTAAGGGAGAATTTTTCCAGGTTATTGAGAATAAAGTGAAGTGGAATAGAGAGAGAGACTCTTCAGAAATTCACACCGATTATGTTGCTTTGGTAGTAGGAGATCACACAAGTCATTACCAGATTAAACATACTTTTCATTCTTTGGAAGCTTTGCTGGATCACATGGCTCAGGTAGTTAATTTAGAGGCAGCCCCTTTGACTTTCCCGCTTTGTTGTACAGAAACAAGCAATTCTGAGCACAGTTGGGCATTATGTTTTTGGAAGCTACTGGAGCTCTTTATGTTTTCTCATTGAAACATCACCTGTGAAACAGAAAACCAAACCAAACATTATGGGGCATTTTAATACTTACAACAACAGCAAAGCACACAAAACCTAAACAACCCTACAATCCAGCACTATTCAGTTCCTTGAATTAAATTTTTCTGCCTGACATTTAAAATTACTTCTACCTTTCAACCCATATCCATAAAGTATCACTACTCAAAAAACCAACCCAAAACTATTTATACGTAACAGATGGAGAAAAGAGCAAAATGGAAACGCAAAGTCTGGTTACCAATGCCACTTCCAGCAGACAGACCGGTTTCAGGAATGAAGGTACGATACAGCATCTCTACTAAGGGGGGAATTCTATTATTAATTATATATTATTCCTACAGAGGTTCTAAATACAGCCAGCACATTTGGCTCGATTGGAGTAGCTGGGAACATAGACAAAGCCGCTGAAGGAATGGCAATGCCTACTGGCACTACACATGACTAAATGACAAAACTGGACGTGATTTTTTTTTCCCCTTGTTGCTGTTTCCTTGCTTCGAGTCCTTTGGAATCAAAACACTAGGAGATACTTTCAAATTTATTTCTTTCCAAATTCATACTTTGTTCATCCTGAAGTCACAAACTAACTTGCTAAAATTCTTTAACATAGGGAGCATGACAAATGCTTTCTAAGTCTGATATAATAATCACCCTTACTTCTATAATAACATGGCAATACCAGGGAGACGGCCTCAGAACTCGGTTTAAAAATGTTAGATACCTGCCAACACAACCAAGAACCCATCCTCTAGGTCTGTCCCAACTGAAGTTAGTTGTTTGCATGCTTGTCACATACAATTAGCGATGAATGCATTTTAAACTGCTGGCAGTGGAATTCTGGGGAATTTCTTGTTCTTCATACAGCATTTGTTAACCTCAGTTACTGGTCTAAAGCAGTAACACAACTCGGTTTCATTTTAACATATAATTTGTTGCAGCGATCTGCTAAATCACATTTACGTTTCAAGTAAAGGCTCCCTTACTAAAGTTTATTCACCTTTTTCAGTGCAACTGTGGCAAGAATTACTGCTGATAATCGTGCATGATATTGATAAAATACGCTACAGTTTGTCTTCACACCAGAGCAAGATCAATCCGCTGTTACTGACGACCCACGATATTTATTGCAACTTGACCGTGAAAACTCCTGTTTATTCAGTCTTGCAGCCTGCAGATCAGCAGCTCGTTCCTCCACATTTCTGCACGCTTACCAGTAGGGCAGCAATACAGCGTTCTCAGAACCGGGTTAACACTGTGGGATGCTTACGGGGACACAACGCTGTCACCTAACCATGCACATGCACACAGAGGATTAAGCGCAGTCATACAGGCTCGCAAGCAGTTCTGCTCCGCAGCAGCGGCAGTCGGTCCCTGCAGGGTCAGCAGAAGGCATTTTATTTGCACACACAGACTTACTTAGCTTTACATATGGCGTACACTCCAGTGAAACAAAACCAAGACGATTTATGTGCATAAAATAAGCATACATGGAAGTCTTCAAAGGCTAGGGACTCCAGTTTTTAGTCTTGTGTTCCCCACCTAAGCATGCTGGATTCTCACTACTCGGTCCCTTGCACACTCTCTTCCCTTAAAGGCCCCAAATCTGTCACGTGGAGGGTAAAACGGCATGATCCCTGTGCACTGCAGACAGCAGCAGTCAAATGAACTTCACCTAGTATGAGAGTTCTCAGCTTAAAAGATGACTTCCAGTTTTCACTGTACACATCTTCTGATCCTAAAATTCATACCATAACTCCGGAATCTTCAGAACTCGCTCTTCAGGGTACTGCCCTAATATTTGCCTTGTATTTTAGTCCCTTTATTTCCCTGATGCTCCAAGACTCTCTGCTCTCTTTTGAGTTTTATATTGAAGGGGCAATAAAATGATTTGTTGCCCGTTCAGCTTCCTTGATCCTATCAGTGCTTCTGCACTCAAGTGGATTGCTTCCAAAGACGCAGTATATTTTTTCATGCAAGCTCTGCACTACCTCACCACGGGGACAGATAAAGAGTGTCCACGTAGACTATTAATTTGATTCATTTGGCAGGTAGCTATTTGTAAAATATTGTAATTTTATTGTGTGCTGAAACCACAGTTCATGCAGTCTGTGAACAAAGACTTGCTTTCACTTATTTCTGACTTTCAACTAGCAGCCTACTCCCCAACGGACTGCTATTTAAGGGCTGATTATCCTTAATCTTAGTCTTGCCAAGGTTTTACAGCCTTGCTTTGCGTAGGGCATAGTATTCAGAAAAACCCTGGTCTGATCGCAGCTAGCTTGTCTAGATGCTAGAGGTATGAAAGCACACCGACGGGGAGGAGCTGGGTCTACTGCCCGTTACACTGACACTAAAGCAAAAGCGAGTAGAACACGCTGGTGTGTGGATCAGGGCACTGCCTAGAGCTGAATAGTTGGGTTTGGACCAAGCAGAACTAATGAGAGATGGGACAGTCTGCATATGCATTGTTGGTTGGTTTTTGTTTTTTTTTAAAAAACATGTTTGAGATCACACCATGCCAATGCAAGATCAAAAGAAGACCAAACTATGAGAGAGCTGATACTATGGAAAATTGACTCATCTTTTGTGCCCATGGAGGAGCCGCACTGGGAAGGGAAGAGAGGGCAAACAAAAAAAAGAAGAGAAGCAATGTGACTGAGGAGGCTGGAAAATGACGGCATGCTTCAAGGTTTCACATACACCAGTCCTTCCCTTTTGACAGCTCCGTTTCTCATAGTTGTTTCAGGCTCTGATTAAAGCTTTTGCTTCTTCAGTGGGGCACTGATAAGCTTTTCTTTCACTGGTGTGTTTATTCATTTAGAATCTCTTAACACCAACCTAAAGCACTGCCTTTCCTTCATCAGGACACTTCCCAGTGTGCTCTCTCCTTTACCTGTCTTGTGTTTTGCCCTCTGTCCTTTACTTGCCCATCAACTGCCACCGCTTAAGAACTTCATTACCTTTCTGTTACAGAAGTCTGTTTTCTCTCTGAACTGTAGCTCTGTTCCTCCTGCAAGCTTCGGGTCACTAGCTCACCATTAGCTGAGGTAGCAAGGCTCAAACCACCTGCAGGCCAGGGAGCGCAGATACTTCTCCCGTGTCCATTTCCACGGCGTCACTGGAGCAGAGCGAGTCCCAAGAGCTTTACGGTAATTTCCTGCTCTGCATGAGGCTCCTAGAGTGTTAACTTGTGTGCTGAGATTTCTGTACTCTCTTTTGTTCTGGCCTAATTTTGTCTTCATTCTCCACTATCCCTTATTTATTTTCCTGAAACTCATGAGTTAGAAGCTTTTTGACTCCAGCCCCTAATTTCCTTACACCAATTTTAAACCGAACATCTGTGGCTCAGTTGTAATGTTAATAAATATTTGAATACAGCACATAGTGTACTGCTAGAGATTAACCACTGTAGCTACACTCAGTTCTTGCAATAAACATCTCTTCCACATCTCCTTTTCTCCCCACTTCGTCTGATAAGGTACATAGCGGCTCAAAGCTTTGCCCCCCTACAGAGAAACTGGCAACAGAAAGGGAAACTTAACTGCTCCATCTATCAAGCTTCCCTCTAGCCCAAGGCTGTGTACAGTCCCACAGGGGATCTTCGCTGCAAGCACATTTTGTGCAGCAGAATGTGTGCTAGTTTACATCCTGTTTTCATTTCTGCAGATGAAAGTTTACTTCCTAGACAATAATGGCCAGAGTTCTTGTATTTTCTTGATCAGACGGGCTACATAGGAAGCCATGTTCTTTGAGCAACAGCAATCATAACTGGAGGCTTGAGTTCTACACAAGGCACATGGACCCTCTTGAGTCCTACTGTTACTATGCACAGTGCAGTTGTGCAGGCCAGTGGGATTACCTTTGCAGAGTGTATTAGGAGAAATCCAGTTGCTTATTGATTTACCTACAGAGGAAACCATAGCAGTTACATTACCTCCTGGTCTTTGCCTCTGTGCTACCACTTCTAAAACATGAAGAGATTATACCTTACTAATGCCTAGCTGTTCACCATCTCTGCTACACTTGCGCTATGTGGTGCAGGCATTTCCAACAACACCAATCGATAGCAATACCAGGTTTCAGAGTATCTGCTGCTCCAGCCTACTTTCTCTCACCTTTATATTCAGCTCATGCATTTGATGAATTTTGTGTCCTGGTAGATAATAGCTTCCCTTACTAAAGCAAGAGTTTCGCTATTTTTATCTTGTCAGCTCTACAGGTCCAGCCAAGAATATGCTGAAGACTTGCTTTTGCCTTGTTCTTCATTAAAAAACACCAAAAATACGGAGGCTGGAAGGATAATTGCTTATTGTCAGCCAGCAGCAACTCTATAAGGTTATGCAATTGTCAATGAAAATCTAGTTTGACCTATATACATTTTATTATTGATGATGAACCAGAATGAAGGAACCTATCTTGGCATTCAACTGTGAGTTAAAACTTAACACTTAAAAGAAAACCTTATTATTACTATTTGATATGATCAATCACCTTTGATGTGAACATACAGAGAAACAGATAGAGGGTTTTATCCTGTTTTCCAATATGTACTCATCGCTCTTTGAAACATCTGAAGTGCCAGGATGCTTCAGACTTAAACCCTCCAAGAATCAAACCTCATTTGTCTTTCTCACTTCACCAGTCTCATAACAGGTAAGTGAACATGACAGATAAACCATAATTTGAACTGGTTAATGGCAAAGCTTGTAACATTAATATGTATAATACATATATTTATTTTCTAAATCTTATCCTAACCTCAGCAATGTGCAAAAGAGTGCCTACATTTAAAATTAAACACATGTTAGCTAATTCAATCCATCCTATCCCAAGCCAGTATTTTAACTACGGACTTCACTGCATCTTGCAGCTTATTGTCCTTACCCAGCACCTCTAGTACAGTCTATTTTCTGAGGACTGGCCTTCCACAGCTTCTCCACTACGGCTCACCAAAGGCACTGTAGGGCTGTCTCATCAGCTATCATTTTGATATTACTTTAAAATGGCAGCTGTAGAAATAAAGCTGGCTCTTCATTTACTGTCCTCTTCCTGCCCCCTGGCAAACCCCATTAAAAGGGGTGAATCTGTGGAGTTTACTTCATCACAGGACCCCAGTTTTAAACCAAGAATTCAGGTGGAGAGTGGTAGGATTCCTAGGTATATGCACATTATGGGCACAACTAGTGGTGAATTTGATGTGGCATGTTATTCACTCTAGCTCTTACTGCCTAGGGATCTACAGTGTACACATACAAGTTAATTCTTTGCCTTGCATGTGAAAAATAATAGCTTTTTTCCCCCCCTCGAAAAACCTCTTCTCAATAGTGGCAGATGATATGACGAAGGGCAACGGTCACAAATTGCAGACTGGGAGATTAAAACTGGGTGTTAGGAAGAGCTTCACAAAGAAGGTAGTTGTGCAGCACTAGAACAAGTTATCCAAAGAGACTGCAGAATCTCCACACCTGGAGAGATTTTAAGGACTTGCGTAGACAATGCCATGGCTGATTGGACCCAGTGGTGATCACAAGATGATCTCCAGAGGTCCCTGTCAAGCTACATTCCTGTGACTGCACTGATCTCAAGGGTTGATATACTTCTTACAGATACAGCCAGGCCCCTAATACGGAAAGCGCCATTTGCTTACTACCTCTGCTCCTCCTTCCAGCCCATGACCCTGTGGCGTCTCGTCATGAGGGTACACCGAGAGACAGAGCTGAGAGAAGGGAAAATTCTTTTGGAAAATGCCCGAGTTTCTGCCCGCTCCTGAAGCAGCTACTCTTCCTTGTCTCTCCTGTAGCAGATACCCACCATCATCACAGGTTTGCTAGCACAACCTCCACGGGTGCTGGCCACCTTCCTTGAGGGACCCCCCACGACAATCATGCCTTTTGGGCAGCAGGCAAGAACCTCCACGGGTGCTGGCCATCTTCCTTGAGGGACCCCCCACGACAATCATGCCTTTTGGGCAGCAGGCAAGAGCCCAGACTGCATCTCAGCTACCCAGGCAGGAGGCAAGACAAGGCTGCCTGAACAGCACTACTTGCTTAGTTTGCTGCATTGTTTTTTCTTCCTGGCTATATTGAACCTTGTTTTGCTACCCAGCTGGTCTAGCCATTGTTTGAGCACTATTAATTGCTCCTGGCTGTACAGGACTTATGTTCTAAATCTCTATTTTTTCCTGTAATTTGATGGCCTTATCAGTAAAAGTGCTTCCCTGTAGGACAGCTATATTTAGTCAATTTTGGATTCAGTCTTTAGTCTTATAGTGACAGCTTGGCCCTCAAAAGTACCTTGTAAACAGGTAGATGGAAAGGCATAAAGGGCTCCAGGGGCTCACCAGGATGGGAAATGGGCCTACAAGTACACAACAGATAGGATCCCCGATGGGATAAAGATAAGAAGTAACTATAGAGACCCACTATTTTAAATGAATGGGATGATGCTAATAGGTAACATGAAGATAGAGGAAGGGGTTTTGGGGAACAACATAGCTGAGCTTTGCTTGGGTTACGTGTATGAAGTAGGATCGTGGTAGTGCAGACAGACTGTAAGAAAGCAGGGTCCACTGAGAAAAGGGGGATCTCTGCTTTGTTAAACAGTAGCAGAACAGTCAGGAGGAGAGAACAGCTCTTTCCCCAGCAGAGCAAGTATGCTCCTTGTTTTTTGGAGATAGGGCTCGTCTCCAGCTAGGAATTCCCCTCAGTGACAGTCTTGAATCCTCACAACTTCCAACACATTAACTGGGGCATTTACAGCCTTGGCAGGGTACATTAGTGAGCTGTGACGAAAAGCTGGTTTAAAATTACTTCCTTAGCAGCACAGAACAATTCTGTCAGAAAAACAGAAGCCATAGTCTTACCCTCAATCCTGCACCCTTGGCTTCTTCTACTCTACGTCCCCACGTTTCTTGCGCCACACCGTGCTTATTAGGAGGAGACCCTGCAGGTTGTCTCAAACCTTACCAGGATCAGCATGGTAACACCTAACATATCCATGGGCAACTTCTCTAGCACTAGCTGCAGCAACTCTCTTCCCTGCTCACACAACAGCTCTCTCAAAACTTTGGCGAACTTCACCATCTTTAAAAACTCTCCTGTCAAATTTGGTTGAAAGTGGCCAACATCTCCAAAGCTGTCACGGGACAATGAGACAATATAATCCTACAAGCCTCGGTTATTTTAGGTCCTTAACTTTGCATTCTAATGAAGCTTGCCAAAGCTGTAGCAGAGGTTATGTTCCTTCTGCGCACCTGTTAGAAATACTGAAAGTATTTGGCAAGTGGTTAAGTTTCCTCTGAGTCTCTTTGATTTCCCCATACAAGAACTGCAAAGCACGTCTCATGCCAGGAAATCCAAAACCATTTGCTACCTTCTCTGCAAAAGCCATTTTCACCTGGCTTCCTTTTACACTTCTGCTAAGTATCTGCTAAGCTTTCTCTGAACTATCATTATTAAGAAACTTTCCAGTAATAACAGTGTATTGTTCAAACAGTTTTCCTTAACTCCCACTCATTTCTCAGAAGAAAAATCCAACCCAAAAAGCAAGTAACCCTTCCAATCCCTCAAGAAGTCAGAATATACGCCTACACAGATGGGAGGGAGAAACATTAGGGCTGGTTTGTACTTATGTCGAAGGCACAGCTGTATTTTTAGAGCAACCTGTTTTATCAAAATCTTTGTTCGCTTCAAGTAACTTCGTGGTTTAAATGCCCTTTCTTTTCTATGTTGTCACCTACCCACATGAAGTTTGTCCCAGGTCTCAGCAAAGAATGACATCCAGCAGAGAGAAGTGCGTCTCCAGAGCTGTTGCCCGACCACCCAGCCTCGGCATCTTGCACTGGTCAGAGGCCAGTCTATGTCTGGCCTTCTCCATGCTCTTGGTTATCCTGACCCCCTAGGAGAACCCACTTGAGGGTGATGTGATTTGGCTCACGAAGCTTTACAGAATTCACACTTCATGCTTCAGCATGGTCTCAGACAGAGGTCTGGGATTTCACTGAAGGAGAGGAAGAAACCTAAGTGCACGCAAAATGAAGGCTGAAAAGACTTATTTCTGCATCAAACATGGAAGAGACAAGGTTGCTTCCCGAGTGGCTGCCCTTGTTTTCAACCATTGCTGAAGCAGCCCAACTTTCAGCTGCCAGGCAGGGGCTGCAGCATCTGCTGCTCACCATGGAGACAGCCTGATGTGCTCCAGCCCCGTTCACCTCTGGGCACAGCTGGGCTGTCTGCAGGCAGGTGGCAGGCGCTGCGGCTGCGGGGCCGCGATTCACAGCCAAGGCCAGAACCTGACCGCACGTGAGCGGTCCTCAGCCCTCGGCTTACGCGTCTGGGGCGAGCGGTGCTGCGTCTCCCGGGCCAGGCATTCGTGTGCTGCCGGGCTCCAGCCCAACGGCTCACTCCAGCAGCAGCGAGCAGTGCACAGGCTTGTCACGAGGAGTATTTTCAACAGCTTTTCATGCATTCCCCAGCACGCATGCACTTTGTGCCCGCCGTATCCAGACTCAGCACAGTGCAGAGGTTGTTAGCGGACCTGGGAGCTACTGAGTTCCACAGTTCAGCCTGGTGTTAAACAAGCCAGACAAGTCACGCAGCAGCGCTGGGAACTTCACGCCTGGCCCAGATACGGAGGTAGTTACTGTCCTATGTCATCCAACGTTTTGAAAATGGTTCTGTAGCTGGTTTATTCTGGCTTATATAATTGAAAATATGCAATACATTAAGATGGTGCAGAGCAAGAAAACCAGAAAAAATCTTGTGGTCTTTCTCTATTGTTTTCCAGTGAGTTTCTCTCATTTTGCACCAAGAAAACAGAGTCAAAAACAAACAGTGTTTTAGCTATGCACCCTGACACGGCTCATCAAACTTTCCCAGCACTGTAGGTGCTGTGTGGCTATCTATACCCACTAAAGGAAAACTCACTTAATCAAAGTGCGGATAGCAATATGCTGTATACCCACTGTTCACTCAACATTTGCTGTAGGCACTTTAATTCATCTGTACAATACCTGGCATCAATTTCAAAGACAACTTTTCACCCGAGGCATGTCTATCACAGCTTCTCAAATGGAGAAAAATATTTTAAAGGAAAAAAAAATCACGTCGTTTTCAGGAGATGTTATAAAAATGTATATGTAAGAGCTGCAGACAACTCATACAAGATCTTTAGTTTGACCTATCAAACAGTTTACCTGTGCTTCAGAACACATGGAAAACAGGTAAAAATCTTGAAAATGCTAACTTTAGTCTCTGCTTACAGAAGCATTTTGTCATATTGTTTATAAATATTCTGTTCTTTCTTTCAAATTCCTCATTGCCAGTGAAAGTTTTCTCCAACTGACAGTAAGCCACATCTGAGAGGTTGTTTTGTTTTGCCGTGCCTAAGACCTTGATATTAATTGCTTAATGCTTGGTACGGGCAAAAGTAAACCACAGAAACCTGGCAACAGCATTTGAGTCACTAATGCTCTTTTTCAAGCTCTGTATTACTGCCAAGTAGCCCCCAAATTAGCGCAGATTAAAATGAAATCATAAATCAAAGTCAACATTTAGGGAAGTACACTGACATTTCTGTTTGCATAATGGATCAAAACTAGAGCAGCTCCAGCTGGACTGTGCTGAAGCTTACTGCGAATAAGCAACGTTCATCAATGGAAATGTCCAAGGACAACAGACCACGGCAGCACCAAAGAGTTTGTGAGATTAAAGTTACCAGCCTGGCGTGGCTCTGATCCTGTAAAACACACAACCTACTTCATGCACATGGAATTTTATGATTTAGCTGAAAGGAAAGGTAGGTAAAGCAATTGTCTAGCAAGTTTTCAGGGTTAGACTTATACACTGATAAAGGGTTTTAGAAGCTTTATACAAGAAGTGCCTAAGTAAATCATGGAAGGAATCCACAGATTTTAATCAAAACTTAAACATTTGTCTTGATTATGACAGAAGTCTTACACAGAATACAATTAGTTTTTCCCACTTTTCCTAGCCCTTTCATTACAATCAACCAAGCTGCATCTGAAGTCAATTATACCAGTACAGTAATTCCTGTCCCCTAAATGAGGTTGCCAACATAAGCCATATTTTATTTCTGGATTACCATTAGTTTAGTGTGCACAGCCAGAATCCATACTTTGGATTTGCTTCTTTTTAGTCCTTGTGGCACCATTTTCCTCTCTTCTTAACAGTTGCCCAGGAGACAGCTCTCTATTGTTTTCTTTTGAAGAACACCCCAAACTATACAGTGCTATATATGAAACTATGCCTCCGCACGCTGCGTAGTCCATGCCTGACAACACCCATTGAGGCTTGCTCTTCAAACACGCTGCTTCCGTGAAAAACAGGGTTTGCCTGCCTCCATACCCCCAAATACTTCCTGCCCTCTTTCCTCAGGTTCATGGTGCTAGGAACAAGTCCAGTCCCAGCCATCCACCAGTTT
>Ga0181612_164470_pt1 | contig 17474 bp, 6 predicted proteins | sample HoacroProtozoa21_FD_119630 | JGI IMG/M metagenome (GOLD analysis project Ga0181612, IMG submission 119630) | Hoatzin crop microbial communities from Cojedes, Venezuel. Combined Assembly of Gp0051906, Gp0051904, Gp0051908 | reverse complement strand
TTTTTCCACTGTGATTAAAAAACCTTAAGATACAGTATTTCCTCTAGTGTCTCTAGATTTTCTGTGAATTCTGTATACCTGTGGTCTCCCACTATACCTGATATTGTTTAATGCTCTCTGTAAACTTCTGAAAATTTACAATATTTACTGGTGAAGGAATGGTATGTATATTCTACATGCCAGACATGCCATAATCGATTTGTGTGAAGATTTTCAGCTTCAGTGTACAACATGTCCATGCTAGTTTCAACACTCTGTAAACGTTCCCTCTTTATTTTCTTGATTTCGTTGAAATATATTGTGTTTTTGTCAGGGAAAGGCTTCAGTAGTAGTAATCCCATAGACAAAAACATGTCAGACATTGAATTTCACTATTCAGAGTAGCAAAAAGAGTTCATGTAAAATAACAAATACAGTTGTGTAGTAGGGTCATTTAGCTGTATCTACACGCCTTTTCTCTAAGAATTACTCATTTTCCTATAGTTCCAAACTTTTTGGGTTTTTTGTAAACTAGTATAGTGAGAGAAATACTGGCAGAAAGGCTGCGATGCGGCTGTGCTCAAAAGCATAAAATACTTCAGATTCTGTAAGAGAACTTCTTTAATGGATTCCCAGTTTTAGAGAGCATTTTGGCATTGGAAAGGAGGATAGTAGGTTGCATTTTGTAAGTTCTTCAATGTTTGGATGCGTGTATAAAGCACTCCTTACTTGTGCATTATTTGAACCTGCTTATGAGAATTAAGTGACCAGGTTTAGTACTACTGAAATGGGGAAAAAGCCCCATGCTGGGGGTTAGGCTGTGTGGTCAAAATTCAGTATCTCTGAAGTACACCTCACAAATGCAAAATTAAACTCAGACAACATATTAAAGACAGTAAATTTCCAGCCACGAACATGAGCTTCCTCTCATCTGACTTGACTTATCTACACATCTGAGCCAGCTACTTAAATGACCTTACAGTGGCAAAAATAACTGTTTGTATCAACCTAGAGGAGCTGTCTGAAATACATGAGCTCAAGCATCCCCTGCATGGTTCAATCTCTTTCTGTTGAGTAAAGAGAGAACCCAGATAACCAGTCTGTATTAGGTATGTTACTCAGATGGATGAATCAGGGGACACATGTGCCACCAAAATGGTCAGGGGACAGAAAAGATTGTGGTAGGAGAAAAAATTGCAAAATAGATATTTTTATTTTAAATTTGCCTTTAGGAAAGATGGATTTTTCTCAACCATAATCCTATGTAATTTTTTGGCACTGAATTTAGGATGTCACTAGTGAAAACATGCCAAGTGTATCACCAGAAAAAACTTAATTATTTAGCCCTAACTGAGAAACGTTACATTAGGCATATTTTTATATAAACACTGAAGTTTTCCATTGTTGATCTCCTTAGAAAAGGGAGCCTCTTTTTAATTAAAGAAAGGTCTGTATTAGAGCACACCAGCAGCTGCCAGTTAATCTTCATGTTCAGTTTCAGAGCAATCTCTGATAAGGAAGTAAAAACTCCAAAAAAACTGGTTGCCAAGGGTAACTCTGCTTTTTGACAGTGGAATGCTTTAGTAATACCAAAGACCCCAGTGTGAAAATACAAAGGGACTCCAGTTTAAGAGACTGATTGATTGAAAGCCAGAAGGGCAGCTTGTAGCCTTCGGTACCTAAATGAGGGCACTGATTTTTAACTGCAGTGATACCAGACAGTGACTGCTTGTTGTTCTCTGGCTTGAACTTTTACATTCTGCTAAATGTGATAACTCTAGCAAATTGCATCATGCGGCCTGACACAAACAAATGCTCTGTATTTTCCTGTATGTTCCCCTGCAAAGCAATTTCAGCCTCGGTAAATTAGATTGGCAACTCAACGATCGTCGTGCGCTGCAGAGCTTGCAAGCTATCTGCCCTTTGATCCGGAGTGCTGCCGCTGCAGTGCAAGCCTGAATTGGCCCATTGGGCCTCGCAGTGTTAAAGAATTATATGACTGAGATGGGTGGAAATTAGAAGTTTCGCAAGCAACTGTCTCAGGAAATGACAGAAATACTGTCTTCTCTCATATTTTGCTAAATTATTTCATATGTAAAATTATTTCTTACATTATTTCATTCTGTGATCAGAGGTGAAACTACATATGACCACAGATTTTACTGTCACACCAAACTTTATGTTTCTTAGTGGAACATATTCTTATTTTGTGGTAGTCTTCTTCCATTTCACTTACATGTCTTTGCAATAAGAATACTTAAACTATGCAGCTGTTGCTGCATTATTTATTCCGTACTTGGTCTGCAAAAGTAATCTACTGCATTTCTGTCATCAGCAAACTTGAACATCTAGTTAGTTTAATCCTGTTTCTTTGATTTTTCTTTTTTTTTAAATTAAAACAACATCCATCCATTATGGCAATGTATTGAGTATGCCAGCATGTGGTTGGAAAATACGTATTTTATGTGATTTTTCTGGTTAAATGAAAGTCAAAAGTTATATAATTTCTAGTTACATACAAGTGTGAGATGACAGGAGCCTTAAGTTAAAATACGACCAGTGGTGAGCATAGAGAAGGAGAGGGTACAATTTTTGTGAGCTCTCTGGGTTTCACCTCCCAATTCTGAGACGGTTTGTGGGATGATCTTCAGGAGGGGATTGCTACTGATTAGCCCCATTTTGTCTAGTACCCTGTCTTTGTTTCTTTTCCCTCGTCTTTAGCTTTGTGTATGGTTTGGGAGTAAGCCTGTAATTAGGTAATTAATGTAGGCATTACCGAACTGCACTTATTTTGTAAGCCATCTCATGTTTGTATGTTAACTCTATAAGTATAAATGTTTAGAGAGTTATGAGCAATAGTTCCTGAGATTTGTCCTGCTGACTCAGGAGATTGTGTCATCTCAAAAAATCATGAGCCTTGTGTTTATTTTATCCAGTGCTTTCCCTTCAGAAAACTTCAGGTGCCAGAGCATCTGGGTTGGTGACTCCTATAGAAGTTCAGTGTTTGGATGCCTAAGGTCTTTCTTGTGTGTGTTCTCTTTTGGTAGTCCTTCACAGAAGTCAGCATTTCCTTGTCAGAAAACATGTTTCCTAACAGTATACCCCAGCATGTGTGAAACAAGAAACAGACACGCTGTAAATTCTTGTGTTCTGCCTTTGGGCAAAGCTGCGTGCTCACTCCCAAGCAGGAGGAGAGAAAGTGCGATGTCATTAAGCCACACGATCGAAGGGAATGTTTTGCAGTTGGACAATAGAATTAAAACCTCTTCCATTGCCATCTCAAAGAAATAGATAGACATCGCTGTGCATGAATGGTGATTTTATGAACAAAAGGGTGTACCTTCACTGACTTTATTATTTGTACTATTTGAATTATATGTTCCTCTTGGATAAATATAAACTCTTTATAGACTACCCATTTTGGCTTTAGATCTGAAGCATGTTTGGTTACATATTACTTTATTATGATATGGTTTTCCCAAGAAAGCAATTATGTTACTGGTTAATTGCTGATTAATTCTGCTTGGTGTGTGTCAACTGTGCAGAGAGACTGTGTCGGTACTGAATACCGCAACCGTTCCTGCTGCTTAGGAGTGCAACAAGTGTATTGCCAGGAAGCGTAACCGAATGAAACATGTCTTTTCTTGACCTGAGCTTTTTATCAGATTGATCCTCAGGGTTATACATTTTAACTGTTACTAAATGCATTATCTTAAATCTTCAGACACACCTCAGGCAGAAACAATGTTTTATGAATCTTTCTTTGAGGTATACTTCTTTTGGATTTAGTCTAAATTACTGCATGCCTTTAAAGTCTGAAACTCTTTATGAGTGGCGGAGTTCCAGGCAATTAATTAGAAATAAGAACTTAGGAATGGACTTGATGGCAGAGAAAACGTGAAGCCCTAAATCCATCTCTGGTTCTTGTTCTAAAATGTTTGGGTTTATTGGTTAAAATATTTAAGTTGTTCTGCACAATGACCTATAGAAATTCTGGACGTACAGTGTAACCATCAGCATTTCTTTAATTATAGTAGTATGTGGGGACAGAAGGATTTGTGTGAATTTAGACCCATAGCCTTCTCTCCAATGTAACAGTGCAGCGACAGTAACTTTACCCTGAAAGTACATACTCCTTTCCAATAAAAATCCTGCGGATTAAAACGGAGGTATGGTAATTAGTTCTTAATGTGGTTTACTAATAAAACTTAAATGAGAGCCTTCATTGAACAACGCGGTCACTGAGTAAACAAATGCTTTCTTCTTTACACCAAGAACAGGAAATATTTGTGCTTTGAATAAGGTTTTCCATTCATGTGGTAAAGGCTTTTTCTCCACCGTGATGTTAGAATTTTTGTTAGGTGTTCTAAAGTATGCTCAAAACCAGTTAAACCCAAATGTCAACAATATACCCTAAATAAATAAATAAACAACTCAGCACTGAAACAGTTGTTTCACCTTGGGATTATGTCCCGTATTTGAATCTCGCTTTGGGAATAAAACCTTCCACAGATATTAAGGACGAATCATGCAAATTTAAATGCCTTAAATTGTATGGAACTTCTGGGTTTGGTTGGGAAAATTTCCATCCTCCAAGGTAACCTTACCTAATCACATTATGAGGTTGGGGCTGGAGATGGTTACCGTTGCCTGGGCCTTTTTCTCATCTCTAACTCTCTTGTATTGAATATAAGCAGCTAGATATGTCACTAACTACACAGGTTATATTTTCCTGCAGCCTGAAGATGTGAAAAATGTGTATGAAAATAATTTGGGTGAACATTTTTACTTTTGAAGGACAATTCAAGTTAAGCATAATGCTCCCTGTTGACCATAGATGACTATCAGTGAACCAGAAAGAGTGACTTTGCTCTGCCTCCCCCAATTCACTCACCAAAACAGATAGCTTTTTAAGTAAGGAGGACAGTATAAACTCAGGAGCACTTGGGAGAGAGAGCAATTTAAGGGGCTTTGTTAGTAATGAGGACTGAATTTAGGGTCTGGATTGCACAGTGAGAAAACCAGAAATTGGCACTTAGCTGTGTACATGCAACTGATGCGGCTGATCTCGGGAGAGATTACGACAGCTAGTCTATGGCAGGCTGCAGCTGGTGGAGTGTTTGAGGTTTCTCTTTCAGCCTTAACTATTCTGTGGCCTTAATTTAATGCTTTCTGACAGACGGGGTGGGTGAGGGCACAGGGAGGGTGGTCCCTGCCTGACCCTGGGATGCCTGAACTCTGGGCTGAAAGTCTGCAGCAGATTAGTGTCCCAGATGTGACGCTGACCTAGGCAGGCTTTTCTCCTGACATGAGATAGCTGTTAGGTAGTTAGGGTCAGAATCCTGGTCCACCCTGGAGTCATGTCCGTAAACATCTACCCCAGCTCAGAGGCGTATTTTCAGCTCTTGGTTTTTTGCTCAGCGCACTTCTGGGTTGTATGCAAGAAGTAATGTTAGGCAGAAAATGACTGGTGTGTTTCTTTCAGAACATTTCGATGAAAATAAAACTCTTTTATTATTGATTTTTTTTTTTCTGGAATATGTGGAGTTTTTTGCTGAAAAAGACCTAACTGTATTAAGCCAAGTATTCCAAGTATTTGCTTTTCTGAAGAAAAATTGAAAACCTTAAAAGAGATGTTTAAGATAAATATTTGTTCATTCCACAACTACACTTTTGAAAAGAAAAAAAAAAAATCAGAAAAAATCTTGATGGTTCCTAAGAAGACATCATGTCTACCTTTGAAGAACTTTTCTGTCAGACAAATATTTCAATATGTGTACATGATACACATTTGTGAAAGAAATACAAAGACCAGTGTAATTAGTAAGAAAGTAATAGTTCTTCTGATGATGCATACAGAATGCAGGGTCTCTGCTTTCTGTACACCCCTGGTGTTCTGGTACAAAAGTTCTCTCAAGTAAACTCAGCCAGTACTCAGTTTCACAACCATCACTTTTTGTTCTGAGTTAATCAGGAACATGGCAAGCTCATATAAATAAAATAACCACCCACAGGCTAGAAACTCTCTTAGATGCCGCAGTGCCAGGACAAAATCTTGTGTCAAATTTTTCCTCTCAATTTTGAGATTTCAGAATAGTGTTTTCTTCCGGTGACACCACCAGCTACATACACGAGGTATTGTGTAAGGCTGTGGCCTTATTCAAAGTAATTTATATGGCAAAATATCATTCCATAGTGCCTTTGAAATGAAAGATTAAGTTGAAGCTAGCTTTCGAGTCAGAAAAAATAAAATAATATTTTTCACTGACATTTCAGTGAAGAAGCATCACTGCAACAAGATAAAAAACCTGTTGCCATTTTTGTATATAAAAATAAACTCAGCATTTTGTTTTCTCAGGTTCCTTGGGATATATTTTCTAACAGGGATGCTATGGGGAGACTATGGATATAGTTTACTAACATTCATCATTCGCACAGGCAAGCATGAAGAACAAACCACAGCTGTTAACATCAAAGAAAGCAAAGCAAATAAAAAGGGAGAAAAACAGGAATAAGCAAGAAAGACTTCCAGGTTTCTGGAGATATTTTTCACTTGTAGAGAATCTAACTTCTTGGACCATTTGAGCTGTTTGCTTTTTCATCCTGTTTAATGCATTGTACATTATTATCTTGACCCTGCTTGTAAGCAGCTTGAGATGCAAGGCTCTATTAAGTTACAATTTTGTCTTGTTTTTTTAAGAAAAAAGACATATGCTGTGTTCAGTTCGTGCTGTAGGTGTAGGGATAATAGGAAATACAGAAGAGAGGAAGAAAAGTTGAAGCTGGGTAACCCAACGTTGGCAGATGTAAGCATTTTCTTTGTTCATGTGATGTCACCTGTTGACTAGAATAGGGCTTCTGTTAAATTAACAGGTGGAAAACACACGTCTTACCTGTATTAACTAACTTGATAATAAATTGAAAATTTGTTTGTTATATTCTTTGAAAGTCAGTATTCTGAGAAATGCTAAGAGATACAGTATGATGAAAAGAGCTCTGTAAAACCTCTCAACCTGCCCGATGAGTACAGATCACACTAATCAAACACCATAACCATAACCCATACTTTTGGTTGCAGAAGGCAGTGTCTTCATTTTGCATTTGAATGTGGTGTATTTTAAATAACTTCCATCTTTGGGAACCCTGATTTGATGTGGTGGTGGATTACAGTACATGTATTATTTTTTCTCTGTATTAGTGGAGTCAGACGTGTTCATATATGTCAGTGTGTTCTCTTAGAAAGATATTTCACCCAAGCTTTCAAGAAAGGTAGAGAGGATGCAGAAAGTAATTCATCATGAATAATAAAACAGCAGCAGCTTCTTTCTGCAGGTTTCATGAAAAGCAGGGAAGATTGTGTCTTGTTACATGCACTTATTTTTTATGCAGCACAAAACACTTTTGGCATTTCGATGTAGGGCGGATATAGGGCTTTTGTTATCTGAGCCTCTGGCAGTTAGGAAATGTCAAGCAGAAAATGTACTTTGGCTGCAGGGGAAGAAGTCACCGAGGTGCCCCGGTGGTGCAGTATCTCTGCAGGCTTATTTGTGACATGGCAAACAGATGAACCCTGACAGCTGGGTCTTCCTTGCATGTCAGCAACAGTGAAAGCACCACAGATGATCCTCAAATAATGAGGCAAAATGGGGAAAATAGGTAGTAATATGGATATTCTCTTTCAGTTTCCTGTCAGCCTCTTTCTTGACTCCTTTTGCTAACAAGAAGTGGGTAGGAATTAGCAACGAAAGGGGAAGGAAGTATGTTTCAAAGTCGCAGGTTTCCTCATAATTATTGGAAGTGAATGGTGGACTCCCATTTTCATTAAAACTTGTCTAAATTACTCAGTTATCAGTGGCTGAAGGTGTCCTATGAGCATCCCCTCACACTACGAGAACGGAGTGAACAAGCCTATGTATAAATAAGAATCCAAGTGAAAATTAATTGTTCGCTTAAATCTGCAGTTTAGTGACTATTATTTACTATGCCTACTTTTATAACATTTTTTCTGTATTTCATTCCTTTGCTCTAATTTACTGCAGTAAATGATTTTCTTTCTATAAGTATTCTAAAAGTTGCATTATTTCCCAAGACAAATTAACAGGACAGCCATGGCAACTTATCAGGGTTGGTCCACAGTTATTGTAACTGGAGACCTGCAAAAGTAGACGTTAGCCTAGTTTAGCTTTCAGTTGTGTGATTTTGTGATTAAAGACTGCCAAAGAGAGAAAAACTTTATGCTTAAAACATTCAAATAACTGGAAACTTTGAGTACGTGCATGAAACTTTTGACGTTTTAAAAATGAACGCCTATAGTTTGGGATCAAGCCTGATAAAGGGCTGTTAAAATAGGAGATCTCTTGTAGGACATGAGCCCTTTCAAATTGTGTTATCATTCTTTGGGGCTGCAAGTACTCTGGAAACCAGACCACCCTGATGTAGATATTTAATTGTAGATACCTGCTTTAGCAACTAATTTTACACCTGGGACTACTTTTGTGCACATTTAAATGCATAAGTGATTTGCCGAATTTGGCCCCACATTTGGGGAACTCAGTCATTGTTCATCATTGTTTGTAAGGCTGGCCGGAAAACAAGAATTCTGTTTATTTGGGGAAAAAAAAAGAGGGTTTGGAATTTCCGTTCAGCTTGGAGCAAACTAAGCTGTACAGATGCTCTTTGTGGAAAGTGAAGGAGGAAGAGGGAGGCAGCCTAAGCAATCGACTTACTCTATAAGCTAAAACAACAAATGGCTGGGTGGCTAGGGCAGCACTCACCTGGGATGTAGAATGGCATCTTTAAATCCCTGCTTCGGTTAATCACTACAATAGAGAATCAAATCATATTTCATAATTTTCTGCTGAAGTTATTCTAGTGAGTTACTACAGTTAGCTAGTCACTGGATCAGAGAAAGGGGGCCCAACGTGTCTAGGGGGTCTGCTCCTCTTCCTTCTGTCATTTCAGTTGGAAATGACTCTGTGATCCTTAGGGTCCTGGCCATTAAAATGTTTCCATATATCTCTGGGAAGTGAACAACTTGTGATTAATGAGATTTTCCTAAGATTTTTGTTAGTAGACTTTTGACCACTCCTAACAGTTTCTTCTTTTCTCTGTTTAAAAGGGGAGAGAGAAAGGTGGTACCTCTTCAACCAAGTTGTAATTAAAATGTGTAAGAAGTGTAGCTTCACTGCTGCTTTTCATTATTTATTTGTGCATCTGAGGAATATAAGTTGTCCTACAAGATGCGCCGGAAAGATGCGTAAGGGTTTGTTTTAGTTTTTTATTTTCTTCACTAAAGAAAGCAGAACAAACCTATTTTTTGAAGCGCTGTTATTGTTTAGGTAACCGACACTAAAAACCGATGGCAGGATGTGAGTTTCTAATCTTGGTGATGTCCCATTGTTTTGAGGGGAAGCTGGTTTTGAAGTAGCGCTTGTAAGCACAGCAGGTGCTGGGATCTTGTAGCAGCAGGCAGAACTATCACATGTTGGGACAAAAATACTCTCTTTTCTTGATGGGTACTGAGCTAATACTCCCATAGCCATTTCACTGACTAGCCCATATGCTGTGTGGAGTTTCTGAATTCTGGAGATATATACTGCTATTTAATGTATATGCTGCTATGATGTGAGTTTGTGTTGGTTCTGCAGTATTTGGATAAATATGCAGGTGTATGAAGGAGTAGAGGGAAGAAGCATCATCAAGCTGAAATGGATTTCTGAATCTTTGTCGGTCGGTCTGATATTTTGGGAATAAATTCTTATCAGATGGGAAAAATTGCTTTTGGCTGCTTCAGAAATGTGTTTACTTTCATAGTACGGTAATTCATGGTGATGGTAAGGCTAAGGGAAATAGTGATAGCTGAGAACAGTACAGAAGGTCTCTTGTGATGTCTTTCAGTCTTGCCATCAGAACAAAACTTCAGTGCATCCGTGTAAATTGGCATCCATCCATTGACTGCTAAGCACACTGAAGTGGGTGGTTTTCGGTCGTGCCCTTCTTGGAGAGACATGCAGGTACTCAGCAGCAGCTGGACTCCCCGGGAGCCCAACTTCAATGATATTTTGCAGATTTTTATCAACGAGGGTGGTCTTGATATGCACAGGCTCTGGTTGCTTCTTCCTGCCCTTCCTCTTTTGTTAATTGGTTTAGTGATTTGAACAAAGTGCAGAGATAAATTTCTGGTAATAATATTGTGCTGACAGTATTTTAATAAAGGTAATAAACTGTTTGTGCTTACACTGTTCTGGTCCTCTGTTAGTTGGGGTTCATGTGCTTATGAAACGCATGATGCAAAGTCAGGATGTGTATACAGTTTTCGCCTGTTCAAAATACCTTCTCTTTCCTAATATCAAAAGGCAATACTACATGGCACCCTGCATCTTAAGAGTTGCAATGCCAAAGCTTTACTTGTCCTGTGAAAGCATTAATGTTTATCTTATTCAACTTGAAGGTAGATAGGATAGAACGGGATGCAATATTTGAAAGCAAAAGCAAGGGCACAACTCCTTTCATTTTAATATTGGTTTCCATATGCTGATATTTTGTGGAATACAATCTTTCTGAAAAATGAAGTTATTTTTTTCAGAAGTATTCATGTTTGCCCCAGGGATGTCATCTCTGACAGAGATAATTTAACATCATCCATCCAAAGAGAGAGTGAGCACTGTTGTGTGGAAATGAAATAATAATTTCAGCCTACCCTGAAGTTCGGTGGTCAAATTATTCGAGGGCACCCAGGCACCCCTGAGAGCCCTCCAGCTCTTTAATGCCACAAACAGACTGGAGCGCCCAACCTCTGAGGAATGACTTCGTGTTAATAAATTCTTTACAACTGAGCAGATTGTAAAATAATTCTAATTTCTTGTAAATGTCAAAAAAATTTGAAAGTCTGTCTTGAGCTACTGAGGAATGTGGGATATACCTTCAGGCTTACCCTAGATGTGCAGAATCTAGGGGCAGCTCTAGTTTAAAATAGTACAGAAGAGGCAGGAAGAGGGATGTAAAGTTCTGAGTAGTTCAGATACCAAACTGGTTTAGCTGAACAGATGTTCAGCTGATTTGTATCCCCTTCATGCTGGAATGTGGCTGAACAGGATCAGGCAGGGACAAAGGCAAGTGACAGTGGAAGACTGGGGTGGGAGAAAAGAGAACAAGATAGATGGCAACAGAGGTTTCATCAAGACAGAATCTTCCTCCTGTCCACCACTGCACTTGGGTGACGGCGTTTATAATGCTTGGGGTTGCAGAGTGCTGAAGTAGCACCTCAGCCTATTTACAATCGAACGCCAAATCTCCTGTTTTAAAATAAATGCACCATATAATTTTTAGTTCTGTTTCTATACTTGCTTTGAAATGGTCACATCTGAGATGTGTTTTCTTTCCTTTTCTTTTTCACTTTAACATTGACAGGTTGAGCCATTGATCCAGAAAGGCCATGAGAATCTGGTGCACCATATTCTGCTTTACCAGTGCAGCAGCAATTTGAACGACAGTGTGCTGGACTACGGGCATGAGTGCTACCACCCCAACATGCCAGACTCTTTTCTTACGTGTGAGACTGTCATTTTTGCTTGGGCCATTGGAGGAGAGGTAAGATGAATGGCTGTCTATCATGGTTCATCAATGGGACTTTAGGAGGGTTTCTGTCGTAATTAAGTTCTTCCTAGTATATTAGTGATGACATAATCCGTCTGGTTTTAAGGGTGCACAATCACAGTCTCGAAACACCTCACCAGTAAGTCCTCAACTTCTTGTTGGCCTCTTAAGTATGAAATGCAATGAACTTCCTGAGTGGCAAGCTAAAAGTAATGAAAATTGGATAGAAAGAGTTGATGCATTAGGGGAAGAAGATGACTTGGGAGCATGGAAGTCTGTTGCCGCATCAGGTTGGCCCATCTGATGTGGAAATACACCACCTCCAGCAGCAACCAGTATCTGTAGGTGGCTGCATGAAAGACACGGAGGCAAGATTTTCCAGATGAAGTTAGACATAGATTTAATTCATTTTCTGCCTTACCAGGACCTGGGTACAGTGTTGCTCCATTCAGGCATATCATACTGCAGTTTCCTACCCAGCCCAAAGAGACATCATTTCAATGTAGGAGTGATCCTGTGTCCGTGCAGAGCCATCAAAAGGACCACTTTGCTTATGGCAATGGGACATATCTACAGAAAACAGTCTCTGATGTCTTGTTGACCCCAGGCTGTGTTTTCAGCTTATTTCATATGTTCATTTAGGCTGTAGTTAATGCTTTCAGATGACATAAGGCAGCATTACTGCCAAAAGAAGAATCCCACCCCCTCTTTACTCCCTGGATTCACTGTGTGCCCACAGACACAATGGTGTGGGCACAGGGAGAGTCTGGGGTGATGATGGTTTCTGGAGCCTTCATTTGCCAGCCTGCAGTCCAAAACTGTCTTCGAGTGCTGCAGTGTGAGGAAACCAGAGTTGCTACATGGACCCATCAGAGTTTAATCCACTATAAGCATTATCCCTGATGCATGCGTTTTGCACTTTCGCCATCAGCTATGCGCTGACCTAGTATTCATACTTTCAACTGTCTTAATCTAAGTGGAATAAAAAACTCATAAATAAGTTATAATTTGACAAGCACTATGGAGGCTTTTGCAAGGATGATCCCATTGTTAAAGATCTATAGAGAGCAATCTGGCAGATATGAGTTACATTCAGGTTTACTGGAGTGCTCACAGTGCTGTAGTTTACCCTTACGTAGAATGGAAGTGATAATATTTATACACTAAGATTAATTCATTAATGTCCATCAAGCATGAGAAAGTTGGGATCTGCAATTGCACATTTCAGAAAGTTAGGAACTCAGACTGCACATTAAAATATTAGCTATATACTGCAAAATTATGCAGATTCATTCCTATAAAAGCGAATTTAGTAAATGAGTTCGCTTAGAAGATTTTGACTTGAATCAGGAGTGAGCTTTTGAAGTAGATCTCCCAGTTGTTCCCACTTACCAAGCTCTGTTTGGCATCACAAGTGGTTTGAGAACTTGCACAGCTTCCTTTGGGATGAAGTTAAATGGAATGTGTGGGGGTGAACCCAGCACCTCCCAGTAGCATCTGGGGTTCCGACCACAGCTTGTCCAAAGGAGCATTGTTTGGGGACAGTGGGTCCAGCACAAGCTGTTGCACTGTACAGAGCTATTTCTTTTGCATTACATGGCTTGCAAATGTAAATGTAGTCATGAAGATCATCTTTGTTTTTCAAACCATTTTAGTTAGAATGCAGTGATTTGTTCAGGAAAAACAATCCAATTATGTACAACCTCAGTATTCCCTGGAAATTACTGCTTTTAGAAACCGAGAACATTTCAAATGTAGATTCAGTTTTTCATAAGGGTTTTATTGTCAGTCTAACTGCTTGATGATGCAATGTTTATACATTTAAAATGGAATTTTCCTTTCCACTCAAGCAATAAGTGCAGGATAAATAATCATAAGATCACAGGATAGCACAGGTTAGAAGGGACCTCAGGAAGTCTCTAGTCCAGCCTCCTACTCAAAACAGGGTGAAGTCAGACCAGCTTGCTCAAGCCTTTATGCTCTAGCAAGCATAGTATCTACTATTTTATGTTGACATAGTTATTTAGTGTATTAGGTATATAATAAATGTATTACACCACAACGACAAGTTCAGAACATTTTAAAAGAAATTACCATTGTAAATTTTATCATTAATATGATAGTATCATTTCAGAAAAATAGAGTATTTATAAAAAGAAATGAGCTCTTAACCATGGAAAAAATACCTGAACTTTGTATGTGTGTGTTGATTTCCAGGGCTTCACCTACCCTCCTCATGTTGGCTTATCCATTGGCACCGCAGCTGACCCTCAGTTTGTTCTTATGGAGGTGCATTATGACAATCCATCATACACAGAAGGTTTGTACCCTCATGCTCTTTAAAACATGCAAGATGGGTAAATGTACCAGACACAAGTGCTTCTCACTGCGTTGCACGGCAGAGCAAATACAAAGCTGAAGCTTATTTTTCCCTGCGCAATAGTTCCTGGTTCCCAGTGTTTTTCTCACTGCACTCCAAACGTTAACCTGAAATCAGAGGGAGATTTAGATATACAACGAATTGTGGACCAGGTGAATAGATCTCCTTTTATCACCACATTCTTCACGTTATCTCTCTCTCCTTTCCTTTTGATGGGAAATTCAATCAGACTGAGAGGGAGCAGAACAGCACCCGGACTTTGAGACCACAACACAGGGAAACAAGCCTTTTATTATTTTTTTTAAACATTTTTTTAAGACATCTGCCTGAACTCTGGGCATTTTTTGAAGGTGAAGTGTAGGCTCAGGTTGCTAGACCATTCACTGAGTAAAAGCAGTTTATCTTGAAATATAAGCTGTTCATTTATAATGATGTTTTTTAATCTTCTTTCTAAAATTCACTTACATTTAGAAGAAGCAAAAGGAAGAAGCCAGGGAGCCACAGAAAATCTAGGGAACTTGGACTTTTGGAAAGATACTTCTTTGTTCTGAAACAAATTTTATTGAGCTGGAGCATCTGAGAATATTCTAGTGATTGCTATATAAGAACTGAGTAAAATCCAGTGCAGCGCAGTTTACTGGCCTTTCTTTACACTCCCATGTATTTAAATAAAATCCTCTGTGTGGGTCATGGTGTTCTGTCTTACTGTTATTCCCTCTTTGTGTTGTTCTAGATGAACTACCTCAAAATTATTTTATTTAGTGGCAGACTCTTGCCATTCAGGAAGCATATTTGCATGGGGTTCAGTAAACTTCATTTGCATCCTTGATGTTGCATGCTTTCCCATCAAATGTTGCCTGGAAGCCTAAGAAGTTGCATGCAGAAAAATTATTTCCAAATTGGGTGTGTCCCTAAATTCACAGTTTTATTTTAATCAACTGTGCTGTGTTATACCATTGTTTTAGTTCAAGTAGCACATACAAAAACTGGGACTCAATGATGCTTCATTTCTTTTTTAAGCAGTGAGGACAGTTATGCCTTGATGGGACAGTCCCAGGTGAACACAGGATCTTGCCAAATACCTGGGAAAATTCAGACAGCATAGGCAGAGCACGGGAATCTCTAATCCAGGTCCTGTTTCTCTCCTGTGAAATACACAGTATATGAATGTGCCATGAGTGTGAGCGAGCAGACCTGGGTCTTCCATCTGCTTCCGGTGGGGGCACATGAGTCCTCCTGACACAACACCAGACCTGCCTCCGAGTCACTTTTGTTTTCCGGTTCTGGGATCTGCATTTTCCCAGCCTGGGTCTCGCGGTGTAAAGCTGCATTGCTAGCTTCACGTTGTGATCTGGGGTAATGTTTTCCTAAGTGACTCAATCAGTAGTCAGCGTTGGCCCCCATTTGGACTCAAAAATGTTTGAGCTGCTCTGAGCTTGGCTAGTTTTGAATGTTTCTGTTTATGAAATCCTTAACATTCACTTTTAATTGGAAAGGTGGCCTCTTTTGAGATTGTTTATCAAAAATACTTTCATATTGTAAAAATTTCTGGCCTTTAGATATTAGCGACAAGCTTGAAGTGGAAATACCGCAAAGGAAAAATTCAGGTTGATGAGATTGTGCAAATAGCTTCAGAAAGGGTATGAGTATGGATTCCCAAATACATGAAAACTGGGATGTTGTGGGACACTGTATATCACTTGAAATGTCATGATTTGTATATTGCAGAATGTCTCATAGCTGATTACCACTCTTAATTGGCGATGCATAGTTCATATCCTTTGTTCCTTAATAATTATACACTACTTCCTTAGATATTTTAGTGAGTGGGAAACTTACGCCCTGCTCTGCCCCTCTGTCATTTGCCTGTCTGAAAATAGCTGCTGATTTCATGTTGATGTAAAATTTGGTTTCAGGCACTGCGATTGCAGTATAGGTCTATTATAGGTCGTTAGGAAGCCTCTTACCTTCTCTGACATACTTGGTAGTTTTTTTGCATTTTTGATTTTCAAAACTGAAATTTGAAAAGGGGCAACAAAGAAGAGGGTAAGAGATGAGCTAACAGAAAGTAGAGGTTGTGCAAGACAAATTAATCTTTGGTTTTTTGCTTGTATCTTTCCTAATAAAAATGGCTAATGCAAGAGAAATAATTACAAGCAGTTAGATGATAGAGGTAACATAAATTCTGAGTAGATACACAAACAAACGCATATGGCTAAACATTCAGATGAATTAAATAGATTCATATTGTTTTGACTCTTAAAACCCACAAACTTTTTACATCAGGCTTTGGTTCCTTAAACTACTTTTGGACATCCGAAGAAGTCCTTGAGTGAGTGCAGCACAAGAATCCTGTGTAGTTCCCTTGTCTACTGTACTCAAGGTGCGGGTATTATCTTCAAATTTGGGATTTAGGAAGCCAATTTTCATATGTTTAGTTGATGCTCTCTTAATTGATGAGATTGCAAAACAGATGTATTTGGTCATCTGAGGTGTGCTGTATCATGACAAGGAAGCCAAAACGAAGAAAAAATATAATTAATGCTAGGGCGCAGGGTGAAGGAATAGATAAATTCACAAGTAGAAGACAACAAGTGAATTGAAAATCTTAAAGAAAAAACCCCACAACTTTAAGTTCTGCTTTCAATGTTTCATTTGAAAATCGTACGTGGCACCTTTTGAGGTCTTATTATTTGCTTGTATTGTTTGTTCTGTCTGTGATCCACCTTCTTACCTCAGAGGTCCATGTTAGATAACTTGTGGAAGGGACATGGGGGCTACAGGCAGCACGTATTTTTCATTCACATTTGAGCATCACAGATGTCAACATGCCATGTTGAAGAACCCTCCTCTGGGCTGCTCCTAATTATTACTTCTTGCATGTGGTTTGACTCATTTCCAGGTTATTAAGGTTGGTGCCTTGATTTTTATGTAAAAAACTTCAGAGAAACCTTGAAAAACGTGAAACAGTTGGAATTCTTTTCTTTTTTTTGAAGTATTGATATACAGCCATGGCTGACTGTTCTTTTGTTGCAGGTTTGATAGATAACTCTGGTCTGAGGCTATTTTATACTCCAGTTATAAGGAAATACGATGCTGGGGTTATTGAAGCTGGCCTTTGGGTCAGCCTCTTCCATAATATCCCACCGGGCATGCCTGAATTTGTGTCAGAGGGTCACTGCACACTGGAATGTCTGGAAGAGGTATGTCTCCTGCCTGAATCCATGGGTTTTCATTCTTAGAAATAGTTCTGGACAGACTCTTTAGATTCTTGGGAAGATTGATAGTTACTAGTTAAAGACATGTGAGCAAAGGCTACATGCTGTCCTCCAGAATGTTGAGTCTTTCTTATCTGGATATTTGGGGTGCTCAGTATTCATGCTGCTTTATTGATATGAGTAGTACTGGATGACACCACGCTTGCAGTGACTTAATTGTGTGTTCAATATGTAAGCATACATTGCTTTCCACGCCAAAGCTATCAATAATCAAAATATCAAATTGGCTGAATGGCAGAACT
>Ga0181612_129511_pt1 | contig 17474 bp, 7 predicted proteins | sample HoacroProtozoa21_FD_119630 | JGI IMG/M metagenome (GOLD analysis project Ga0181612, IMG submission 119630) | Hoatzin crop microbial communities from Cojedes, Venezuel. Combined Assembly of Gp0051906, Gp0051904, Gp0051908 | reverse complement strand
CTTCCATGCATATTTTAAATAAACAATTTGTCACAGGAGATATTTGAAATGGGCTACATGTGCATTTAAATGAAAACAGAGTTATTTATAGAACAGACATATTAAGTATGATTTCTTAATTTAGCCTGTTTGCGAAGCAGTGCAGTGAGGGCAGAACTGCAGTAGCTTCAGCTGCTTTGTCTCAGCTGCTGGTGAGACTGATGTAACTGGTGCAGTTGCTTCAAAAGCTAGCTTGTTGTTTTTCTTGCTCACATTGCAGTTACCACTCAACAGATGTAGTGTAAACCTCAATTACTTCTACACTGTTGGCTTTTTTTCAAGCTTTCTTTTTACAGCACAGATTATAAGTATGCAGAGGTACTGGTTACTTAATCTTTAATACTTGGATGTCCTGAGTCTTAAGTCTTCTGGGTGACTGGTTTCAGGACTAGTAAAAAGACAATTAATGGGTTTATTACACAGATTTGTCTCATTTGTGCATATCTACCATAACATAAAAATCCAAACATGTTCATTGCAAACAGGTTAATAAGACCATCCTCAGTTTCAAATGTTCTAATAGGTTATCTTGAGCAGAGCAGAAGACTCCCTTTTCTCTTTTGCCCCCATTATAGAAACTTACCTTTTCAGTTCGCCTGATGGACTTGTGCTTGCTCGGTACTTAATTTTCTCCGTGCTTACTTTGACAGCGTGAAGTTTTGCACTTGTCCTTGCTTTTGCCAAAAGTCCAGTCTCTTCTCTGTAAAGAAATGTCTGCCTTCTGAGCTGGCCTTAAGACGAGAAGGGAGGGGAGGGAAAGCATTTTGCATTTTGACTTAAAAAAAAAAAAAAAGTTGTTCTATACCGAAGTGTTCCACAGAATGGGCACATTTTCTTCTCTGTTCTACAGAGCTTAAAAAAGGCCCGAGGGAACAAGGTACATAATGAATAACCGAACCAGGCAGTGTCTAACAGGTTTAAAAATCCTTAGTTTCCCCTAACTGGTGGGAACTGAAGCTCACTGGTTAGAGTGAAGGTCATGCTCTTGGCTGGGAACAAGGCAGTTACCAAGCGCTGCGGTTTGGTCAGCTGAGGTGAAATTAATCTCCTCTTCAGTGTCCTGAAAGTTAAGCATCATAATTGTCCAGCATAGTCAGCTGCTTCATTTTCACTAGAGATGCAATGGCCAGGCATCCCATCTCTCTTTCTCTCTTTTTCTTTTTCTTCCTGAGGGTTCCTAGGCAGTAAATATAAATGCTTAACCCGTAGGCTTAGTGCTTAATGAAAGTTCATCAATGTCCCATTTTGTTCTCTGGAAGCAATATGAGATTTTTAATTTTTTTTAAGGCGTATGTAAAGCTCTGTTTTTTTACCTTGAATAACTTGGTTTCTTGGTTCAGATAGATACAGAGACACCCTTCCTATCAAGCTGTCAGGTGGAAGAAGCATTGGAGAAAAATCCATGGGAAAAGCAGGGGGAAGGAACCCTTAAACAGAGCAAATAGTCTTTTGTTAAAGCAGATACTGAAAGACCATGAATCTTCAACCAAGCACAGGAAACAGATTAATTGTGAGAAAGAGAAAGCTCTTGTATTCATTGAAAGAAGAAACCTCAGGCACTGAAGTATCAAATAAAAGAAAATTGCTTATCAGATGCAATTCCTCTGCATACACCAAATGTGCTAAAAAATACTTAAGCTTCTATCACGTTCCTCTTGTAGCTTTTCAGCTCAGCTGCAAGCATTTTGCTGGAACGTCTTTAAGAGTGAAGAATCTTTCCTGGGTGGAGGTTCAGTCACTGACTCATCAATTCAGAAAGATATAGCCTTAAATGTGGAAGGTGGGAATTCAAAGTTTTGAAGCATGAATATCCTAAGAAGCTTTGCGTGTTAGGTTAGGAGTCCTTTTGAAGAAATGACAATGATCTGTAAGGGAAAGCAGGGATCAGCTTGAACACTGAAATAGAACATGCTAGATGGTTTGCACAGCCGGGGCAGATGATAGCTGAAGTTGGAAGGAAAAAGGCTCATTCAACTGAATTCCTTTCTGAAAGTAGCTCGCTTCTACGAGTTGATCTCGGAGGCGTTTGTACTATTCAGCATGAAAAGCTAGATTACAGCTAAAACTCTCTTGTCCATATTGGTGTTGTAAAACAGGCTTGGTTTGAAGCGAAAGGAGATCCTTCTTACACTATAGTGTTCACTGCTGAGCCTGGAATGTCTCTTGCCAGTTTTGAATTTAACATGATTTTAAAATTATCAGTAATTAAAAGGAGGGAGGGTGAGAAGGGGAGGCATGAGCTTTGGTTGAGTTGCATAAAATCGAAACCTAATGGGTTTTTTTCAATTTCAAATTCTACAATTTGGTTGTAGTGCAGAGTTTCCAAATGTGTTTTTAGAAACCTAAAGAAGTTCACGGAATGCTGAGTAGACAATGTACGCTTAAAAATTTTAAGAGTTCATTATCTGTTAAGATTCAGGTCTGTTAAAACTGTGATGCTAATATTTAATATTCTTTCTTGTACTGACATCTGTTTAGCTCTTACATTAACTGAGGTTAATATAATTTAACAAGAGATGGGGAGGTGGCTCTTAGGAACAGGGAGGTGGTGAAGCATTTTTAAAATGCCTTGCTTTGCAATGTGGTGAGAACCATTAATGAATCACTGAAGTATTACTGTGGGGAGACTGGTAGCTCCGTGTTATTTGGTAGTATGGTACCACTGGTCAAAAATACTGACATGAAGAATGCATGGGCTGCTATTTCTTGTCCTGCCAACTGTACTGCTATAGTTGCACAGGGGTAGGAGTGGGGTAAGTCCAGGAAAGTTTTAGTGTCATGGAAGTTCACAGGGGTGTGGAGTGAAAATAAGTTATTTTGAGATTATTTTGTGATTCATAGGCAAGAACTCCACCCAAATTTTACAGAAACCCTTTATAGCTACCTCTAGATTACTTAGAGCTGTTCCCAGAGCAGGCAGTGACGTGGAGGTATTTATGCCTGTGCTTTTGTTTGTTCCTGTATTAGAAGAGTGAAAGTTACTGAAGCTGAATTTGATTTTGCAGATGCAGTTTATTCCCAAAAATGCAGAGAAAAAAATAGGCTAAAAAGTACGTGTAAGAAACTCCATTACTTATTGTGCATAGTGTTTTTACACTAAAGGGGAAAAAAAAAGGTGTTGCTTTGCTGTCCAGTGAAGGTATTTAAAAGCTTCCTCACACTGTGAGCCTGGGACTTCAAGGTAAACTTTTCAGAGACACTTCTACCTTACCACCCATTACCACCATCATAATGTTTCTCTGCATAGCAGGGGTACTTTTCAGGACCACGCTTGGAAACTGTTGAATCGTTTGGTACACGAGTAGAAGCCCTTCACTCCTGCTGGAATAAGTCATAAAATAAAAGGGACGATGACTTTTGGCGCACTGCCTGTGTACTGTTTTCCGTGTTTGCAGTGTTACCCTAGGCCTTTTAGTAGGTGTCTCTAAGGGCTGGTTCTGGTACCAAATCTGTTTTGTGGTCCATGGAAAAGACTTCACGTTGGATCATTCTTTTTAATTCGGTTCCAAGTCCACTGGACCTAGTCTGGGGCTTTTGAATCACAGTTGCTGTACTTCAATTTAAAAATGAGTATTAGATGATATTATTCTGGCAGAATGGTAACTGCTTAAAGCAGGGAATGCAACTAATATAATTTGATTCTTCAAAAATGTATTTTCCATACTGAAAATAGACGAAAGACACTTTTAGTATTGTGTGACTGTGGCATTTCTAAATTTGTAGCACTGAAATGTGTGTCTACTCATGTCTGTCTCTTTGTGAAAGCCATTTCCAGGCTGAAGTCCCAGCAAAGCAAAAGGTCATTCAGCGAACTCAAGATGTTCACCACTGCATATTCTTGTTCAGATGATAAAGGCAGCATCCCTGCTCCTAAGTGGGAGGTTAAAGAACTGTGCACGACAGGTTAAACTGATCTTACCTTTGCGCTCTTGTGCAAGAATAAAAACTGGAAAGTTAGTACCTGGTCCACTTGTCCAGTCAGACTTCACTGTTATTTCAGAAGAACTTCTGTCCTCATACTGTGTGTTTCTAAGCAAGGGCCTTTTCAATGTAACATGTACCACTATCCCAATTGTTTGCCAGCTATACACTAAGGAACCGTGTCCTGCCTTGTAGTTACAAAATTTCCTGTTCTAAACCTTGAGTAATTTCTTCTATTCATTAGAATTGCTATAGTTACAGTAGGCGCTGTGGTTAATTAATCTGCTTTTTAACTAAAACCATCTGCTTAGCTAGTCAGAAGGACTCCAGATTCTTAGGACTTTTGAAATACTTAGGACTTTTTGAAATTAATTTTTATTTACCTGGAGGTGCTTTTACAGTGGCCTTTCACGTCTAAAGTAAAAACTTAAAATGCCTTGTGCTGGGCTAGATAATTAGTCAATAATGTAAGGTAGGCTGTAGACTCAGCAGTAGGACATAGCAGAAGTTGCGTTTCAATATTATCACAAATACAGTGGTTTTTAAATTTGTTATAGCCTTTTACGTGAGAGTACCGAAACGGATCACAACCAGTGGTTTCTAGGAAGTTATGACTGGTTCTTGTTCAAACTTAACTGCGTGAAAACAAAGCAACAGAACTGTAGCCTACTATATTAGTCGTGTAAGGCTTTTAATGCTGTAAGTTCTCTGGCTTGCCTGAGTGAAAATACAGTATTGAGACACTGGCAAAGTAGTTGAAGTGGGCTGTGTCAGTGTGCTGTGGCTCCTGGGCTCGGAGAGCAGTCGTAGAATACAGATGTGGGCGTGATAGCGAGCAGCGATGGACAGGCAAACAAGGAGTCGGGTTTTACTCTTCGCCAAAGATTGTCTCATACAAATGACTAGGTGCTTCTATTAAGCAAGCTCACAAACTTTAGGAATAAGGAGTTAGTATGGGTGTGCCAATCAAAATATAAATATAGCTTGTGTGTATAACTTTAATCATATATGTTCGAGGGCTTTTTTACTGTTGTGACTGGCCTCTTGTTTTTTATTAATGCCTCAAAAGTTGTTTGAGAGTAGGTGGTAAATTGAGGAGGACAGGAGTTTCTGAATTGTGATCAGTCGGGCTGCAGCAAGCAGGCCTGTATAAAGACTACAGTGCCTCTGTTGCCTCTTCAATGAGTTTGTGAAATCTGGGTGTACATGGTTATCTGTTGCAAGTCATGAAGACAGCTGGTCTGGAGAAGTCTAAGAATTAGGGGACTTAGATTACTTACACACCTGCATAGCAGAGGGTGAAGACAGACTGTTTAAGTTGTTTCAGTGACACACAGCTCTCAAATAGCTGAGGTGTGAAATTTGGTCTGGATGATGGTAGATCAGTTCGGTTCACAGTGTGCAATTGTTGGTCTTGATGAGAAGAGAAGAAAACTAGGCCTGTGCTAGTCTAAATAGTGCCTCATGAGTGAACTCTAGCTCGTTGGAAGCTTTCATCTGCTCCTGCTGCTTGTATTGCAGTAATGCTATTTACTCTGTTGGGACACTGATCTGGGGCAGAGCTTATTCTGCAGGATTTCCTGATTTAATTCTTGGCAGAATTATCAATTGTCTAGAATTAATTGCTATGAAAATACTGAAATCGGACAAGCTAAATTTTCACTTGTGGTAAATGTGTTGCATTGTTTTAAATTTTTTTTTCCCTGCAGTCTCAACTACTCTAGCTTGCTTTCTAACAAGAACAATAAAAACCATCTTCTGTAGGCAACCTGTATCTTTTCTGAACTGAGTAAATCTTAAGCTGAAGTCTTCCTTCTCACAACAGGTATTCCATTGGACTGGCATGGTAATTATCAGATCGTTATAGGTGTACCCTGTGTGAAATAAGGAAAGAACTAAATCTGAAAGATTGTTTCTAGAACAGAGAACAGGATTAAGATGCAGGGTTACAGGTGGAAAAGGTGGTGAAATAGTTAAACCTGTAGTTTTTGAGTGCTGGGTGACTAACTAAGAGCAGGTGGTGAAATTTAGAAGATCATAAACCAATTTAAATGCCATATATACCATTGCCCAGGGGCTTCTTTGAAACTACAGGGAAAGAGGTAGGATCATTGGCTTGTTTTCCACTGAAATTGTACGCTCTGTCGAAATTCCTGGAGTTAATGGTTTGTGGCATCCGGGGACTGGCTCAAACTAGAAACGGTAACAACCTAGCAAAAAGAAAATATAGAAACTTTAATTAGTTTGTTTGTGTGGTTTGACTTTGCTACTGATTCTATTAGCCTCCGGACTGCAATGTTAGAACATTTTGTTTGAGAAGATCAATCAGTTACGGTAGAATTCCTTTCAAGCTCTGCCCTTAGAGCACCTTTGAAAAAAGCCAAGCTGGAATTGTGGCTAGGCTGGGACAGGTAGACTCTGTGCTTGTTAAAAGCTGAAACATTTAATGTTCCTTGCAGGTCATGCAGTGTACCACAGAAAAGCGTAGCCTTAATTAGGTGGGCAAAATGTTAGGTTTTTATTCCAGTGAAGTAGATCTGCTTCTGAGTGCAGTGTGTCTGGTTGGTTGGAGTGCAACTGCAACAACAACAACAAAATTGATAAACAATGGCAGGCAACATTCCAGGATGCTTTATTCATGATACCAGTAAGCACTGTTAAGATGGAGATGATAACTGACAGTTACTTGATTTTTGGGGGGGCATTATAAAATGTCTAGCTAAGCAGCTGGAAGGCCATTCAACATAGCAGGATCTTTAATGATTCCTTTTCACTTGACCCCTGTAAAGCTTCACAGCAGCTGGTGGAGAGGATTTTGAAAATACCTGGTAAAGGATCAAAAAGTGTCGCTTTTGCAGCGCTGATATCATATGGTGTAACAGCACTGGTGTAATTGTGGTATACTTGAGGAACTCGGTATATTATTTTGGGGTGAAAAGTGGTCTTGATAATTTGAAATTGAATTATATCACAGTTTGTCATCAGTCATTGAGAATTCTTCTGCTCACTTCACACTTTAAAACGGTGTATGTGATCTTTCTTAGATCTTTCTTAGGTCCTTCTGTCCTTCCAAAAAAACCATGAAAAGCTCTGGAGCTGTGGACAATGCATCTTATTAGTAAAGAAGTTTTACGCTGTCTGTTTGAAACTAGATACCGAGGGGCGGGGAAGATGTCAGGCTGCAGGTTTAGGTTTGGAGAAGAGGCGTTAGAAAATAGAAGGCTGTGGATTATTCGTGCGCATGTGATGTAAAACAAGCAACAATGCGGCTTGTTAACTTTGTCCAACAGTTTGAAAATCACCTTCAGATTCCTGTTCCCTTGCACCAAGCACCCAGTAAAAGGAAAGCAGGTGATGTTGCCAATAGTAGCAGAATGTGATTGTCAGGAGGGAGGGAAGAGGAATATATTATCTTAGTGCTGCCTGCTGTTTTGTTAGGATCAGATTGTAGTCAGCTGTATGTCCACTTCTGTAGCTCAGTGGAAAGGAGAAACAGCAGCTGCCTTCATCCCCCTGCACAAAATTTGTGCCAGCAACCTCGAGTCAGAACAGCGTGCTGACAGACCTGTTCCCCTCTGAAAAGTGTGCTTCTGCAGCGACAGGAGTGAAGCTGGTGGTGATCCCACACACAGCCTTAAACTCTGGCAGAAAACCTGGGTGGAGAGCAGGCCGAGCGGGGGGCGGGAATACACAGGGAGTAAAGGATCCCTGTGCTGCCTCTGCTTCCTCCTCCTGACAGCCAGCTGGGCAGGCAGAGGAGGAGATGCTTGCCTCTGGGTTATACTGATTCTTTCTGTTCAGCATTTGACTGGCAAAAGCAGAAATTAAGCTCAGATCTCTGCAACCTCATGTACAGGACTTGGAAAAGTACAAGAGGTGTCAAACAGAAAACAATGCTCCCTTCTAACCTCGATGTCTGCTTTCCTTCCGCTGTGCGCTAAGTCCACAGCCTGGGGGGTTCCCATCGGAAACTGGCACCCGACTCACTCCTTGGTGTGTGCGTGTCTCTTTTCCTGATGGATTTTACCAAAAGAGAGATCTGTCCCATATTTGTAATTGTTAATTCCCACTGCTGCTGCTCTCACAAGGATTGTGCTAAAGAGGTAAGTGAGAATTTCAACTCCGTAAAGCGTGTGTAGACACAGGAGAGGGTATTGGGGGTCAATTGGAATTCTTGACAGATCTGCTGAACTGCTTTGTGTTTGTGTAGCTTGGGTCTTCAGCTTTTAAACTTAACTGTACTTTTTTGCTGTAGTTTTTAAAATGATGATTAAAATCCTGAACAGCAAGGCTGGAACACTTACTGCTTTTGCTATTTTCCACCTGTGGTGTTATTCCAAATCTAACTAATTTTTTAAATTTAGGATTGCTGAGGGTATGTAACGCTTCCTCTGTCTTCGTTTTGGCTTGGCGTAGAGGTTATACAACACTGATTGTGCCTTCTGTTTGAAGTAAATTATATTGTCAGTATCTCTTGCCTTAGAAGAAGATGCTAAGATACTGACCTAGTAATCTGGTGATCTAACCAATACAAAATACTGCGTATTTCCAGGCGAAAACTGTGAAGAGGAGTTCTGGGTGGCTTATACTTTGGTGTTTAAAGTACCTTGAAAAGGTGGTGGTTTTAGGAATACCAAACTTGCCTTCAAGAGATGAAACAACCGTATATGTGTGTGAATTTTGGAACACACTTTTCACCTGATTAAAATCTGATAATCACAGACTTTACCATGTCTAAGATAAGTGAAATATGAAATCTCTTCTTATGCTTAGCATGAAGACTGTAAGAAAATTACTTGGTTTTGCATTAGTTGCGCTTTGTGCTACCTACATATATGTCCATATTTTAGAGGTGCTCTCAAAATGGAAGTGTTCAGTTTTATTGTAAGTTGGCACATATTTCAAAAGAAGCAGTTCTGCCCTTGTTAGCTATTGCACCAGCATGTCAGTCTAAGCCGGAGAGCTAGTGTAACGGTGTGGGAACCAGACTGGGGAGCTCCATCTCACTGGAAATGGTTGCAGGCTTTTTTGGCTGGATTTGTTTCAAGTCTGATAAACACCACGGTCCGGTTCATTATGCTGCTGTATAGATGCAAGTGCTGGCAAAAGGGAGGAAATGAGACACGTGTGGGAATGGATATGGAGAGCAGGAGGCTGCTGCTCTCCGCAGCACGGTCAGTTCATCCTGTTCTAGGTGGTACCTTGAGAAAATGTTGAAGACTTTCATGTATGCCTGTTATACCTATCCACACACTTTTTTTTCCCCTCTGCAAGAGCTCTTCCTTCTGTTTCTTTAGCAAACTTGGAAAAAATGTTAGGGGAATTTGGATCTTTGGTTCTCATTAAACTGCCACTGGGGAATAGGACTAGTAGATTAAAAGATTTAAGTTGTCTCTGCGATTCTTCTAAGGCGTTTTGGGGACCAGGAGAGGCACGTAAGAATGTGACCGTCTTGCAGTAAGTGTGCTGAAAACCAGGAAATACTGAACGGCTTAGTGCCTTAGTGCCTTTGGGTTCAGAAACTAATGAACGTGTGCTTGGGTGCACAGCTCGTGCTCGTGAGGACACATCAAGGTTATGTGAATTGCGGGGCCTGGGCTCCCTTTGGTTTCTCTGCAGTGGCAGAGTAAGGTGTACAGGCAGCTCTGGGTAAAAAAGGGTTCAGTGATTTATTGATTTTTATCATTCATAGTATCCTCTGTCTTGTTGTGTAAAATAGTTTGACACTTCCTCTGGTGCTTGGAGGAGGAAAAAAAATGTTCTTCAAAGCTGATGGTACTTCAGTGCCTTGAACTTCAGCACAAGGAGTGCTTGGCCAGTACTGTACACTAGGCTTGGGTGACCCTTCTTATGGACTGTGGAACAAACTGAGGCACACGTAGCTGCTTGAACGCGGAATCCTCTGTTAGTTTTAAGCCCAGTGTGAGGTTCTCCCAGACATTCTGAGGAGAGGTTAGGAACATAGAAGCTACGCTGAAGGAGGCTGGCAGGGGCTGCTCTTTTTAACAGAACTCTTGTTTTGGAATTCGCAAAATGGAGTATTGTAAAATGATCCTCATGGCAGGGCCTGAAGATTTTGGACACGTATTTAACTTCTTTTAGCATAGAGGAACACAGGTTACCAGACCGAATCAGTGATTTTATAATCTGTTCTTAGCTTTATCTTTTCAGGCTTTGTGCAAGAACAGAGCATGTGGTAAAACAGTTAACAAGGAAAATAATGTTCTGGCTTCATTAAGTTAATGTTTTGTTGTACCAGTTGTTTTACTAATCTTAGCTTTCAGTTTTTCTGAAATGAAGTTGTCACAGACCTGACATCTTTCTTCTGCTGCCATGGTGTAAATGAACATACATGCAGGCTGCTGCTGTGTCTGGGGTCTGAGCTATTTAGGAGACTTAGATGTGTTGAACTTTGGAAAATTTAGATACAAATATATACAATAAGCAGTTGAATAATTATTGCATAAGCTATATATGTATGTATGTGTATACAGGAGAGCATTTAATTATGTATAGAAACATCTATCTAGTATGAACCTGAATTCCTGGGACCATTTTAAGCTTGGTCATAATTAAAAGTGGATATCTGACTAGTCTGCTGTATGAGCAGACACACATGCAAACAGGTACTTCATGCCAGTAGTAAACAGTGCAACCAGTTTTATAACTCCCTGTAGAGTGTAGGGCTCTGCAGTGTCCTGATAGGAAGCTGGAAATTTACGGTACGACCTGGTTACGGTATTAAACTTACCTGCCCAACTTCCAGCTTCGGTCTGGCGTCTTGCCAGCCAAGGCACTGATCTCCAGAAATCTTAATATTCAGTGAAGCTTTTAAAAGCACTAAGTTAGTATTGGCATTGGCAGACGGTGTTTCAGGGCTTATTCTAGTCACTATATACTCTTCAGTTCTGTGAATTTCAGTTGATAGAATTTCATAAGAGCGAACTGTAGAGCAAAGAAATAGATAACCAGAATGCTGTTGTAACAGGAATTAAATTGATGTTGACTGTGCTCTCTCCTGGAAGAGTGTGGTAGAGAATATTTTAGGTAGTGAATATATGAAGTCAATGTAGTGCTATGTCTGGCCAAGGGAAAAAAACGTAAATGTAGATGAAAATTATTATCATATTAAGTCTCCATGTTCACCTAAATGAAGGTCTGTAGTTGAAAAGGCTCTGGTTCAGAGACTCGAACCTTTCCGTTTCAAGACTGGTTTCCTGCTGACAGTAGAGGAAAGGGAAGGGGTCGTGTCTTAATGTCCCCATTTGGTGGGAAGCAGTATCATGTAGGAGATTGGGAGAAGTGCTTTCTGGTTAGGACACAAATCATGATGCTTGTACTACTGCTTCAACTATTTCTGTACTTAAGACTCTATGGTTTTCACTTGTTTAGTGGTGGTTGACCAGTGACAGGGTCAGATGCATCAAGTGTATGACTTCAGGATTGTTTGGCTCAAAAACGTGGGTTCTTCAGATAACAGAATTTGAACAGGGTGTCTTCATCCTCTTTCATTCTGCTTTCTTAAATACAGGGTTTGAAGCTCAAGGCTGAATGGAATGCCAGATTTTGCTGTTGTGGATAATTGCCCCCGAAATTTAGCTTCTGGTCATGATTAAGTGATGAAGGTTGGCTCTCTGCCTACAGTGTTTTTCAGGATTCTCAGATGGTCTCGTGGCCGGTTTGCTTTACAGATTTGAGTAGCTGATCATATTTAGTTTTTGTTTTGCTCTCCCTCAATGGCTTTAGTGTGTATTGGAGAAAGGATTGCTGTTTGGTGTTGGAGGGCACTTGTAAAGGTCTGTATTGTTCAGCTCATTCTCCTGAACTCACAACAGCAGTCATGCAGGAGTGTGGTTTGAGTACAGTAGGTCTTCTAGGGAGAGCTAAGACATAGGAAAGTGTTTTTTGTTTTTTTTTTTTTTTAAAGTTGGGTTTTTTTTTTTAAAACACTGGACAAGTTATTTAATGATCCAGTCAGATTGTTCTGTGCTAAGGTGTTTTCTGTAAAATCAATCTATGCCGAAATTGCTTCATATAATGCTATGCTGGAAACATTTTGGGAAGCAGCAGAATCCTTTGAAGACTGTTAAATTAATCGTGTGGGTTTGTGGATTAGCGCTACGTAGGAAACATTTCCTTTCATTCTCCAGAATCACAGAACACCTCTAGTTGGAAGGGACCCATAAGGATCATCGAGTCCAGCTTCTCAGTCCAGTCTGTCTACTTGCCTCTAACCAGTGTAACTTCTGTGGAAACGGAACGGTTCTGCTGTCGTAACTGAGAACCTAACTGCCAAAGACTTCTGTTATGGAAGTGTAGCTGAGAAATAGGGGGGGGAAATAATGTTTGCAAAAGTCACTAACAAACAGATGAGCAGTAAGATTGGGAACAGACTTCTCTATAATTTGCGCTGGTGGGGGATTCAGGCCAGTTGTCTATTGAGTAAAACTAGTTGGTCTGTAAACACAATCAAAACTTAAATGAAGTGGCCCTTCCAGTTTCTCTGTCACTTGTATGTTCCAGGGTGTCAAGCCAGCCAGCTTCGACAAAGTAGCAATCCCTGAAGTGAAGGAGATTATTGAGGGATGCATTCGGCAAAACAAAGGCGAGAGGTAAGTACGTTCTTTTCAGGCAGAAGTGTTACTTGTTGTCTGGGCCTTTTACCTTTGGTGATGCCAGATCTAGTTAGTTCCTGGGGTCTTCTGTGTCCTGATGAAAGTAGGGAAGCCAGTATTACTTTGCAGCTTATATTCTTATTCGATGATTGTTTTAGAGAATGGACAGTGTCAGGAAAAGTGTAAATGCTGTAGTAACCATCCATGTAGGTTTATTCAGAAATTCTACTGCTTTTTATAAAACTTTGACTTAGTCAACAAAATAGTGGAGGACAACCCTTCTGGGTTCCCAGGTGTTTGGGTTGGTTGTTGGTTTGTTATTCTACAATCCTTTGTTTTTCCTGTCCTTTGGATTTTGTTAGCATTTTATGGCTGATTATTTTGAGAACTCTTTTTACTTTTTAAATTCTTGCTGCTCATTTTCATCTAAATTTTTTGCAAGATGACCTGATTAACGTACACGATTACAGGAAATCTGTAACTCCTCTGATGGCTTATTTGTGAGGTTTGTTTCCTGCTTTTACATGGTTGTTGCTTACTGAATGTCTGATTTAGGAATGCTTTGGCCCTTCTATCCTCCCGCTATTCTGTTCAGAGCTCGTTTTGTCAGTTCATGGATGTTTATTCATCCCCTTCTGTTAACTCTTGAAGTTTTACATCTGACGGTGTTACTGTGTACCTTTAATTTCTATTCTTTATCTTAGTTTGAAAAAATTTTGTATTTTCTCATTTTTTTCCATTTTAAGTTAATTTTGTGGCTGCATATAACTTATTTCATGCCATTTTGTTTAAACAGTTAACTTTTAGACCACTACTATTAAAGCTGTGCACCTATGAACATAGATCTTTGCTGTACCTTCAGGACAGACCTTCTAATTGTGCCAAACAGAACGCAAGTTGAAGTGGTTCAAAATAGCATAAAATATGAAAGGAATAATGTGGTTCTTATCTAGTGCTGCAATTACTAGATGAGGCTTTTGATAAGATCTGAAATGTATATCTGGATTACTGTACTGATCTGGGGACTAAGGGTTGTGTTGGAACTTAGTGTTCAGTAAAACCAAACTGTTTCTTCAAGGTTTCTTGTTATTTGAGTTAATATATATCCTGTTCAGTTGGTTTAAATATGTTGGTACTTCTGCTGACCAGTGCGTGATATTTTTTTTTGTACATCTGTAGCATTGTTGCATTTTGTTTCTACATCATGCTCTTAAGTAGGAATTTGAATGATGGGCGCTCAGATAATTCATGGGAGAAGTGTGAGATGCAGAGAATAAATCTGGGGAATCATCAGGCAAGGATATTGCTAATACTTTATGAAAACCTAATAACTGTGTGTGCTTTCTGCGTTCTTTCCCAATGTGCTAGGTATGCTATTAAAGACCTTTTGAATCATGCTTTCTTCCAAGAAGAGACTGGAGTACGGGTAGAACTAGCAGAGGAAGATGATGGAGAAAAAATTGCCATTAAACTCTGGCTGCGAATTGAAGACATCAAAAAACTCAAGGGCAAATACAAAGATAATGAGGCAATAGAGTTTTCCTTTGACTTGGAGAGAGACGTCCCAGAGGATGTAGCACAGGAAATGGTAAGTGGTGGTGGTCTTACAGAGCATCCGAAGTGCTGGCGTTCTCTGACAGTGAGGTGTAGCCTGTCAGCCTCTGCGTTTGCTGTTGTTACCGTCTAGAAATAAAACAGCTTCAGAAGTTTGTGAATGAGAAGTTAGTGCCAGAGAGTGGTAGCTTATATTGTAGCACTACAACAGTGGCTGTCTCTGACAGTCTGAATTCTGTGAATATATCCTCCTTCAGGTGGAATCTGGCTATGTCTGTGAAGGGGATCACAAGACAATGGCGAAAGCTATCAAGGACAGGGTATCTTTGATTAAGCGAAAGCGAGAGCAGCGTCAGTTGGTGCGAGAAGAACAGGAGAAGAAACTTCAGGAAGAAGGTAGTCAGAAGCAGCAGCTGGAGCAACAGCAACCATCAAGTGCTTCCCATGCAGGGTCAAAGCATCCCCAATCTGTCACTGGTACTACTCCTGTCCCCACTACTTCAGCATCGGTTTCTACACAAGTGGAGCCTGAAGAACCAGAAGCTGATCAACACCAACAACTGCAGTTCCAGCAACCCAGTATATCTGTTCTTTGTAAGTGTGTCAATTGGTTTATTTAGGAACTCTTGCACTTACACAGTTGTCCCCCTTAGAGTCTTAAACTTTTGGTGGGTATTGCAGTAAATATCTTAAGATGTTGCTGTCTGCCGTTGCTGCCTGCTGAAGAACATTAGCCCACTAGAAAGCACAGCAAAGTAAGATACATTCCTGTGCCTTAGCTGAGCCAAGTCTTGGCACAATTCATAGTCCAGTGCCTTAGCACAAAATCATTTCCCTTTAAGTTACTACACTAAGTGAACTGGGGCACCTGAAGCACGAACACATTCTAGTTTTTGCTGCCCTCCTATAGGGACAGTATGTTCTTGCCCTGCGGAGGGCCGTATGCTCTTGCACCGGTGCAGTCAGAGCTATTAGAAACTCTTATTTGAATCCTTGTTAACTTATGTTTAAAGTGGAATGAGATTAAGGCACCAGCAGTTTATAATTTTCTTTCTGGAAAAGGTTTCATTTTCTGTTTTATGTACTATACATGAAAAGATGAATTGATGCTCGTAACTTTTCCTCTTCTGCCATCCCAACATTTGAATAGCTATTTAAATAACGATGGTAGGTGAGAACTTCTGAATTAGAATGGTGAAGTTAGAAAGCAAATTACTGCCTGCTCTGTAGTTAACATGGATTTGAAGTTCTCTACTGCGTCTACGTCAGGTGCATCCACTAGCAAGCACAACAGACCTGTTTTATATGTCTGTTTAAAATTAAATAAATAAAAAGAATTTTAAAACTCTGGAAGATCACTCATCACAATGTGGAATTTAAGTTTCTGTTTCTAGTCTAGCCTTTTATAGGAAGCATATTTACTACAGAGTATCCTTCCCAAAGTGAAATTACAATTTTTTTTTTTTTTCTAGAAGTTAGAGTAAGGCATATTGGTAAGGAATTACTATATTCAGGATGAAAAAAAAAAAAGAAAGACTTTTTTAACCAGTTTAAAGATTACAAGAGGTGAAATGCTGATAAGGTTCATGTGACATGACACAAATATCAGTCTAATATTTGATTGATTGTAATATCTTTAAAGTTGTGAATCCAGTCTGCAGTTCTTGAAATGCACATTTTTACCTTTAACTTCTGCAGCTGATGGGACAGTTGACAGTGGCCAGGGGTCATCTGTTTATACCGAATCATGTGTGAGCAGTCAACAGACTGTGTCATATGGTTCCCAGCATGACCAGTCGATCTCAACGGCTGCGGTCCAGGGATATGCAGCTTCAGCTGGCCAAGTGCAGTCGCAACAGCATGGAGGATATCAGCCGCCTGCAGCGGTAAGCCAGAATTTACAGCATTGCAGACGCGTGGAATCATTGTAGTTTGTGTTTCTCTTGAAAGGTGAGAGGAAAGTCTGCCAGGCACTCTTCCACGTATGTTTAGTTTTGCATGTGATACAAATTCTGCATGTGGGTAGTTAAGGGGCTGTTTTTGCAAGGTGACTGAGTTGGGGGGGGTGGGGGAATGGGGTAGGAGTGCAGGGGTGTATTTGTCTTTAAAGCTTATATTTAATCTTGAGTGCACTTAAGCAGAATGATGGGCTAGGTTTTTCATGGATGGAAGTAACATCCTCAGAACAAGATTGTCTCAGGACAGTAAGCATTTAATTTAAACGTGGGGAGATAGTGTGTGTATGTGAAGTTACCAGGGATCAAGCTGTTACTTTGATTTGAAGAAGGGATTAGAATAATTGGAGCTACTGTATAAGTATGAAATTGCTGTGTCTGTTCTGTGAGGCTTTGGTTACAGATTCTGCAGGTAAGATTTTTTAACTGTTATAGAATGCTGCATGTGAGAACTCCAGACTGAAAAGACCCTACACCCTTGTTCCCAATTTTATTTCTAGCTTGCGTTGATTTGCTCATCAGTTGCCATACGTATTCCTTTTCCCTGGAAAGTCTGCACTGGGCACAAATACTTTTCCTACTATGTTCGTTTGTGTTGCCCTTTTCTTTTGGTATGTTTCTAGAGCTGAGAGTACGCAGAAATCTATTCTAATGCTGGAGTAGAACTTCTGCTACTGTTATATTGTCTTCAGTGGTTCCCTTGTTGCTTGTGTTTTACACAAACAAAAATCTAAACCCGAGGCAGAGACATTATGGTATGATGTAGTCATACCGTAAGGGGGAAGACGTGACACTGAGGTGAGACTGAGGGTCCTCGCTCTTTTTGGTACCTATGGCTGTAGGGTTTATGACAGAATTATTGGTGTTACTAGCTTTCTAGAAAACATGCTGGTTGTACTCGCAAGCAAAGCATCTCTCTATCTTTGAAAAAGGCGCTAAACCTGCAGCGTGTGGTACTGCTAGTCTTTGATCAAATGAGTTTTTAATCCCTCTAGATAAAGTTCTTGTTCTGGGTAAGCCATATTTTGACGTGTGGGCATATATTGGACTGGAAGCCATTTCACTGTCTTGGGATGGCTAGCTTCCAGGTTGAAAGACTACAGCCTTTTGAGAGGGGATGAGAGAACAAGCATATGACAGAGGTATAGTCACACTGCTCGTGCTCTATGATGACGACACTGTTGACTGAATGGAGTGGAACACTGCAGGAGCTACTAACAGTTTGTTGGGAAGACAGGATGACAAGTCAAAATAATACTGACGACTGGAGAAGTGGCCTTAAAAAGAAATAGAATGCAGTTCAATCAGGACAAGAACAAGGTTTACGCTTAAACAGGGATAATCAGCTACACAAGTACAGGATGAGCAACAACTCCCTAGATAGCAGCTT
>Ga0181612_157533_pt1 | contig 17480 bp, 14 predicted proteins | sample HoacroProtozoa21_FD_119630 | JGI IMG/M metagenome (GOLD analysis project Ga0181612, IMG submission 119630) | Hoatzin crop microbial communities from Cojedes, Venezuel. Combined Assembly of Gp0051906, Gp0051904, Gp0051908 | reverse complement strand
GTCCAGTTAAAGTGTTGAAGTGATCTGCTGTTGCTATGCTTTCTACAACGCTGTAGTCCTACCAAAATACAAATCTAATATATAAGCAGTCTCAAGTCCTGGATGCTTTTCCTGTATTGTGTGCCACTAAATGCTAAAAATGGCAGGTGGTTTTAACATCTTTGTCCTCTTTTAGATAGTCTAGCTTTGAATATAGAGTGGAAGCTACTGGAAAAATTGTTCTCCACAAAGTGTCTTGGCGTTTGCATTCAAACCTGCTGTTTAGCAAAGTTTCACACTTCCAGCTATGAAAATTCATCTTGAAATGAGCTAACGTTTCAGTTTCTACTGCTTCAGTTTTGACAATTTTTTTTTCTGGAAGAAGGAAGTGATATGTTCTCTTAAGATTGGGAATAACCTTCATCATGCATCCGTTGCCCACAGTTCATATTGCCTGATAGTCATGACCTGGTGGCTTCTGAAATGAATGTGTGGGTCCATTCCCCACTCTGTGTTAGAGAAACACATGTAGCATGGGCAATATGCTACAGGGAGCTCAGCGGAGAGGCCAGAAAATTTCATCTCCCTTGTCAGCTCTGAGAATTGGTCCCTCTGGGGCACAACCAAGGCCACTGGCACAGCAGCCTGTTGCTGCCCATTTTGGGATTTGTAGAAAACAGTTATTTCCTGGGCAATTAATAATTCTGGCATCTATGGGAAGTGTTAAGTGCAGTTACAAAGTTGATTAGAGATAGATCTGCACAGCAAGCTTTAGCCAGTAATTGCCCATACAGGTGTGCCATAAACTTCAGTCCTGAGAGAAAGTGCCAGCCCTGTGCTATGGAGCCCACTCAGACTGTGACAGAAAACATTGTTTCTGAAGTCGGCTTCCAGGAGTCGTCTAAGATGACAGTACCTTGGTCCAGTTCTCTAATACAGCTTTGCTGCCGCTCTGCGCTTTGAACCAACTGTCTGTCCATTGTCTCCGCAAGTTATTCGTTTTGACCACTGCACTGTGCTGTGTTTTCAGCATTTAGTTACTATTAGTTAAGCAAGTACTCCACAGAAGTATGTGGATAACTAGAATCTTATATCTCATTAAGGGTGTTTCCTATAGTAAATTCTTTAAATTTTGTTCTATTTTGTGTGTGCCTTTAAGTGTTACAATCATTAATCTGCCTCATGACTAGGAAAGACGTCTTCAGCTTTCTGAATCTAAATAATATTCTAGCAGGTAGTTTTTGTTGTTCTCATGCTAAAATCCCAGGAATTCCACTTAAAAGTCACTGCACCAGAGCATCATAAGAGCAGCAGAGTTTTAACCTTGTCGAGACTGAGCTCTTACCACAGCAAAGATCTAAACCTGAAAGCAGTAATCTTAGTATGCAGATCATGCTAGATAATTTCCAAATCAGCGTTATTTCTCTTTGAATAAGAGCGTGACTTCTGTCACTCTTTTCTTATTCTATTTTGTTACTGAAATAAGTGCTTAAAAATGTACCTGAAGGAATAATGTTATTGGAATTTCACCCCTCACTTATCTTTTCTGCATTCATGTCTTTGCTCCTTTTCTTCCTCCTTTTACAGTAATTGTTGCATGTATAATACCAACCCTCCCACTGGCACTAAGCAGCCCTTGTCACTCCCACACTTTAGAGAGCACACATGATTGAAAAACTGATGGCAGAAATTTCCTATCCAATACTGAACTGTTTATGGAAAAGCTTGCAAAACTGGCGTCTCTGTTGTGCGGTTTCTTTGTGCCTGCTTGTCATGTTTGTATGGGCAAAGAAATACAAATCTCCTAATTCTGTTTTTCATTGACTCGTATTTATTTATCTCTCTCCCCTGCAGTGCTAATGGAGTTAAAGCAAAAGAGAAATTCCCGTCACGGAGGCAGCAATAATAATGTAATCTTGGCAGACTCTGTGACAAAACACTGCTGTGTGGAGCTGGGTCCCAGGACTTACTCGACCTCAGCTATTCATCTGCACACTTCCACCCCCATCTCCAGGCTCCAGAGCAGACCAAAAGGTGTGCCGTGCGTTTGATACACCAGCTGTTAGTACAACTCTGGCTACTTTGTAGTTTCTGCTTGGGTGAAACATGTCTTCTAGTGGCGTTCAAGTACAAAAACAGAGCACTAGTGTTTTCAGTCCTACTTTATCTGCTTAATGGTTTAATTGATCAGATACAGGATTTCCTTACTCTTGTGATGTCATGAACTTGACAGACTGTGTTTGGATGTCGGTTATCCTGTGGTTCCCTGCCCAGTGGTTCACAGCGATTGTTAGAAGATGGCTGCTCTTCCAGTGTTAGCTCTATAAAACCCTCTTGAGCACCTCGGTCTTCTACACTGCTAGAATGTATTGGAGACTGACCAGAAGGGTTAACCTTCCTTTGTTTACTATTGCCTCTTAAGTTTTGTGTTCTTTTCAGGCTACAATTCAGAAGATAATTTATGTGAACAGTCCCCTGAGATGGAGTTTGCAAACACCAGACAGCATGGTAAGCTTGTTGCATGTACGAATGCTCTAAACATCTACATTAAAACCTGTTTCATTGCATCCACGTGAACTGTCCTGGAGCACTTTAGTTAAATTAACACGATAGTGAGATGTAGTAACACAGCACCCTTCCTTAAAGGGAGTGAATCAGCAATAAAAAATAATTGGGGTGGGGGGCATGGGTGCGTGGCGGGAGCACTGCAGCAGCAGCAGCACTGCCCGCTTAGAGATTTGTGGAAGACTTAATTTGCAGGCTGGTTACCAGCTCCTTCCAAAGAAACAAACTGAGAAAAGAGACAGCAACTTACTGTTAAACTTTTTCAGTATTTATGTTACTTTGTTTGTAGTTACTGTAAAAGTGAAACCCGGAACATATTTCTCTGTGCAAAAACTAAGTGAGAAAACCAAGATGGATCCTGAACAACATGACTTGAAAAACGAGAATGGTTTCTAGTCTGTCCAGGCTTTGGCAGCCTGTGTATATTACATTGTTAATGTTTTCATGTGACTTAGTTGCACAGGTCCTATTTTCAGAAGGCAGACTGTAGCCAAGTCTTTCAGAGAATCAGAGGAACTTAAGGTCTGTTTGTCCAGTGCTTGTTTTGTGTTTTTCAGTGTCCAGGCCAAGCAGTTTAGAGAGCAGTAGAAATGCTTCCAGCAGTAGTTCACCGCTCAATTTGAAAGGTAAAGCTTTTACAGCTGAATTCTGACAAACAGGAAGTGAAATTCCATGAAACTGTGTGCAAAATACTGTCTTCCTTCCGATTAAATTTGAAGACAGTTGTTTTGAAATTGTAATGATTATGCAATCTGGACATGGCTGTCTTGGGAATCAAAACTGCTGGCAAAAAGTACTTTTCTAAGATTGATTCTGGCAAGGGGTGGCTTTTAAGGAAAGCAGTGTGGTTTTGCTTCAGTCTGGCTGGCATCATATTGTGGGAAGTATTGGGCCGCTCTTAGATTTGTTTTACAACAACAGGTCTCTGCTGTTCTTATTCTGTATGCAGCTTATGTATGGAATCAGTGTGATCTGGAGATTTGCTTTTGCTGAAATTGTGCATCCTTGAAGGATGCCAGGAGACCTGACACTGGAAAAATCCACTTTCTGCTTTCACTGGCAGGTTCTGGCTCTCAGACCGCACACGGCCAAGACTGGGAGTTCTGCTAGTGGCATGAGGTTGTAACGAGGCCTCCGTACCATCTGTGTTATTCCTATTCTTTGGACAAGTAGCTGTGCTTGTTTAACACAGGGGCTCAAAGTGTGTACTGTAAGATGTTTACTAGTCCTGATTTTTCAATGTTCTGACTGCCTTGAGTTCTGTGGGAGAAGTAAGGTCAAAAATGTTGCCTACTCTGTGTGGAAATAGCCCTAGATGATAAAGTTCCTACCTCAGTGAGAAATCTACTGAGATGAGGGAACAACAGTGTCTAATGATATTTATGCTTCTTCTCAGGTTCCTTAGATCATATCCATGGTACAACAGAGAGCCTCAGCAGTGAAGATACAGTGCCAAGCAGAGAGGCACCAGCCTTGCTCCGAGACACCTATCCCTTTCACTCCACTTCTGCCATCTTAAGCCCTGGCAGCAGGCATGAGTCATCCTCCCACAGGAATGGTTTGATCTCTTATGATATACCTCAGAAGAGTACTCCACCCCAGTCTTACGCAAGCAGGCAACGGTCTGCCTCACCTGGCAGTGAGATGGTAACTTTGGAAGAGTTTTTGGAAGAGAGCAACAGGCTGTCTCCACCAAGTGTAAGTAAATGTAGCTACATAGCCCATCTTGGGTGTCAAAAAACTTTGAAGCTGATTCAGGGAGATGAGGGCATAAGGAGAAAAGGAAAGACTTATTCATACCTGTGGAACTTGCAGAGAACTATTGAGTCTTGCAAAATGAATGAAACTATTCCAGCAACTAAGGCAAGGTTAACTTTCACACAGCACTCTGCTAATTTATTTTTGTATGTCAGCTATGGCAAGTCAGGGAGATAACTCGCTTAAGCACTATGTATTGGACTGCTAGGGCCTTTCAATATCAAACACTTGCGGTCTCAAGGTTTTGTATTATGTCATCAGTTCTCAGCTCTAGGTATTTTTATTTGTGAAATGGTAAGTTTTCTGTGTAATTTTCAGCTGCTAAATCTGTAATTGGAAATGAAACCTAACAGTAGTTTTCAATTGAAGTGCAAAATACACAGTTTTTAAAGCATCTCCTGATCTGCAAATACTGTCAAGGCATTTGAGAGAGAATATTTTTCTTGCTGAAGGAAGTTCTCGATGCTTTCACTATGCTGCGTGTTTGTGTGCTGACTGGCACTGTGCTGTTGGTTCAATGACTGCAAGAATATGTTGCATGCTGAAGTGCTTTGTCAGAAATGAAATGTTTGTTTTCTAGATGGCATTTGTCTTTAGCTGCTCAGACGTACTGTACAGTAGTGAGGTGGTGCAGTATCAAGCATGTTTATATTAAGAACAATTCATTGATAGTGGAAGTGAACAGATGTTTGTTTAGTGAATGCCTTGGTAACAGTATTGAAATCAACAGAGCTGTACCATTTTATAGCATCAGTAAATTCTGGTCCTGGAATTTTCAGAGCAACACTTAAATATACCTCCTACTACCTATTATCCTAAATACAGTTCTTAGCTTTTAGAGTTTTTAAAAATTGATTTTTTTACTTTTTTTTGTCTGTAACTACCTGACCATATCTCCATTTTCATTCTTTCTGTCATCCTTGTTCCTTTTCAGCACTGGCGCAGTTTAAATGAGAGTGAAATTATTTCATTGCACCAATTTCCGTTAGAAGCTGATGCACTGTATCTCTCTTGCTACTCCCTATGTCCTTCCCTCCATCAGGAACCTTTGCAGTCACTCGAATCAGTCCTCAGTCATTCATGTCCCAACAGCGTGAGACACAGAACAGGCAGGGGAAATAGGAGATCTACTTCACTGTATATCCCCAGGGTATCCATTGTTCTTGCTGTGAAAGCAACAGCTCCCAACTTACCACAGCTTTTGCTAGCATATTAATACCTGTAGAAGCATACTTGTAACTCTTAGCTGTAATTTTAAAGGCTGCCAGATCACTTGCATTAGTTGCTCATAAAGTATTTCCAGTGCTTGTTCATAAACATGCCTGTTTTTGGAGGACTAGTCATGCTGTAATGTTAATGTGCATAACAGCAGCTTAAAGTGAAGTTAAAAATAACCCTAACACTTTAACATTTAGTTGAGCATAGAAATCTTCCCGCTGCGCTATTACAATTCATGGCGTTGGCTTCTAGCAAATGATTTTTGTGACTGGAAGAAACATTTGGAATGCTAGTGAAATGAATATATTAAATTTTAACATACGCCCTAGAGAAAAGAGATTCCATGAGCACGTTTTTTGTGAAGACAGCATGTCCCTTAACTGTTCTGAGCATGCCATGTACTAATAGTCCAATGGCAGCTGATCAAACATCACGATATTTGGATTGCATGGACCATCCCCATGAAATATTGTTTGTATATTTTCTTTTACTGCCAGGTTAATTGTCTGACTTGAAATTTGCAAGTTAATTCTGGGCAAGCAATCATATGTCCATTTTTGTAATGACTTTTTGTACATTTGATTATAATGTACACGCAGCTTTTAACATACATGGCATATCAGCTGGGAGAGGTGAGGGGAATCGATGGAGAAGCAATGAAACTTTTTGTAATGCTAGCACATCTCCCCAGGGTATTGTCTCCTGTGATATCACTGTAGTTACAGTAGGGCATTATCCAGATGAACTGTATTCTAGGAGATGACAGACCATCATTGATATCTGCTGATACCAATGGCTGATGTCGTTAACATGATGTTGATGTTACAGCTGATGGTGAAAGGAAGCAAAAGAGCTGCTGTGCCCGGGTTGCAAAAGAAATGAATCTCACAAAATTTATGACAATTAATCTGGCAAACAAGGCTGCTGTGATCTAATTATGAGCATGTTACTCTTTGATTTGGACTTATACCCATTGTAAAAATTTATACCTTCTGTTCCCCACTTTAAATATAAAATCTGTGGTTGTGTTTGGGTTGAATTAAGTGGGAAGGAAGATTATCCGAACACAAAGCTCTGCATGATTCTTTAAACGAGAAGTGTTGTCATTAATGTGGCATGTGTGCATTTTCTCACACCAGGAGGCCTCCAGTAACAGAGATGACTTGCTCAGCGATTATTTTAGGAAAGCAAATGAGCCTTCAGCTACTGGGAACCTGCTGGTTCAGCCATCCAGAAAGGAGGCTGCTAAGATGCCCGCTAGTCTTGTTGCTCCAACTGTCAAGATGGCCATCGCCAACGAAGATGGAAGAATAGCTAAGCCTGGAAATTACATGAAGCCAAACCTCAGACAAGCTGAGCCAGAACCTCTAGCAAACTCCCAGGGGTCCCTTAAGCTTCCTCACACACCACAGCACCAGTCTGCCAGTGGGCTGCGGCAGATGGCACAGCCTCAGCAGCCTGGAACTGCGAGCAGGAGGAGTACATCACTGAACAGGGCGTTTAGCTTAGCCTCTGCAGACCTCCTCAGAGCCACTGGCCCAGAGACATACAGGCAAGAGAGCCCTCAGAAGTCGGCAGCAGACCTGCGTGGGGGCAAGGACGCTGTCAGTCAGACTACTAGGGCTTCTGCACCAACAAGCTCCCAGGCAACCTTAAGGGAGAGGCCACAGTCTGCAAAGGTGGCAGGTTCCTTGCAAGGTGTCGATTCCCGGTGTCGGCAGCTTGACGCGAGGCGCCTTTCCCTGGCCCCACCAAAAGATGAGAGGCCGCTCTCCTTCCACCAGTTCTCTGCCTCTCCCACTGTATCTACCAGCAATCTGAACATGCAGCAACAAGAGTGCGTGGACCCTGGGCAGCACTACTCGCCTGCATCGCACACTCCCTCTAAAGTCAAACCCAAGCCAGCCCCTCGTACTGGGGAGGTGGCCACAGTGGCCCCTGCCAGAGCTGTTTCCAGCAGCACTGAGGGAAATATTTCCCTAGGGCAAGGCCAGGGTGATGCCCTACTTACCAAGTGCCAGGGTAAGCTGTCAGAAGGCAGCGCTGGGGCTATGGAGGAGCCCACGAGAGGAAGCAGCTCCAACAGCTCTCCTGGATCTCCGGACCCCCAGGGAGATCAGCAGACGGTTTGGTATGAGTATGGGTGTGTGTAACCCACAGGTGCAGCTGGTAGTATGTGTGTTTGCTATTGCTGATGTCCAGGTAGCATTTGTCTAGATGCTGTGCTGGGTCTTAAAAGGCATCACCTGCATGCTGCTCTGAGTGTTCTCCAGGTACTGTTTTCTAGTTGGACAAAGTACAATTAAGAGAAAGAAGGAGGAAAACCCCAGCCCTTCTTTTGACACTGTTGTGCCTAAAACAAAGTGTGAGCCTGACCTAATCTCATAGCAGGCTTGGCATCTGATTCTCACAGGTGCTTGAGCATTCCCCACTCCAGGAGAAGCTTAGCAGGGTCCTCTGTTATTGCTGCACTGTGCACCCCTTCTACTTGCATTAAAGAAGAGTTTCACAGGTCACGTGTGTGTGCTGAACCCAGCCCTGCCATTGAGAAATAACCATACTGAAAAGGTCATATAAAAGCCAAACTTCTCCCCCAAAACCAGAATCAGACACTTGGCTTAAGTAGCTTAAAGATAAAGCTGAAGAATTGTGTGGTTTTAGCCATGGATCTGTTAAAATCAATTCTTGCTACAACCGTGTTTTGTAGAGGGAACTTGTAGACTTCCAAGGGTCACATCTCAACCTTCCCCGCTGGGGCTGTGTAAACACAGAGAGTCAGTGCAGTTAACCCACTGCTTTCACTATAGCTGCAGCTCAGTGGGTCCTTGGCTCTGCAAGCCAAGTGGTGCTGCCCTTTGAAACTTCTTTTATACAAACACTGGAACTAATGCAGCCTTTCAGGGGAGATGCTATTTGAATTGTAAAGGTGGCATCTCATGTACAAAAGTGTCTTGTAAGTATGTATATAAGAAGCTCAAGTATTGTATAGGAATGTTGTGTAAATTGTATTATTACATCCTTGTGTGCATGACAGCCCACATCCTGTGGGATGTTGTCGTTTAGAAATCCTTGTCTGTCTCCAAGATCTTTACTCAGTATAGAAAGGAAAATAAATTTGAATACATGTGAAAGAAATACACTTTTAAGAATCTATTTATGTGCAAAGAAGCTCTTTGTTTCTGTCCAGAGTGTCATCAGGTGCTCGTGTATATATGATCAAATGTGTATCTTTAATTCTATTTCATGTTTGTAAAGCTGTTTTTCTTGCAATAGACTAAATCCTTAAAAAAATACTTGTTTTGCTGGTTCTGATTTAATCTAGTAAAAGCTAAAACTGATTCAGCTGAGGATGTTTTTGTTATCTAGTATGTAGTAATCCCATTCTGGAAACTACAAAATTGTTTATAATAAAGATTAAAATGAAATAGATGGATATTGTACTTTTTTTTTTCCTGGAGGTGGGGGGAGCCCCACCGTGATTCATGGTGCTGGATGGAGGTCTGTCTGCAATAGCTTTGTGTAAGCCTCAGTGTTGATTTGCGTCTGTGTGGCAGAGTTGCATTTGTTTTTATAATGCTGCCACAAAAGATGGGTGGTAAATATTTCGGTTTGGTTGTAGCCTGCTTACTAAAGACTTTGGGAGGATTGGTCATGCAAATTGAGCGACTCCAGGTTACTGCAGAATCAGACCATTAGATTTTTATACTTCTCCAACCACTTCAGACAGCACCAAGCATTTTGTCAGTTTTGACCAAGCTTGCATTTTGTGCAGTCTGTTTCTTGCTTAACTTTCAGGATGGCTTACAGAAGGGAGAGATTATTCATCTTTGAACATTAAAAGAATGGTAAAAGGAACTTTCTGCCTTCTCTGCTATTTTCATTGGAAACCCTAGTTTTGCAACAATTTTAAAATTATATGCTACACAGCAATTTTAGAACATACTGAATGTTTTTGGTGAACTGAATTTCTTTTTCCAGAAATTCCCTCAACATTTATTCTCTGCCAGATCACTAAAGGTGGAAGGCTGATGTTCTCCCTTGTTCCAGCTCCTTTTTGGAGACAGGTGCTCCATCGCCCTGCAGGCTGGACCGCAGAGGAATTGATTGGCGAGTTGTCAGTTACTGTAGATCTGCTTATGCTATGAATACCTGCCCAGTCACTTAAACCTCAGTTGTCACTTTCTGGGTTATTCACAATTACTTACTTTCTCAGTGCTAGTAAGTTTCAATAAAATTTTACTTGATACTTATTTAGTACCTTTCAAGCATGGAATAATTTTGAATACAGATGTTAAAACACGGAACAACTGTTGAAGCACACGATGCTGTGGGCCTTGGGCCTTCCTGAGAGCATTAAGGAAAATTTTGCTATAGGTGCCTGTCCTACTATGGCAGGTGCAGTCATTTTGCAGTCTGCTCAATTCATTAATTGTTTTCAACTCTGCTTTGACAGATGCAGCAGCTCCCAGGTAAGGGGTATCAGGTACCTGATACCAGGTAAAAAATAGGGAAGGAGGGAAAACAAGGCCTGCCTGCAGCGAAGATGGTGCTGCTCTTTGCCTTTCTGTGGTGCCTGGGGCAGTTGTTGGTAGGATAAATGGATGTTTCTGTGTGTCAAAGCCAACATGGGATAGAAGTCAATTGTGTTTAGAGAGAGTGTGCGTGATCAGCAAATTCTGCCACCTTAGTGCCCATGGAGCTGGGCAGGCAGAGCTGCCATGAGGTGGCGGGAGCTGCTGGGAGAGGCCCTCCTATGAGGGAAAAGGGGAGGGCGCAGAGCTTCCAGACCGTTACAGCCTCCTAGGTCCCTTCCAAGAAGAGAAGAGGAACTGCACTGAAATAGCGGCTGTTTCAATTTACACAGCTCCGGAGCCTGCGGAGAGCTGCAATGCGTGGGCTGGCAGCCGGGCCCGGCCGGCGGGAGCACGGGCAGCGGCTGAGCCCCTGCTGTGCCGTGGGCCCTGGGGAAAAGGACCTCTCTCCATAGTAACATGAGGCTTCAGCAGGCCGGCTGCTCCCAGCTCTGCGGGCAGAGGGCTGTAGGATGCTGATGCTTCCTGACAGGGGAGGAAGCACGCGCTCTCTGAAGGTTGCTGGTTACGTGTGCTAAATAATGTTGTGAGTGGTTCTGGACATAGCACTTCAAGTAACCTTCAATAGGGGAGCGCCTCAGTTTGTATACATGGCTCACTAATTTTCTAGATTATGTTTTCTGTTAAAGGACAGATTTCTGACAGGGATCCCATGCCAAGGAGGCAGCTAAGTAGCCAATGGGTTTTTGAGAAAGCTGAGGGGCTGTGCCTTTGGCAGCACCCGCTCCCTGCAGCGCGCTCAAACTCTGAAGTCTGTCAGAGGAGCTGTTTAACGTGAGGAAACAGATTTTGCATAAAATTACATGTGCTGCATAGCGATGTTATTTGCTTGAAGCAGAAGACATGACTGCTGTGGAAATTGCTTCTAGGGAGCTGTGTGCTCTGCATGACAGAGTGTCTCCTTACAAAGAAGTCTGAAGCCCGGGTCCTTTACAGAGACACCTTGTCACAGAAACCTTTTCTCTATTAGATACTCCTCAGCTGTTCCTCAAACCTGGGAGCTGATCGTGAATAGATGTTTTTTGATTTCAGTTAATTGAGTTCAGAACATAAAATCTCCAGAAGAAGAATTAAAAAATAGATTTTACTTTTTTCTGTAACAAGGGAGGTTCCAGGCATTGTAAAAATGGATAGTACTTCACTTAGAAAAATGATGCATCAAGGAACACTGTGTGGTTGGAAATTATTTCTGATCATCCAGATGTTTGGGGGCATACTAGAAGTTCAGCCAAAGGTAAATGACTTTAAGACAGAACATGGTAGAAATGCTCCAAATATTGTTTATATGAAACAACTACAACCTGGATGTTAAATGGATGTAAAGAGATTAACACAACTTTTTTTGTTGTTGTTGTTAAACATGAACCCAGCTGTGCTGAAAGCATTTGAGTTGTGGTTTTGCATTTGTAGATGAAGGGAGGAGGGGGGAATCAGTTGTGGTAAGCTTCAACAGAAAAAATGCTATCCTAAAGATTGCTTCTCTGCCCATCGGAGTCATGAAACATCAGATCATGGCAGCACTGGAGATGTTCAAGGCAAGGTGGAAAACTTTGGAATGTTTTTGCATATCTCCAGTACCAGGCAGAATTAACCTGACCTAACAGTGCAGAGTGAAATGGTTCAATTACTAAAAATAACAAAGTAAGTTATTGTTCTGAAGGGTTGCTAGGCTGGAGAAATAGACTGGGCTGTGAAGGTCTAACTTGAAAAGTGGTACTAGAGGCTGCCATAAGAACTAAGAGAGAATGGCATCAGCTGGAAAGTGGTGAAAAAAATTACGATTTAAGAGACTGAAGAGTTTAAGGTGACTGGGAGAAGCTATGGCAAGTTTTGCAAAACTAAATGGTGTTTTTCCAGTCACAAGGATCTCTTCAAATGAGAGCAGTAGACAGCAGAGAGCTGCTGTTAAAAGCTTCTCAAATGGGAAAGGCTAACTTGGGTCCTGAAGACAGCAAAATGTGAGTTGATGATATGTGACACAAAGCTGAGTTTAGTTCAGACTTGGAGGATTGTGAAGAATCCTGTTAGAGTTACATGGATGAGTGGGCAGCCCAGCAGCACCCTACGTGTGCTTACCCCTGCTGAAGCTGTAGAAGGGACAGTTTATTGACTGCTGGGGCCTTTTTGGGGGGTAGTGGGGGGGGAGCGAAATTGTTTTTTACTGCGAATAGGACAATGAAAATGTGATTATTCCACAGAAACTAGGAACCTAAAACATGTCCAAAACAAACCACAGAATGCCATGGAAAACAATGTCAGCTCTCTGTCATTCCCAGATGCTGTTCTGGTCAGTTCTAGTTAGAATACTTGCATGTTTTTAACCAAAGATTAAACTGGGGATTATGTAGCTCTGATGGTGAGGCTATGCCAAAGTACATAATGTGCGTGTTGCATACCAGAACAAGGAAGAGATCCAAGCACTGACATTAGCCTGCGAAAAGCGTGTCTTGCACAAAGGGAAAACAGAAGGAATCCAGGTCCTGCTTCTAGTGAGTGACACCCTAGAGTGTGATCTGAAAGTCGTGCTAGAGGAGAGAGTGCTTAGGAAGGGAAAAATGAAGATACTGGTGATGCTCATTGCACCTGGCTTTTATGGAATTAAATGGATTAAAATAATATCATATAGTTTTTTAATGCTTTTTATTTATGGTATGGTTTATGGGAGAGATAAAAAGCCTCTGCTTTAAGAAAGCGTCAGGTAAAATACAAGAGGCCTCCCCCTCCTCTTCAACATCAGGTGCCATCTGCCTTCGGGCTCAGGGTCGACCTGGACCACCACACTAGGAACTAGGTGGGCACCTTCTCCACGTGAAAATCCCTGAAATTTGCTAGTCAAAGATCACCTCACTCACTGTTTCAGTAGTTGGCATGCTCCGGAAGCATGAGACACAGTAATGGCAAGTAAAGCACACTGTGTGTCTGGGAGCGCACTGCTAAGGAAGAACATGAGAGTCTGAGAAGGATATTCCAGCTGGAGAAGCACAACTCCCCTGTGGACTGCTGAGGCATCTCTGGAGACCTGCATTAGAGGGAAGAGGGAGTTTTCTGCAAGAAAGAAGTGGGAAAGTATGTCTGTGGAGGGCCAAAGCGAGCATTTTGTAGTGCTGCTAGTCTGATTGTTTTACCATTCAGCAGGGCATTTTGAAGGTTATGGGATGTGGAAGTCCATGTTCCCTTGCTGCTTTAAATATCGCTAACCTAAATTATCCAATTCTTGTTAAACCCATGGAAAATGCTTCCCTGCACCTTTGCAAGAGGATTTTTTTTCTCCAGTTATCCAAACATTGAAATTAGGATGTGTGTGCACTGTGAGTCCATAAAATACCTAATTCACACATGTGTGTCTTTCAGAGCCACTGGTTACCTGGGGATCATAAGCTGCAGCATCTCAGCCTTCCACAGGTATGGAAAACTCCCAGTCAGTTTGAGAGTGCTCCTGTAGGATCTTTTGGCTATTTGTGAGTAAAAGTAGAAGAAATACTGAGAATCAGGGAAATGACAGTGACGTGAAAATCTTGGGAGCTTTTTTTAGAACTCCAATCATCTGAACAAGGTCTGCTTGCTCAGCAGCACAAAACTCTGTTAGAGTTCAAGCAGCATCTGGATGATGCTCTTCGTCATATGGTTTAGTGTTAAGAAGTCCTGCAAGGAGCAGGGAGTTGGACTTGATGATCCTTATGGGTCCCTTCCAAACCCAGGTATTCTGTGAAAAGGTAAATGGCGAAAACAGGCAGGCGCAGGCTGTGTGGGATAGACCTTGTATCGATTTAGTTGGGATTTAACTAAAATTATGCTAAGGTTGGTAATTTTCAATTTCCTCAGTCTCCTTAGCTTGCTCACAGCTTTTTTGGTCCATAAGTAAGTGAGACAAAGGGGTAGAACATTTGAGAGACCTGTATCAATAGCATTGTGCACGTAGGAGTACTGCACAGCTCATGTACTCCATTTCCATTAGACCGCCCAGCTATCGGGTGAAGTTGTTCCACCTCCATATAGACTAGTTTTAGATCAGTTAGGGCACATAAGGTTTAAATCAGCATCTGATGAGGGCAGCAGTATGTACACTCCAGAACGCAGCTTTCGTAGCTTCATTGGCACACAGATGTTTCTGCTGTTGCTACTTTCTCTGATGTTTTCATGCAGTAGTATCTTGCTCTTGGATAGCTGAGGTTTCAAGTAGGTAGGTAATACATGTTTTATGGGGAACAGTGTAATTTTTATGTTTTGGTATGCGCTTAAAACTACTTCTTCCAAGAACAACCACGTGGTGTGTTAGCAGAAATGTGTAAACAAGGGGCCTTCTTGCTAGATACTGTCCATACTATCTGTATGCTCAGACAGCACAACCCGCTGCCACAGTCTGGCCAAGCCCACCTTATCTCCATCAACTTTCCTTCCTTCATGACTTCTCCTCTTCACCACTAGACACCTTTCTGTTCTTCAACCCAGAGTGTTAGCTTTAACTATTTCCTACCCTTGATTTCATTTTTTGTACCCTGTTTCCATCCAGAACTAGTTCTAGCTTTCTCTGCTTTTTACATGCCCACTTCCATTGCTAGAGGTTTTAGTCATCTATCGGCAGTCTCTCACCTTTGCCATTTTTTCTTGGTGCTGTCATCTCTTTGTACCTCTCTGCCCTTGTCAGACTCTGTTACGCAGTCACACGCTCAAGTCTTGAGGTCAGTTTGTAGTCCTGATCTCAGTATCTGTTCTCGTTGCTTTCTGATGCTTCCTTAACTCTCCATCCATTGTTGCCTCAAATATTCCCCACACTCTCATGCCGCATCCTTGCTCTTCCTACGTTTTGCCCAAATACGCCAGTGCCATAAGTTCAAGGTGCCTTTCCTCCCTCACATCCCTCCATAGTGACACTGTGGTCATCGTCTTCTCATCGTGTCTCTTCCCTATATTCTCCTTTAGCTGATTTTTATTGCTCCATTTAGCTCTGTGTTCGTGACAAGTGGTGGCCAAGCCTTGAGGCAGCAAATACACCACATGCTACAAACCAATGTGGTATTTGTGGTGCAGAAGATGCATGTTCACATGAAGTCTAGAGCCAGACTTGTTTTCAGACTTCAAAATCTGCGTATTAATTATTGCAATGTCTTTCAAACATTTATTAATTACAATAAATACAGAATTCTGCTATCTGTGGTGGGATTTTAATGCAAGATCTTGTAACAACTTCTAAGCTTGTTTGTTATATGTTTTAGGACCAGCAGATATCTTTGATGCTTAAAGTTCAATGAGAATGTTAGCCCTTAAAAATACTAATAGGGTGATAGATGCATTTAAGAAGGTCCATATCACTTTTCTCATATTGGGGCAACATTGTTTCTGTTTAGTCTTAAGTATTTTTATCAGTATGAGTTTCCACATGACTTTCATTGTTTTAGAATTTCCTTCCTTGCTTATTTTGGCTTCTTTAATTGAAAAAAGCTTGAATTCCCAAAGCCTGGTGCTATTACCCACATGCAACTCTGGTGAACGCAGATCCTTTTCCTTGTTTATTTAACCAGTCATATCAATGGTAACGAAGTCACATTTGGCAGATCCTGAATTCCCTTCAGTCTCCCACCCTGTCTTATACAAATGCATGCGTGTTTTCTTCTTATGTAACCAGGCAAATGAATGAAAACAGATACTAACAACACTGTATTGGATCAAATTTCACCCACATAAAGTTCTGTAACTAAAATCAAAATAAGTGTTCCCTTCATGTGTTAAACTCTAACAGGTTCTTTCTGTTTAACAGACACTGTTTATCAGGAAAAGGGGACTATACTTACAAGCGAATCTAAAACTGAAAGTGAGAAGAAAAGCAAAAAATCAACTAACTGTGTAACCCCAGTCTATAGATTTTAGAACAATGTCTTTGTAGCAATGTTTTATGGGGAACAGCAGTATCTGGAGGACTACGTACATTCATACTGTGACTGACCATCTACTGCAGTTGCTGAAGACCAAGGACTCTTTTTACCCTTGAAGTATTGGTTCAAGGATATTTAGGCCCCATCTTCCCCACTGCATCAACGTATCCTCAGATATTTAAATAGTTAAGGTGGAGAAAGGTAGCAACAAACTGTTTTTCAAGTCCATTCACAGAAGGACAAGAAGAAATTGAAGTAACTAGAAACATGGAAGGTTAGGAAATTGCTATTAGAGCAAACTTTTCAAGAATAAGCCTAGCCAGGGGATGGAGACATTACCAGAGGAGAGGCAGAATCTTCCTCAATGGTAATTTTAAAGGAAGAGGTAAAGGTCTGGGGGAGGTAGGTTAGCTTTCCTTACTGAGCATCAGAGTAAGGAGACGGTCTAGATGACCTTCTTCCTGGTGCATTTCTGTGGGATCTGTGACGTTTATAGCACCGGTTTAGCTCCATTCTTTTTGAAGTTTGTTGTTTCTGGTTCTGACACATGCAAGCCAGGAGCTATTCAATTCAGTGGAGTTACTTAATCATCACACACATTAAAATGGTTTGACCAAAGTGAGCGAAAAGCAAGAATTGCCACTTGTACTGAATAATAGCTATTTGTCATCTTTAATAGCTGCTGTATAGTTCATGGAGATAAAAGGCTAAGAAAACTGTAATTTCTTTTCATTTTTAGAATTTTAAATATGGCCCAACATGCAGTTACTGAGTGTGTGCGATGGAGGCTGTGGTCTGCAACAGATACTGTTCTGCCCCCTTGGAAGGGGCAAAGTGGGGTTGACCCAAGCCACGAAATCCCTTTCTTTTAGCAACCTGGTTTACAGCATCTGCATGCTGAGACAAGCGAACTAGAATGGCTGGATGGAAGAAAAACGAACCAGGATTTTTCTGGAGTTTATTATGCCCTGTAATTTTTTTGAAAAGGAGATTTGTGGAAGTGATTGTTCCTGCTCCACTTGCAAGTCCTGATTTACCAGCTGCGCTGGTCAAGTGCTGCCTTTTTAGCACGCTCCGATAGACATATATTGTGCTTGATGACCAAGGCTCTGGCTCTGCTTTCTGGATATTCTGGTCCCCTATGTCTAACATATCTTCGAACATGCTTGCAGTTCAGCATGACAGAGAATTGCAGCCAAGGTGGGAACTAGGAAAGAGATACTGCCCACAATGTTACTTCTACCAATGTCTCTACTTTCCCTGACACTCAAGGGGACAATCACTGTCTGTGGGTCTTCTCAGGACTTGATCCTCATCTGCAGCCTGGACCCTGCAGACGGTGGAAATGCTTTCCCTGCAGCCACCAATGGGACCAGGATACCAAAGTGATCTCGGCCCCTGGCAGGCTCTCGGGGAAGGCAAGTAGTCCAATATGATGCCCTGTTGCTCTTTACTGAAGACTAGTGCACATATTTCTAAGGAAGTAACTGCCCTTCAT
>Ga0181612_136672_pt1 | contig 17481 bp, 10 predicted proteins | sample HoacroProtozoa21_FD_119630 | JGI IMG/M metagenome (GOLD analysis project Ga0181612, IMG submission 119630) | Hoatzin crop microbial communities from Cojedes, Venezuel. Combined Assembly of Gp0051906, Gp0051904, Gp0051908 | reverse complement strand
TGGCCCATCAGACAGCACGTTCCCGGCTGTCACTCAGCCTCTTGGCTGCAGAGTGAGTTTCTTGCCGGAGACGAACCCCAGCCCGAGGGTCACACTGTGACAGCGCACAGTCATTCCTGGGTTTCTGGCACGGCCCACTGCCTGCATTGACAGCAACCTTCTGCTTCATGTGGGGGCTTGGAGTTGGACTCCAAGGGTTTCAGTCCTGGCTGCTGTGGGCACAGCAGGCTTTGAGATGCCTACCCAAGGTCACAACTACACCACGCTCTGGGGATGTGATGGCAGAAAGTTTCTTTTAACCCAGGAGCAAAACAGGGTCTCTCTGGTTTTCCATGTCGGCTGCAGATGCCCAAGGTACACTGGACATATTCAGGCTGTGCAATCTACTTCTCCTTCCCACTACTGCTGGATCTAATATTCGCTCTGTACTCTCACAGGCTGGCTGCCACTTGCCTTAATCACACACCTGGCTGCAACACAGCCAGAGCCACAGCCAGAGCTATCTTACGGGGAGGGTTAGTCTGAAAGGCCTCATGCCAGGTACAGAAATTCACTGCAAATGAGCACCTGTTGGGGCTAGATGCATTCTTCTGCCCTGCCCTTTTCTGCAGCCTTGTCTAAGTAATCTGTAAGTAGCCTCAGGTAGGATGGTCTGAGACCCTCTCCGTCCTTCCCGCCCTGGCCACTGCACTCCTCTCCCACACAACAAGCAATTTCGGTGCCCTGTTTAACAGGGCTTTAAGGCTGTGGCAAGGCCCCTTCCTTCGCATCCTCTGGAGCAGTAAGTCCCACCTTTTCCTTCTTGCAGAGCTCCGTTGGCTCTTTGCCCTCGCTAATCCTGGGGGAGGTTGTTTGTTGGGCTTTTCTTCCTTAATCAGTCCACAGAAACTAGCTTGCATGAGGCTTTGTGTTTCTGCGGAGCGAATTCCACAAGCAAGGTGTAAAAGTAATTAAGGCGCCAGGCTTCAGCTTTCTGACATTGCAATCAATGAGCAGTCCCCAGGCAGGCACCCGCACAATGCAAGCGCAGCAAGCACAGGGAGGCGAGGGGGGAATCTAAAATCTGCGGCTTGTAGAAAGCCACATCACTTCTCGGTCTGGCTCTCTGGGGGCCAGCAGATAAACAGCCCTGCCCCGAGGAATTTCCTTCCTCCGAAGGTGTGAACTGGCTGAGGGTGGCCATGGCCTCCCATCCTCCGATGACATCAGCTTCCTCGGGCGTGGGGCGAGGGACTTCAAAGGAGGAGTTAGGGGAAAAAGCCCTCCTGTGAGAACCAAGAAGCTCTGCTCTCTGGCCTGAAGGCCGTGTGGCGGAGCCCTGTTGTCAGTGGTTCCCCTCGCACGCCCCAGAGAGACAACAAAAACGGGAAGGAAAGCATTAGCACAGAGAGGCAGCGAGGCAAAAGCGGCTGCAAGGCTGTGACCAGCGAGAAGCTGCCGTGCCAGTTCCTCCGAGCAAACGGTCCCGACACAGCCCTGTCCTCACCAACATCTGAGCTAACCCGTGGGCCAGCCTTGCTGGAAGGTTTCCTGGGGCTCCTGGCCCTGGATTGAGCTCACCATGGACTTTCGGATGCCAAATCCTCAATGCAGTCTCTGTATAATGATGCCACACACACTGGCTTCTCCCTGCAGCTCCCTCTACCCTTAATTCTTGAAGAAACATAATATCTTTTCAGATCCCGGCCCTCTCCTGAGTTCTGTTGAAATTTGGCCAAGAACTTCCTGGGGGAAGAGGAAAGAGAAGGGACTGGCAGGCAGACACGGGGACACTACGTTCACATGAGCTTCATTTCCTTAGGAAATCAGGCTAAAAATAATAGTCAAAAACGTTGGGCAATTGCCTTCTACTCAACAACTCTCTCTAGACAGGAAGAAAGGAAGGAATTAGCAGACTGCAAGTTATATTTCAAGGTCTGACTACATGATTTGAAGCATAGAAATTAGAAATGAAATTAAGCAGAAATATTAGGTCGTCTTGCCCCTCCCTGGGGGAGCAAACCTACAGCTGTTTCCCTAGCATATTTTTTAGTGAAGTGTGCAGCCCAGTTTCAAATGATCCAAATGACGGAGCTTCCATCAGTTTTCAACAGGGACCCATTCCTTTGCTTACGTATCTTTCCTTTTCTTTTTCTTTAAAAACAATTTCAACTTTTTTATCCATTGACCATGTTTTATCTCATTATTTCTAGCACACCTCTTAACTGTTTTATAAACTCGCTAGAGTAGAAAGGTAAATAGAAATGTCTACGCATGCCACCTACATACTTCAAATAGCATCACAGGGTTCACTTCATGCTTCTGGCTGACTGAGAGGCTTTTATTCAATATGGCTTAATGTTTTTAACTGTTTTTCATGAAAAAAAAGTCTTTGATTAAAAAATTCCAGGGTTTTTTTCAGTCTGAGTTTTTTGGACTTCCCACCCTGGCCCCATTTCAGCTTGAAGCTGAAGGGCTCAACCCACTCAAAATATCTTCTAGAGGGTTTTCTCACTCCTCTTCGCTTTTCTACTTTAGTTTGCTGCTACATAATTAAAAACTGTTGAAAGGGAGGGATTACTTTCATGTGACATTATTCCAAGAAAATAGCTCTCCTTTCTTAACCACACAGCTTCTTCTATCATACAGCAGACTGTTGCTTTTGAGCAGAGCAGGCCCTATAGATCTGGTGATGATTATTTCATGTCATGCACACAAGTCCTCGAGAGGAGAGGGTCGCAATCTGTGTGCCGGTTATCAGTGCTTTCTGGAAATACTAGGGCAAATCGTATTTTCTAGGAAGCAGCTCTGCCCCAGACCTGATTATTAACCACTGAGATTAAGGCAGAGAAGAAACCGCTTTGCTGCTTGCAACAGCCTCCTCCATAACAAACCACAGCGCAGCATGCCCAAGACGGCGTTTCTCCCCAACACTGCCCATTGCGCTGGTCCGACAGCCCCATCTGCTCCCCCCACCCCTGCCAGATGGGCAGGCAGCAGGCAAAACCCCATACATGGCAGGCTGGGCAATGCCAAAGGCCTGAAGGCAGTTAGGACCTACCTAGGGGAATTAGGATGCAGACAAATCACCTATCTGGCTGCACGACAGCAAGTTAAATTCACGTCTTCGATCCAAGCTACGTGTTTGGAACAGGTCTGAATTTGACAGCAAAAATTCAGCCACTGACCCAGCACAAGATTGAGGAGGTACCCAAGGATGAATTAGTGCTGTCATATACACTTGACAGAGAAATACATTTCTTTTTGCTACTTAGCAGCTATGTAACACAAAAAAATGCTGTGAGGTATAATCCACACTTCAGCTTCTCCACCCAAAGCACAAACGCACAGAGGCTTTGACCAAAATTCCCATCTTTAACACATCTATTCCACATTCAGAAGCAGAAGACCTGAAGATGTGCGAGTAGACACAGTTTTCTTGGCCATACTGCACTTGTCAGAGGCCAGTTTCAGAGAATTTTATGAAAACAAGATTCCCCACCTCAGAATCGTCTGACTCAGAAGAGGGGCTGGTTTCTGGTATTCTCACACCTCCCTGATGGATAGAAGCACGTCCATGGTGCCAGCAAACACAGTGAGGAAATGTGCACGTATTTGGGATTCACCCCTCAGCAACTCCCAGAATCCTCCTGCACCTCGCAACCTCCTGAGAAGCACCAGGGCACCAGTAATTCTGTGCCGGATCCCCTGCTTACAAATGCCCCCTGTAACTGGGAACTGCTGGGAAGACAGAGAAAGGCTGGCTCTGTAGGTGGGATGGAGACCCACATCGGGAATATTTCCCAGAGCATTTATCGGTCTCAGGGCCTCTGCAACCCTGCAGTGCAGAAGTCCTACAGGTCCACATCCATTCCCCGTACACACGTCTGACCCACAACTAAATCCACTGTGGTCTTGAGCCTCCTGCTCAACTGAGCCTAATGCCACACAGTTTCCATAAAACCAAGAAGTAGATTCAAGGCCATATTAGGCATCGTTAGAGGATACTAAATGGAGGTTCCAAGAAGTCTGAGCCCTTTCCTGAGCGCTGACAGCTGCATCTGAGTCAGCATCGCTCTCTGCCTTTCTCTGCTGAGTCACTTTATCTCAAAGCATCAGCAGCTTTGAGCAAAGCTCAAAGGAGAGCAAAGAGGAGGAAGAAGCAAGGGAGCACAGCCAGGAGACGGTGCGTGGCAGGAGCAGAGGGCACCAGCCTGGACCTTGTCCCAGCTCTTCTGACGTATGTGTTACTGGTGGGAAAAGTACTCTGAAAATACAGGTTTTGTGAGGGTCAGGCAGTGGTGGGAGAGAGAAGGACCATGACATTCAAACCCAAGCAGAATACTTGTGGAGCAAGACTGTTGTACCAAACTGAGAGGAAGAATCGCATTTTGGAGTGGGCTTATGCCAGAATATGCACGTGTGTGTGCGTGTGAGAGCATGCGTGCACGTGTGTGCGAGCACTGTGTGTGCATGCACACACTCACACATGGTTTTGTTTGGACAAGGCATTTTTGCAAAGTCAGCAAAAACTAATTGCAAACATACTGCCTTTGCATTCAGCCCCAAAAACAGCTGCTTTCAAAGCTGTACCATCAGGAGTTAAAAGCATCACTAGCTGCTGCTATGTGACCCAGTAACTTCGGACGCTACACCTTCCACTCCATCACAGGGCTTTCCGTTTGCTCGCCAAAACGAATGAGGTGCTGAGAGTCTGTTCATCTACTTATTCAGGGCTCAGCACCACTTTTCAGGAGCACTATATAAATTCAGAAGTTGCCTGAAATAATAAATAACTGTGACAGGTACGGAAACAAAGCCTGCAGCTCTTGGGCTAGTGTTTCCTCCTCCAGAGAGGTTTCTGTTCCCTCGTGTCTGCAGGACAGAACATTCCAGTGATGTTTCAGCACTGATGGGCCCTCATGCCTCAGCCAGGAGAAAAGTCAGCTTTCTGGCAGAAAACCCTGACTAGCTCCTGGAACCGAGCAAAGAAAAAGAGAAAAGATGAAATACTTTGTTTACCATATCATGACATCACCATCATCACTGGAGAAAAATGCAAGTTCATCTTTCTTCCCCGGGATGGTCTGTATGACCCGAATCATCAGCGCTGCTGGATAACACAGCGGTGTCCTTCCCCCTCCGCAGCGCTCTGGGACCGCAGCGCGGGCATCATCACACACAGGCGTGTTTGGCCTCGTGGCCATTGACTTCGACAAAGTGGAGATGTAACCCAGAAAGCTCCCAACGCTGAATTCGGTTTCCAAGGTACGAGTTCAACAGCAATGTTTCTCCTCTCGGGTCGAGCCTGAATGCACACGCAGAGTTGCTGACTGCTTTGTGCCAAGCTGTACCATCACCCGGGACAGTGTACAGGCTTCGTGGAGATGGGGGAGGACTTCTTCCCAGAAAGTCTTTGCATCATCCGCTGCTTTAATTGTTAGCACGTGCTGGCATACAGAACATGGAAGAACATACCTGGGCCTTGACAGAAAGTAAACAATTTCCAGAGGAAGCAGTCACTTCAACTGGCATCTCTCACTCTGGTTACACAGAGGAGTTGTGGCTCTCTGGAAAAAGCCTGCCTCCAAGGAAATATCTGACTTATTTCAAACACATCTAGGTTAGCAGAGTCTTTTTCATGGATTGTTTCATCTCCCTCCTCCTTTGATTTCCCTTCTACTCCTGTCCCCTCAAACTCCACCGTTACTTGTAAGGGCTCTGCTATTGGAACTAGATGATCCTTAACATCCCTTTCAACCTCAACCATTCTATGATTCTGTATATCTGTTTCTGCTCTCTGGTAACTGAGCAGTTGTTGAAGACTTCATGGGAAAGGTAAAGCCAGGATACTTCAGCACATCTCTTTTTAATCTGTTTATTTTTTCCTGGTTTTGCTTCCATGGTTTCCCACCAGATTAGGTCCATCAAAACCAGTTTTAGGCTTCATGACAAAGAAAGGAAAAGGATGGGTTTTCTACCAGAAAGAAGGGCCAGTGCAGTATTCCAGGGGTAAAAAATGTCTGAATTCATGCAGAACTGCTGTGACAACCAGAAATGTAGGAAAAATACAGTAATAAATGGCAGTGTAACCAGCTGAGACATCCCTACAGTGAGGTCTTCCTCCATCTAACTGGAACTCAGATTTAGTCGTCAGAAAGCTCCAGTAAATCTTTGTACTCACACGAGACTGGAGTCAGGGGACTGCTTTACTGCCCTAACATGGAATGGAAAATCAGAGCTTCAAAATCCTTGCAAAGGGATCATCTCTGGAGGGGAAATGGCATGAATCAACTGAAATGTTCTTTCTGGGTTTAATGCCACAGACAACAGGGAAGCAAGATAAAACTGTAAAAAATATCATCCAAACCTCATGCTTTCCATTTTGAAACCCCTTGGAAACATTTTCAGGACTGGGAGATTTACCGAGCTGACCCTCATTCATGCAAAGAGAGACAGGTTAGCCTAGATCACCATTTTCTGATTACAAAAACCCAGTCAGAAGATTCCTGACCAGACATTTTACATAATTACAACTGCAAGAAAATGCCAAACCAGAGCATACAGAAAAAATCCTAGCAGATTCCCACCTGAATAATAACTAATGTTTTAAAGCATTAATTCAGTAAGGCATTGCTCCCATGGAAGCCAGAGATCACTCATTTCAAGGCACTGGAAGGAGCCCAGGCAAATACGTGCACAGTGGGAACAGCACTCAGTGCAAAGATACCCCACCCCTGGGCCACATGTGTCAGATGGACTAAAGATCACCTGCCCTCAACAACACCATTTTTTATCCGATTATCCAGAGCAGAAAACCTCTATTGCCACCCTACTGTGCTGAGCTTTGTCCTGGAAGTGAGCAGAGCAGCCAGTGCTGGAAGGACTCGAGGGATCTCAGCAGGCACTGCTGCACACTCTCCCCGTCCACAGCCTCGCACCAGCCCCAGACAGCCCCATATAGCCTGAGACTGTGCATGTGGGCAGGCAGAATAATCCAGAATAATTCAGAAACACCAGCTGAAAAGGCCACTCCTTTGTGTGAATTCAAGGCAAATTCATTCCTTCCAAGGGCCAGCAAATCATTTGAAAGTTGACTGGCAGATGACATTTTGGGCCTGTCCATCACAATTGCTTCAAGCATAATTTGGCCTCAACAGTTTCTTTAACTGAATCCAATTTAGATGTGTGTCCACCAGCACTTCATTTTCATTTTATTGTTATGATTCAATTTAGCATTTAGTTTCAGTTGCAATATGATTTTATTATAGTTGTTGCTAGCGGAAAATGTATCCACCTATTACTAACTCTACATAAATTCAGATGCTGTCTTAAGAAACATTCTCACACATATGAGCGCTAACATTTCATATATAATATGCCTATTTGTTGATAAGGCTTGCTGCATGACTCAGTGCCGTGACCTTTCCAGAGGAAGTGTTGTTTCCACGCATAATGTGCTACAAAGGCACAGAAACGCAACCTTTCCCACTGCTGTGAGGCATGGCGTCTCTGGGGCGTATCCGAGAGGTGAAGATGATTCAACTATGCACCGTGCACTTGTTCCAGGAGTGTCGATTTGAGAATATGTTCCTTCACCAAGGAACTGGTATTCGCATGTCTTCAGGACTTTTTATTGTACGAATAAAGGGCTCTGTTTCACAGATATCATTTCCCTTCCCGTGTATATTATAGACACCGAAATAGCGTTGCACCCCAGAAGTGGTTGTGCTGCACTCTTTGCTAGCTAAAGGCAGTCAGAAGAGGCGTAATACTTCCAGAAGATTTGAGTATTCATGCTGCAGTATCATCACATCCACAGTAGTTTCAATACAAAGTAAAGGCAAGCCAGCAAGGCTATGACTATACCTTGGAGGAGACTTTCTCGGCAGTGAGGACAGCACAGGATTGCATCAGACAGCCTGGGTAGGCTGCAGCATCTCCGTCACCAGCTGCAAGTCAGGTCTGATGTAGGTTGAGCTGGTCTAGCTCCACAGGTGAGAGAAGGAGGAGGTGACGTTTTAGGAGGGCTTTTCTAGCCCTGTGATTCTACACTTCTACCCAGGGTTTGAGTTTTGGGGTCTACCTTCAAGAAGCATAAGTTATCAGTCACATCGACATTGCTGTATACCAGCAGCAACTACTGCATGCGCTGCCTTACCCGACGCACCGGCTGGTTTTCCATGCCATGTTAAGCTCCGCACTGATGTGGTTAGACTGCTGTCTACTGCAGAATTGCCTGGCTTCAAACTAGATTCACTGCAATAGATACCAAGTAGATCAGTCCAGATTCAAAGGCCCGCAAGGCAGATCACTTTTGAACACAAACAAATTTGGAAGAAATTTAGATGCAATTAATTCTTTTTTTTTTTTATCTAAGCTAAGAGCTTTTGTAACATCTGAAACTTTTATCAGAGTTGACAATGGTATAAATACCATCCTGCCAGCTCCTAGAGTGCTAGCAAACAATCTTTCATCAACCAAATGAACTCTTACAGAAGGAGCAAGATATAAACACCCATATGTAATGCACATTCTCTGGACCGGGTCCACCACTAGCAAAACCCTCCTGCTTCCCTGGAACCAGCAACACAAACTCCCTTTATATGTCTTCAGTGTCCACAGTACAAACAATAACACATCAGCATGCTCTTGACACTGCTGTCAAAATAAACAGCTATTTATTAACATTCTATAAGGTATTATTCTTAAAAGAAATCAGTCGAGCAATAACGTCAGAAAAAATATATATCCCTCTGCCCCAGAAACCATCATCTCCCTTTTACTGAAGACAACATCTGGTCCAGATAACAGCTGCCAAGGCTAGAGCTAAGAGGCATAGTGATTGCTGTTGCTTGGTGCTTGCTCGAGTATTTTTGAGCACAACATTTTTTTTGCTATATGGTATCACTGCCAACTATTCCCTAGGATCCCAGGAGGACAATGCATTCCCTTTCTGCTCTTACTGGGTAAATGGAATACAACCTGGACATGATGCTTGCTCTCATCAGTGAAACCTGCACTAACTGTAATAAGATGTTAAAAACTGCCTCCTCCTCTGTCTTTCTGAGGTGAAAACCTCCCCATCTTCAAACAGGGAGATTTTTGCTGCCTTTTGTTCCTGCGGTTAAAGCAAATTTAAAGATATCAAGGAACCTCTTGAGAAAACCAAGAGAGGAAGCTTGAATGCAAAGTGAACTTACAAACAAAAAGCTATTTTTAGCGTTGGGGGGAAACTCTTAGCATTGGACAAACAATACAAGGAAGTTTCAGACACTGACTGCTAGGGAGAGCTAATATCCCCTTGTTGCTGCCCCACCTAGTCTGGATACAGGAATGCTGCTATATTCTCAGGCTTCTCACAACCCCTAAATTATCCACCTTCCCCTTAGCGTGGTGCAAAAGTTCAGGGCTTGGACCGAGAGCCGCCCGGTGACCTTGGCTCATCCACACCACCTCACCCTTCCTCTGGCACCGGTGATCCAAGATCACAGCATGGCCCTAGTGGGACCGTGGGCTCTGTGGTGTTGGTGGGGATGGGTGGTGGGACTTCCATTGGCAGTACCGCCAGATGTGGTAGCAGAGCACAGCTGTGAGCACACACAGGGCTGAGGCCAAAGAGCAAAGTAAGAGTCTTGTGTACCTTGGGTGCAGAATTAGGACAGAGCAGCTGGGCAGAAGCAGAAGGAATGACATGAATGGCCTTGGGACAACTCAAAAAGCACCCTCCTAAACACACGGAAAAATATCTGGCTGTGCTTCTGCCCTTCATCCATTGCTGGAGCCCAGGACATTGTCTGCAGTTAGTTAAGGGAGGCCCACTGGTACTCAGCAGCTGGGGATCTGGCTGTAGATTCAGGACATAACAATAATGCTTTGGCAGTGCCCATTGACCCTTCTTTTCCTCCTATCAGCTCAGCTTTCCAACCCTCCCAGGCAAAAAAATATATATTTTTCAAGCAGATGTCAATATGCAGGTTCTTTGGAGTTAGCAATCTTTTACCCAGGAGTTTCTCTAGCCAATTCATTTCTTCCTCTAGCTGCATTCCTGTTTGCTCATTTGCAGCTAGAGTGCGTAGTAGGAATCAAAGTGGTCAAGAACAGTCTGTCTTCTGAGATCAGTGAAATAAGACTACACGTGAAGGACACTGCTTCCCTTGAAACCTCTCCCAGTTCTTTGCATCGCCCAGAGACCTGAACCAGTGTTCAGCGAACAGAAGATCCCAGGAAAGTTATTTCATGGAGCAGACACATTTCTGCTTTTGCTCTGAGCTTACAAACACTTAAAGCAAGGCTTTGACGGACAGAGTCAATCAGAAATTGGATACAAGGTGGAACTGTACAAAAAATAGAAGCTATACAGGATTGCTGAAGTCCTTACCTGGCCCTACTGCCTACATAGATTCACAAAGTCAGTCAGTGACATTTTGTAGACCTGCCTGGCAGTGAGAGAGAAGGCTATTTACTACACTGCAACAAGCTGAGCCTCAGTCAGCAATGTGCCCTTCCAGGGACAAAGTCCAACTCCGTCCTGGGCTACAACAGCAAGAGGGTAATCAGCAGGTTGAAGGAAATGGTTCTTCCCCTGTATTCAGCACTTGTGAGCCCAAGGCTGGAGCTGCATCCAGCTTTGGGCTCCCCAGGACATGACACTGACTACGGGCAGCGAGCCAGTGAGCCTGGCTTTGCCCATCAAGATGGTCTGGAGGCCAAAGTCCATGGCATGGGAGGAGAGGACTGGGCTTGTTCAGGCTGGGGCAGCGACAGCAACAGGGAACGACAGCTTCCAGTATGTAATGGGTGGTAACAGTGAAGATGAAGCCTGGCCTCTCAAAGATGCACAGTGAAAGGTCAAGTCGCAGCGAGGGAGATTCAGATCAGTTACAAGGAAAAAGAATTTTGAACTGAGTGGTCAAACACTTGGTCAAGAACTCAGAAACCTCAGAGAACTCAGATCCGTGCAGTTTTTCAGTGAGTCTTTATAAGTGAGATAGGGAAAGGCCTCTACACCCATCAAGTACTCAACTCTCTTTGACCTGCTCAGGGATACTGGAATATACAGGCACCTGGATGTCTTTTTCTAGTCTGCTGCCGAAGGCCCGCTCTTTCTTTCAAATAGCACTTCGCCAATTTTCAAAGAAAGTCACCTTCAATTTTGGTTTCTGAGCCTCTCCTCCAGGCTTTTTCCAATCACTTAGCTCCAGAGGTGCTTTGTCTTTGTCTTGCTAAACATGCCCTGGGTGAGAGGGCAGGGTTGTTCATTGTTGCTGCTTTCTAAGTAATTTCCACGTGTTTTTTAGTGGTGTGGTGGGCACACACTGCAAAAAGCCTCCAAAGAAAGAGTTAGGAAGAATTTAGTTCTCATCTGGCTCTTGGTTCCATCACAGGGTTGGTCTGTGTCTGCAGAGGGTAAAGGATTAGCTGATGGAAAGCATCTGAGAGGCTCTGATAACAGAGCATACACAAACAGCGGGATCAGGCTTGCAACGATGCTGATTCCACACTGCAAATCACCAGCTTCAGCACAGGCAGTACCAGCCTTGTACCCTGCACAACGGTTCTGCTCCTGGGCTGCACTGACTCCTGCAATAACTCACCTGTCACTTCCGAGAATACTTCGGGATCTCTCCTTCCACTTACCAGCTGACAGGTCTGCAGGCGCACACCCCAGTGTCCTGTCTCTAATTCCCCCAAACGCCTGCCCATTGATGCCATACAAAGCAGGGCAACACGCTGTTTCAGAGCAGGCATTTGAAAGTCCAGCACAGCCAGGATGTTTAATGGGGACTGTGCACTGACTCTGAAACACTTGGCTGCAGATTTGCTCAGCTTTTTGAGAAGGGAGATTACTTGACAGGGCAGCATGAGTGAGCTCTCTACGTATGCTAGTCAGCGGCGCACAATTATAGCTGAAAACAAAGATCCTGCAGCCTAAAAGCTAAAATACCATGAAAGACAAGACACTCGCTGTTTTCTGCCCAAGTCCAGCAATGGTCCTCATGCGGCACCTGGGACTGCTGTATGCACAAGCATGTTTGCACAGCCATGACCAGCCTCACACCTGGGGGAGCCCAGATGTGGGCACAGCTGGCACCCACATTAGGAAAGGCTCTTGAAGTGGCTGGGGGGTTTGACCAATGTCAAAGTCAAGAATGGAGTGGAAAAATCCCTTCCACTCTGCTTTATTCTTAAATATTGAGACTGCACCTCACTCCTCTCTGTTCCTAAAAGAAGTAACAGCGCCACAACCATAATTAAATGCAGCCATTATTAAACAGTGCTGGGAATACAGTAAAAACTGGTGTTATGCTGTGCACACACTTCACCTGTGGGATTAAACCGCCTAGTTTCCTTCCACTAACATTCAAAACTTATTCTCTCTCATCTTCCTGCTAAGAGGAGCACAGCTAATGGCTCAGGTACAAAGCAACCTAATGGCATTGACATCCATGGGAAAATCCTGACCCCCACAGCACCGTGCTGTTTCACAGTGGGTCACCAAGCTGAGGATCAAACCCAAAAGAGCACACAGAGCCCCTCTAACACAGAACCGCCACCTCATCTCCCGTGACGCTATTTGATTCTTAACCCAAATGGTACCTCCAGAGCCTATGGGTCCATGCCTACAGAAGGTGACGAGGCGGCGGCAGCCGTAGCCTCCCAGAGTAAGAAAGCAGGCATTGTCAGTGTGGATCAGGTCCGTGGCTCGTCTAGCGCAATATCCTGTCTCAGACGGTGGCCAGCACCAGATGCGTCAGAGGAAGGTGTGAGGGACCCCATCTGAGGCAGATGTCATGCCTCACTGCAGCCTGCCCGACTTAGGAAAAGATGAAAACAAATGAGTTTATAACCTTTTGTCAGCCTGTCCCAAGGATGTAACTTCACAAATATTTAGGTCAAATGGGGCACACCCTGTGCAGCACAGAAAGAGAAAAGAAAATCCAGTGCTTCAACTCTTGGATGCCATACTCTGTTTGCTAGATAAGATACACTAGCGACAGTCACTTGTAATCGCTGTGGACGCTGGTCTGCTGGCTCAGCCCAGGAGCTAAAGGTGGCTTAGGACACAAGTGAAGTGAGTACTGCAGTCTCAAAGCAAGCCATCATCTTCCACATGACAGTCACAAAAAAACTGTAGTTTTTTAGTTTGATTAACTGTAGTTAATCAAAGAAAAACAAGTATGAAGCTAAACCAGGCTTCTCTCTGCAGATTTTTTAACCTCGATCCAGTTTATATGAAGGATTCACCAAACCAAAAATCTTTCCTTGACACATGGGAGTGCATCCACTTTAGCCATCGGTTCCCAAAATGTCATGAAGAAGTCCCCACAAGCGCGTTGTAAATGCGCATGTGGCTCCTGGCTTCTCCCAGTCTGCTCCTCCTTGGTGGGGACAGGAGCTGGTGACTTCTGCCAGGTCCCCAAACAGAACCAAGAAAAACTGACAGCCACAGATTGGTTCTTATTAAGTCATAACTGGTTTTCTGACGTATCACAAAAAGCATCAGTAAGGTTCCTAATCAGCCTGGGACTCCGTTTCTCCATGGCAAAGCCTGACTGAGGTGAACCTTCTCACTTCTGTCTTGGTGGTGCCTGGGGCTCTCATCCTGCCTATGGATATGGGTCTCCTCTGCCCATTCCAGTGCAACACGATGGAGGGAGGATATTGCCAGGCCCACAGGGATTTTGTCCAGGGCTGTCCGGAGGGCAGGGATTCAGTCTAGCTGCAGCTTCCCCAGTGCTGGTCTCTGCTGGTGCGAACCCCATACACTGCAAATGCCGATGTAAGTACTGGGCAGGCCAGAAACTTGCCCTTGCACAAGGCTGGGTGTCCTCTTGGCAAGGCAGGACAGAGGCAAAAGCAGATGAAAGCTACTGCTCTGCCCCAGCCTGAGCGAGAGGAGAGGGAAATCTGTTCTGTGGTTGGCACAGAAGGGTCTCCCATGTCCTTGGTATGCCCACGGTGGCATCACTGATGGCATGAGAGCAAGGCAGAGACACCACACAGCTCTGTGCAGGGGGCAAAGGCCAGCTCGGAGTCACCCCTGAGAGCAGGCAGATTTGCCTACAGTTCTTTTCCTCCATCAGCTGTTACTCATTTGCCTCGGCTGTGTTAATTCACAAATTTCTTTCTCCCAGCCCTGCTCCCATTGTTTCTGAGCAGCGCATTGTCATGAGGCCAGTTCTATATTTACAACAGGATGTCAGCCTACGCTTATAGTCGCCTTCTTTGAACTGGATACTTTTACCTTCGATGTTGGCAACCATGCAATTCAACAGAAAGGTAGAAAAATAAACAAGTGTTTATTTAAGACATGCTTGGTTATATCAAAACACACAAGTGGCACTTCTTCCTATTGGCTCTTCCACGCTCCCGGCCAGGAGAGCACAGGTTTTTTCATGACATAAACAAAGGATTATTTCCTAAGAAGATTGAGAGTTTCCTTTAAAGGAAAACAAAAAAAGAAAGGAGGAAGGAATCTGCAGAATAGCCCTTAGGAAGTTACAACTCTGGAGGCCCTTTAGTCCCTCACCAGCAAAATGTTTTTAAATATAGCATGGCCTGTCCAGGGCGCAGCCTGAGAAATGCCTTATACCCAGCAAAGAAACGACTCTGCAGACAAAGGCAGAGGGTGCCAGGCTTCAGGCACTTGCCCCTTATCAGGGTCTTCAACCAGGCCTAAGAGCCGTGTCTTTGACTTGAGTTGTCGGCTTCAAGAGCTTTTATTCTGCTTTGCTATGTTTTAATTTCCACACACAGTCTAATATTTTTGTTTGTGCAGCAAAGCAACCTGCAGCCTTTGTCAGAGCAGCCACACAAACATCCTTATCCACTGAAGGACACCACTGGCAGCCAACTTCAAACTAAACCTGAGACTTGAAGCACCCACCTCCTCTGCTCCTCACCCAAGGACCACCAGGGTCTCCTCCTGCTCTTCACGAAGAGGAAATGATCCCATGAGATTTCCAAAGGTCCAGCCTTATTCTCCATTAAATGATCTCTGCAGACTTCTCTCAGATAGGTAAACTTCAGCATCTAAGTACAGCAGGTTTAGAAAGTGGGTCAGAAAGTCCTTCTTCTCCTCCTCAAAATAACAACTTTTTGAGGCAAAACTAAAATTTTTCAACGCTCAAATGCCATTCATGCCTTGTGGGGATGCAACTCTGCATCACACCCCTATTTTCTCAATGGGTGAGGAGTGTGGTAGACTACATTTCCCATGACAGGCTGTGGTCTCCCCTAACAGTGAAAGGGGTGATGCACCAGTGACACAAATGGCCGGGAGTTCACTCAGGAAGCCCAGCCACTGGTGGGAATAGGGACATGTGCAGTCAGGGCTAGAAGACCCATGAATGGGAATTCCAGGACACAAAAGTTTCATCTTGGTCAAGATTACAGTCATAGATTTGTTTGGGGCTATTCCACTCCCTGGATAAAAGTTACTTCTTTCCCCTTTATCTGCCTGGAAAGCAGATCACTTTGTGAAGGAGGAAGAAGCCTAAACTGAGTCTTCCGGGCAGAATGCACATAGGACTGCTTTGTCCAATGTAGGTTTGGAGCCATCTCCTGTCACCGCGGCCTCCATTTGATGCTGTACCTGCTCCAGAGCTACACAGTGACTTTGTGCTCCAGGACACTCTGACCTGTCTCCCACATGCTTTTTCCAGAGCACAGATGAGAAGCCGTTAATTGCACCCAGCTGTAATGAGAAGTTTGAAAGAGCTCAAGCTCTCTGGCAGGAGACTTCTGTTGTAACAACAGACTTTGGCTGTGGATTTATCTGCCATGAATCCTGCTTCCCATACAGCACAGGGCAAATGCAGCAGGATGAACCATAGAATGTAATAATATAAGCAGGAAGGGATGTAATTTGAGGACCTTCCCACATCAAGCAAGTAAAACAATCTCCTCTTTCAGAATGCAACATAATTCTTGCATAAGGCTCCTTTAAAATAATATACAGTGCTGCTGAACGGGAGCTGTGGGGGGACTCTCTCTGATCCTCAGTTCGTTCTCAGATTTAGCTGATAGTTTTGCTCTGACTGCTCTAACTCATACAGAGGAGCTTTAAGTTTTTCTTTCAAATGCAGAAAAGGCTGCACATACCACTGGCTGTTTCCTGAGCCTTCTGCAGGAATAAAGGTACTGATGTACAACATGTGATTTCAGCCCTGGATTCCAACTAATCAGCATCCTGGTACCCCAATTTCCCCTCCCCAGATGGTAGCAGGTTCTGCTCGTTCTGCATTCCCCACCCAGAAGGACTCTTTGGGGGACTCTCTTCAGATACCAAAAATCAAAGGTAGAATAAGCTGTGGCTGTGTCAGGTGAGCTTCAATAAATGAGGTAGCACATTCAGACAGAAATTATTTCCTCATTTCACTGTGCAGGAATCATATTTGGGATCCCAAGTTAACTCTGAAAAAGGCAGAATAGCAGCTTATATTATTGTTGTGTCAGACTAACTTTTACCTCTGGATTCAGGGCAAGCAGACATACTCTATGGAAGGAAACAGTACTCTTGGCCCTCACTGCTGTTTGCTCCCCATTTCCTTCTGTCTTAAGACCAGGCCATTTTTTAGGCATCCTACAAAGTCTGGGAGGTAACAGGAGATTAGGAGACCACGAAAAAATCGGTGAATAATGAAATAATCTAGATACCAAGATGCACCAGGGGACAGCTATATGTATTTCGCAATTACGTTCCTAGGGAAAGATCAAATACCAGCGCCCTGCTTCTAATTTTAGAAGGTGGCTGTCACAGCGCAAGAAGCTTTGGTTACCTCTCACCCTGAGGAAATCACTGCTGGTCTTCAGAGAGATACATTACATGGAAAATCTTCTTTGTATTATATGCTAAAAGAGCTACCAAAATCTCCATTACAACCACTGGAAAATCTAGCCCAGCGACAGTGAGAAAAACCTGCCCTTGTTTACTGCTGAAGTCCCAAATATTGTTAGTCTACTTCAATAGCCAGAGATGTTGCAGGTCGTGACAGAACAAGGAAGACCCAGGCTTTGTGAACAGGAACACCGTGTCTAGAGCAAAACCACAGAGCCCCATCCAGATGGAGCCTCACCCTGTCATCCCTGTGCAGCACGGCTCAGGGAAGGTATTGCTTGTTCAGGCACAGCACTAGGCGAGAGATGGTCCCACTGTCCACCAGCAAGCCAGTAAGCTGGGACGTCTTTACAGTATGCTCTCCAGAACCTCCAGCTCCACGCTAACACCAGTTTTCATCTGCTAGCACCCAGTGTTCTCAGCCATAACAGCTGTCACTGAGGAGGCTTTTGGACTACAGCCTGTACTGCATGGATCATCAGATCAGAAGATTGTAGAAAAACACATCTCACCCACTTGTCTTTAATAGGGACTAAAAAATCACAGAATCACAGAATCGTAGGGGCTGGAAGGGACCTCTGTGGATCATCTAGTCCAACCCCCCTGCCGAAGCAGGGTCACCCAGAGCAGGCTGCACAGGACCTTGTCCAGGCAGGTCT
>Ga0181612_173611_pt1 | contig 17482 bp, 8 predicted proteins | sample HoacroProtozoa21_FD_119630 | JGI IMG/M metagenome (GOLD analysis project Ga0181612, IMG submission 119630) | Hoatzin crop microbial communities from Cojedes, Venezuel. Combined Assembly of Gp0051906, Gp0051904, Gp0051908 | reverse complement strand
TCCTTATATCCAGTCTGAATCTACCCTCTTTTAGTTTAAAACCATTACCCCTTGTCTTCTTGCAACAGGGCCTGCTGAAAAGTTTGTCCCACTCTTTCTTATAAGCCCCCTTCAAGTACTGAAAGGCCACAATAAGGTCCCCCCAGAGCCTTTGCTTCTCCAGGCTGAACAACCCCAACTCTCTCAGCTGTCTAATGCCTGATAACAGAACTTGGGTGTTATATTGACTGTAAATAGTAACGCACACTTCTTGAGAAAGCACTGCAGTTTAAAAATTGTGATAGAGTCACTGGTTTTTACAACACAAAACCAGAACCTTGAGGAAGAATGAGAATGGAAACAAAAAATAGTGAAAAGAAATGGTGATTCTAGTAACAGGTTGTGTCTAACTGAGCAAATACTCAGTATGCCTTATTGAAAGATCACCTTTAACAAGCCTTATTTCTTCTCAAAAGATCAGGAGAAAGGATGGGAAGATGAAGACAGGAATCTACAAAACCGGTCAAAGATGGTGGAGACAGAGTAAAGAGATGTGACACAAAAAGATAGTGTAAATACAAATCAGAAAAATTCCTGTAAAAATTCTTGATAAGGCTGAGAAACTTTGTGAGCATCAGATCAGTCCTGGTGACCTGCTTGGCATCATTTCTTCTAGAAGCAGAAGTAACACTTGTACAGAAGGGCAGATCTGCTAAAACTGTTCTCAATTTATTTTGACTATCTAAATATTTTTTTTGTTCTTTTTGTTCCTGAAAATGAATTCTCTCTCATATGTCCACCCAATGACACAAGGAGAGGACTCCTGTTCCCCTTCCCCCTCTCTACTTTATTCCTAGGAGGAATCCTTCCAGGAGGATCACACTGGTATGGAACCAACGCACAGCTGCATTGTCTTGTAGTTTGCTGTGTTAACTTCCAGCCAACTTTGCCTAACTACAGAAACTTAAACTTTTTAACATTTTGAGTAACATTTTAGCAATAAGGAAGATTGTTGTTAGTAGCTTTGAGGCCTGGTTGGTGAAAAGAGCCTAAACTGAAGGCAGAATTTTTGGTTCCAGGCATTTACTGCCTTGTTTTGTCTGCACTTCATAACTCTGTGCTTTTCACTGATCTCTTCTGTTCCTGATACCTACTTTTAGAGAACCAGCTTTTTTTAGGGGATGGATGGGTGTTTGTAAACTAGGTGTATAGAAACCCGCCAGAAGAAAGTACTTGTGGATGTACATGGATTATGGCTAGCTCAATTTAGAAATTACATAAAACCTGATGCAATGATGTATTAACTCTTCATTGTAGAAATATTTATTTGGGTAATTTAAAAAAATGCCGTTTGAAGTGTAATCTTTTAACAGTGTCTGTGATACAAGGGGCTTCTAGTGCACTGTAGGTACCTGTCTGCCACCATGTCCATTTTAGCATTTCAATTTCAATTTGACAGTTGGATTTTGTCCCACTGAAGATAATTACAGTTATTTTCATTACAATAATGCCTGGAGATTTCAATCAAAATTAGAAAGCTTTTGCCAGGTAGTATAAAAACATGTGACAAGGCATAATTCCAACCCTGAGAAGTTTACAATTCAAATAGACATGTACAATTCAATAGCATGTACAATAGGAGACCTATTTGCATCTGCAGGTATCCAAACACCAGATCGTGAATACCAGAGTGTAAGTGGCTTGCCCAAATACAAGTGGGAACTGAAAATATTTTTCCTGAGTTCAGGCAACTCTTCAGAAAAAAAAAGTCTTTTGCAATAGCTGCAGTGGGAAGAATTATTTGCAGTTTTCTACTGATAAAACTAAGTTCTAATTTACAATCATTATTTCTCTTGTGTTTCAGAACTGGCTTTGTCCCAGTTTCCTGCTGTACTCACTCTCAGGACTCACAGATGTTCCTGTTGTATTCACTTTGATAATAAACCTCACCCCAGACCTGTAACTTTCACTGCTATCCTAATACTCCCCACATACTTTAACCTTCCAAAGTATTATTAACCTCAACGAAAAATCCTCAGCTTCTCCTCTTCTAGGGCTCCACAGGATCTAGGGATGATATTAGGATGGTGCAACTACTTCTCAGCATGAATGAATAGTGTAGACGTACACCAGGCTCTTAATTTCAGTGATCAGTATCAAGGCAAAACCAGCTATCCAAACGTAAGATATTCATTAGTTTTTGCACAGCTCAGTCTTAGCAGCTCCCTGCACTAAACAGTTTCCCAGGAATCTGAGGACTGAAAAAGACTTAACAGCAAATAAATAGTTAAAGCCATACACCATTTCCAATTGACTAAATCATTCTAAGTGGTAATTTCATATCCAGCAGGAAAAAAAAAGAATAAAAGATTCAAAGCTTTTTGCACTAGATCTTAATGTGTCCTTTTGTGCATCATGAAAGCAGAATTATTTTATTACTGATTACTCACAAGGAGACTGAGACCAAAGCATTGAACAGTTTCTGCTTCTCCTAATCACAGGACTTCTATGCTTGAACTTCACAATGTAGCATGTACGTTCCTGTGTTGTTTGTTTTTTTTTTTTAATTTGATTCAGTCTTTTGTCTTTGAATGGAACAAAACCAACAGCCAATTTGCTTGCAGAATACTTTATATTTTTGGGATGTCTACAGACATTGCCAGGAGAAACTAATCATCTGATGACCTCTGTTCCATGAGACTGTAGCTGCAAGTCAAGCTCTCTGAAACCTGAGGTAAATCTGAGAATCTTTGAAAGGACAAAGTTATAAAATCAGGGTTATGAATAAAAAAGAGCCCCCCAAACATTATCTCTTATAGGCAATGCAGCCTAAATCATCATAGCAGTCTTTGCAGTAACATGGAAGGAATAACTGTGGTGAGGTAAAGAGGGAGAAGACTTTGCCTCTCTTTGTAGTGGGTATTTATCTAACCTTGTTACTACATCATCTGAGCACACAACAGTCAAAACACATTTATTCACCCAGTGCTGCTGAAAATAGAAGCTTGATCTATCAGGAAGCTCCGTGAATTGCAGGTAGTCACAGTGCAAATGCAGATAGCTGAAGAGCTAGGCTACTGCCGTAACTTTTGAATAATTCTTTCTTTCTCATGAATAATCACAATTACCTTGGATCATGCCATCTTCTCTGTCATGAGGGAGAGGAGCACATTAAAGCAGTGGTACTGTGACTAATGTTACAAAGTCTGCCCTGTTTTCTCAGTAAGCTTCCAACAGCCAGGGAAGGCACACAGCCTGGATGCTGAGGCCCAGTAAGGATGATTTATTTGACATCAGCAGAAATTTGACACTCACATCTCAATAGTCAACTGTAATAAAGGTTGTGAGCTTGGCTTCCTAACACCAGCTATCCAGATGCTCTGAAATTAAAGTTCTACCCAGCCATCTATTCCCATGATCCCCTCTCAAACCGTAACACTGGAGTAGTAAAATAGCTTCTGTTTTAACATACTGCAGTCGCACAAATATTTTACTGGAATATTCTCCTCTGTCACTGAAATTCTTCATGCATATGCATCAGCCCAGGACTGTTCACAAGAGTATTTTAGGAAATGGTTCCTTGTATGCAGACCAAACTGGTAAATGAGAGAGGATGAGTATAGGTGAATAAGAATACCTGACATTTGTTTTCATTGCTTTATATTTGTTATTTATTATTCATTCACTCATTAAAAAAGTTGCAGCCGCTCGCTCAGGAACATGTAACATTCCAGGCAATTTAGATGATAAAATCCATTGCAAACATCGGGCAGTGAACTCTTGCAGGGCATAGCTCTTGGGCTGTTCTATGGACCCTTTGCTGAATAGTCACTATTAGTAGAGACATTCAGAGATATTATGTGCTTGCTTTGAAACAGCCATGAACACAGCACAGGAAGAACACATTGAATTTGTTTGCTATGAACACATCCTCAAATCAGATTTGCTGGGGAAACATGCTGCAATTTTAGAGTGTTCTTTTCAGCGAGAATCTGGTGAAGCAACATTGCCCTTCACAGATCCAGCTGCCCGCTCCAGCAGACAGAAGGCCAGACTCACTAGCTGCTGGGACATTTTCCCTTAAAGAGAAATATTTCTGCACTGGGCAGAAGAGTAAATTAGGTGGGGTTTTTTTGTTTGTTTGTGGGTTTTTTTTAGTTTTCTCTTTTTTTCAGTTACCATGTTACATAGTATTTAATTTTAGGATCTTTCTGTGATACTTTGTCCCACACCACAGGCTCCATATGGTTCTTCAGGACTTCCCCCTGCTAAAATACAGCTGTTGAATAAACAATTCTTTCTCTAAACAGGCAGGAACAAATGTGGGGTCTGAATGAAACAGGTCTAGTGAGTGATGGAAAGCAAACACTGAACCAGACGCAGGGTCCAGATTCTGTGCTGTAATCTCCTTTCGACTTGGTTCAGGCATAAGGGGTAGCACGAATGAAGCAGAGTAAATCTCCTGCAGTCCCCTGTTTGGATCAGATTGATACTAGTCCTAAGTGAGAAGATCTGTGCATTGCCAGAGTCCAGTTCAACATGAAGCCTTATTTCTTTCTCCTCAGGGGGCTCAGATCTCCTGGGAATAATCCAAATGCACAGTATTCCAATGAGTTAGCTTAGCTTTTGGGGAGTATTTGGGCTGCTCTAGCTCAGGCCTGACTGTCCCTAGTTCAATTAGTAGCCAGAGAGAGGAATTTCTGGCAAGATTGTTATTTTAACTGCTAGCAAAAGAAAAAGCTCAAATTTGGTCTTGTGAGTCTTGGAGCAGACCTCACCTTGACTTTTGGCTTACCTGTCTCTTTCTGATATGTATATATTGGTAAAGATTTTTGAAGTGCGGGGAAGTGGCAGACACAGAAACAGCTGGTGCAGAAAATTAAACAGTCTTAGAAAGTAATAGAATAAACTCATGAACAAAAAATCCATCAAGGACTATTGAAAACAAAGACACCATCCCTAAAGCAGAAAGTTTCTGAGCTGCAAGCCCCTGGATACTGCTACTGTCTCTCTGGTATATATTACACTGCACACGCCCTGCTCTTATATTCTGCCCCAGGTATCTATCCAGGGCACTGTTCGAGACAACGTACAGGGCTGGCTGGACTTTTGTTCTGACTTATTATGGACATCATTGTTTTTGTGTGACAAAATCCCAAATTTCAATGACATTGCTGTCGATATCATTGCTATGGAAACCAACACTACTGCAATTTACTGAGTACACTTTTAAAATATGTTAGCGACGATGCATTTGCATCAGATCTCATGGAAATCAACCAACACCTTTTGTATTTTTTTTACACTTCTGTGTAATGATCCAGCAATGAGGAGCTGTCAAGCTTGACTAGTGACTGGCATAACTTGCAGAAACATAACACAAGCTCCATACTGATGAAGCTCTGATATCTGCATAGAAGATACCATGGAAGGAAACAATTTGGTTTTTATAGTGCAAGACACAAAAGATGAAGGGTCAGGGGCTGTTCAGCCCAGAGCCTGTTCCTTCTCCTCAGGAGCAGCTAGGAACAGGCAGAACATGAGTTCTCCAGAAGTACCTGCCGTTAACAATCACTATTAGATAACGCAGCTATTAGATTGCTGCGACTGTGGTTTTGTGCTGAGAATCTCACTACTTGGAAGAAGTTCACATCTAACGATATCAGTTGCCTCTACAGTGCCTTTGGTCCCACTGCTTCTAATGGGATTACAGCAGGGATCGATTTGTTCCATTGAGTTTGTGCTGAAGGTACCACTAACTCAAACATTTATTTCAGACATTCTTTCAAAACCTTCTGTGCCTGCTGACAGCTGTCTCAGTGCTCAGGGTCAGTGCCTTTGTGCCTTTTAAGTCCTGAAGGAAACACTTCAAGGTACTGACCTTTTTCCATTGAGATTGCTGTGGTGTACATACATCCTCCTGTGCAAATGAAAAACCAAGCATCAACTCTTCTCTCCCTAGCTGATTAATGGTGAGGATACATTATCAGAGCTAATAGGAGTCAAATGAAGAAAACCAGTCAAGTGAAACCCTGCAAATTGGTTCCTGTGCTTTCTCCATCTCTTCTAATACCTAATGCCAGGGATTTTCATTCTTGTCCAGCCAGGGCTAAAAGGGAAAAGATTAGAAAGTAAATAACTCCCACACCTGCAATAGGGGAGCAGTCAGCTGTTTCATCGGCCCATTTATTAGCAAGACAGAAATGTAAATCTACATCACAGAAATGGTTTTTCTTCCTGTACAACCTGTAATTCTTCTTAGAAAAGTAGATGTGCGTACTAGCTTTCCACCTATATGTCCGTGTCTGTGTGTCTCTCTGTCTTTTATAATTCTCTGCCCTGAGCTATATGACCTTTACTGAGGTGAAACTATCAGTTTTCAACAGGAATTTTGCTACTGGAAAGCAGGTGAGATTTGACCTGTTCCTCTTGGATGTCCTGTTTGAAGCTTCTTCTTTTAGTTTAAAATTCCTACCAGTACTCTTTCTGCTCTAGTGCCAGGTGACAAAACAGTCCTGCTTCAGGTGGCAAAAGAGTCCTGCTAGCATAGGCGAGCTGGTGGTGTTCTGAAGACCTAGTTTTAAGATCTACTGAGACAACATTGGGAGGTAATGCTTTGTCTATCCTAGCTTTCCATCAGCCATTGCCAGTGACTACCAGCGGTGAGAAATCTTACAGGGGAAAGCTGCGTAGATAACAGCAGTGTTCCTGGCTCTACTGATATGCAGATAATATGCCATCCCATCACCTGCTTTCCTTGTTACTTTCCCCTTCTGTCTTGTTCTCCATTCACCTACCACACAAATGAATTTGAAAATTCTGTAATTGCTGTTAAATTTCCAGCATGAAAATGCAATAGAGGCCAAGGGGAAGAGAACTATCAGTCTCCTGCAACAGAACAGATAATGATACTGGTCTTTGCAGCTGTACTGTTTCCAAAGAATAGTGAAAAGCTGGGGAGACCCACTCCACCAGTGAGCATTTCCTCCATTCGGAGTGGCCTGATGTGTGTGTGACTCTGAAGCTCTTTACACACGCTGGGCTGCTTCCCATACTGTGCTATCATAATGCTTTCTGTAAGACACATTGCAGAGACACCTAGGGAATGCAGGATTGCTCCTCTGGACAACAGAGAGAAATGCTCTGGGAGAGAAAGTGCCAGCTCATTTCCTACACATAGAAAGATGAAATTCCTCTACACGCACATAGCTTATTATCCTTGCAGTTGCTGTCTCTCTCTCCTTGCTTCTGTCACCCTGGTGATGGTTATGTCCCAACATCAGTAGTCAAGCTAATCTCTCCACCTTGACACAGGGTTTGATTTGGTAAGCCTATCCATGTAATAGCTATTGTGACACAGCACACAGAATCTCAGGCTTTTTCCTTACTGAATATTTCACTTGAAAGCCAAAGAAATTGTCTGTTTTCCTTCTCTTCTTTTCTCTTTCTAGTTTAGAAACATTACATTCACAAAACAAATAATGTAAAAATCCTGGACTTCTCCTCCTTTTCTCCTTTCTCCCTTCTCCTTTTGGTAGTAATTATTTGGAAGTAGTGCAAAACCACTTTCCATGCATAATATTGTCATGCACATCTTTCCTTTTCCCCAGACAAAGAATGTTAAATTAAATGTGTCAAGCTGTAGGACTTTGTAATAAAACATTGTAAACACAATTGGTTTTGTCTTCTTGTTTGACTAACATTTTTCTTGTTATTTTTCAGTTTGGAACCATGCAAAACTATAAAACCAGTTTCATTCTTTGTGGGTTTTTTTTAGAGATTTACTTACTTGCCTCTAAACAAAAAAGCCAGTGACCACATTCAAGCCATCAGCAGCATGCTCTTCAAATAGCAAATAATTACTGTGAAGCTCTGAATTAATAAGCAATATAAAAACATTAAATCACTGGAAGTATCTAATTCTGTATCCTACTGAACTGTAAACCTGACTGAGTATGAATAGCAACAAGCACAGTGGAACCTGAATCAGACTTATACCTCTTATTATTACAGCAAGAATGATATGTTAATAATATTACCAATGCACTCTCTTTCTCAGCAGTTCTGAGTATCCCAGATACACACTTGCATGCAAATGCCTAAAAGCAGCATCATAATAACTACTGTATGTTCCACAGCATTCCCAACTCTCTCTACTGTGACTTTATCTATATATGTCTACTATTCATAAGTAAGTGACAGTGGCAATGAATTGTTTTCATCTTATGAGCTGCCCATGAACTTCATTATCTTCTAAAAAGTAATCAAGGCACATGATTGTCATCCAAACTTTTTTCTCCTTGCTTGTGGCGCATTACTGCAAGAACAACAACACACATCAGAGAGAAAACAATGGCCAGTGATTACTGATGTTTGATGTGAATACAGATATTATAAAGAACAACCACTTCCCACACTTTCGTGAATACAGAAGCTTTTTCACATGAGATTTTGTGGCAATCACAAAGATGAATCAGTTTAACAAACTGACTATTTTTAGAAAACAAAAGACTGTCTCAGTACAGCTCAGCTGGAATTGCTACGTAGCTTCATCTACAGAGCTAGAGTGGCAATGCTGTCCTTTTACTGCTAACAACTACCCAGGTGATCCATTAAATACAGAAAACTCCTGCAGCTGAAATAGCCAGTATTTCGATGCCAGTATAATCCCATTCTGCCCCGTTCTATAATTCTGTACCTCTCAGAATTATTTTTCATTTCCTCCAATGAAAGGTACAAAACAAGAAAGTGATTTAGGGAAAAAATCTGCTGAAAATAAGTCTGAAAGCAACAACTGGGAAGTTATAAAGCCAAATGATCTCCCACAGGATGCTAGCTGTACTTCTTGTTTGGGTTAGTTCTGGACAGTCCTGACTGTTAAACACTAACTCACTCATCCTTCACAGGACTAATACAGTGATTCACACCATACTTGCTAATTTTCATAGCCATTAAAAAGCTGCTCCTTCATGATCTAGCTGCTTTTTCTACAGTGAAGCTGTAATGCTCGTATGCACAACAAGTCATGCTGATCTGAACAACACTGTCTTTTCAGACATCAGCTAATACTGGTCTAGATATCCATCAGTTATACAATCCCCTTTGTAGCTGAGGAAAGTGTGCCATAACAAATGGTGGTGAGTAGACCAAAACGACGAAAGTGAATAAATGTTCAAGCTGGGCCTAGATTGCGATTGCTTATTTTTAAATATTAATGTGGCCTCGGGCCTGGAGCATGTATAGGGATACACTGATCTCCATGACTGATCGATGTCACATGCATTATGTGCAGAGTAATATCTTCATTTCTGTGTCAAAGGGGAAGTTGAGCTTTAAAATGTTTAGCAAATAGAAGCATCTCTGGACACAGTAAGAAATATTCTTCTAGCAGTCATTTCACTTTAGTTAAGTTCTCCAGTTATTTTCAGAATTACTCAGGTATGAAAGGCCTTCTTTGTACTTTTAGAGATGATGTCCTAATAGCAATTCATCACATCAGCCATGAAATCTTGATGACAAATCCATAAATCCTGAAAAAGATTGTAGGGGAATTCATCGTCTAACTTAAGCACGAGCTAGTCTGCTGCTTAATATAATAAAATAACAAGAATCAATTCACTGAGTAATGAGCGTGGAGATTTAGTGTGGCTTGAAGTGCACACATCTAAAACAAACTCCACACCCTCAGCAGTTTGCTCCCCCCCGTGAGCAATCTGCAGACGAGGTGACTGCTGGCCCAGCCCTGTCTCTCGGCTGCTCCTGCGCCAGCTCACTTACCAGCCTGAAGAGTCCTGGACATGATATCAAGCTTAGAAGCAGCAACATTTGTCACGTCATGACCTTGTTGCGATGATATAAAACAAAGGGGCCACCTTGCAAGAATAAAATATGCTTCTTCAAATGATTTTCTTATGCTTATATTCCTACTACCTGCTGTTCTAGTATATCTAGGCTTTTTATTTCAACAGCTAATAGATGTTTAATTTTCCCCTGAAAATATTTTGCTTTTCAAATGGCAATTCCTGTTTCTAGAAATTTCATTTTCAGATGTCGTGATTTCAGACAGTCACATAACATTCCAGTTTTTAAAAAAGCCACCACTTATTCCATTGCACATCAAGCATAAAGTTCATCCACAGGAAGCTCAGTCTCCACATCTTCAACACTCACTTCACTTCCATTCTCCAGTGCTCATGCTAGTTTGTTAGACTGGTGAGGTGCTGTTTCTGGGTGTCCCGCGACTGCTGCAGCAGAGGAGCTGGGTGCCCGCAGCCCCACAGATGAGCTGCCAGGCAGCCTGGGTCAGTAACAGCCTCACCAGCGGAGAAAACAGTTTCCAGACAAAAACTGTCCACCGTTGATGACAGACCTGAATTGCCAGATGCCTTTCTAATGCATTAGCCAGCTTAAGCAGAGAAAAATCACTTTTTCTACTAAATCAGCCACTATCACAACCATCTTCTGTCTACTTTTATGTCCCTTACGACTAACAGGAAGTTGCTTTAACACATAAATAAGAATTTGTAAAGCGCTTTTCCACAGTATCCTTCTTTCAATTCTCTCTTATTTATCACTGTAACTTGTATATATCCATGCACGAGAGAACAAGCAAGGACATGACTGATGTGTATAACACTTTCAGAAACTAGAGGTAGCTGTGAAGTTTTCAGTAAAACATAATTTTGGCAGAATCTGCCAGTTTTCTGAAATTGAAACATTCAGGAGAGGTTATTTGATTTTGACAGAGTTGTGTCCTGACCATGATGCCGTCAGATCTCCAGTCTGGTGCCCTGGGACCTGAACGCCTGGCTCTTCAGCATCCCATCCAGTGGGCTCCTTCGAGTTGAGAGCATGAGCACTCTGGAACCCAAGCACCCTCAGCTGTTATCAGCCCGGACTCCCAGGGCTCCCAGCTGCTGGGACAGCCGAATCTGCAGAGTACTTCCACGGGGTGCACGCCCCAAGGAATCTGTGCTGTGAAGACCATGGGGGTCAGAGCCTTATCCCCTTTCCCAGAGAATTTAAACAACGTGGAGTTTCATTTTGAATCAACCCAAAATCATATTTCAAAGCATTATCTGTGAAATGGAATGCTCCTTCTCTGCCAGTCTCATAAATTACATTATTAACAACAAAGAAACGTGACATGTAGTTTTTAGTAGTCCATCACCAAAATACAGATGTTAGCTTTGATTTCATGATATATTAAAAGATATATATATATGTAATGTTATAAATGCAAAGAACCTTCCATGTAAGAATCATAGGCCCTTTTGGATTTAGCCTACTTACCTTCAAGTACTTCAAAAATTTAACTTGGCTGTAGCAATGAACTAAACATGATGTATCCAATATGACATAGGAAATCTTCAGAAGAGCCAGGCCAGGAATCCAGATCTTCAGAATTCCAGTCCTGTGACTTCTCCATGCATTTGCTGTCTCTCTGTATTTCTTTACATGGGCTGTAAGGCTTGGCATTTATGCAAAGTGAGTGGAGACATGCTAGGTTGTGTTTCTTTCCCTTCAGTGTCAGAGAAGAGAGTGTTGGAAATGCTCTGGCAGGCTGAATGATGAGTAACAGGTTGCTCTCTGCTAATCAGGATGCCAACTGACAGGGCACCTTTTCATCCACTGCAGTTCCGGTATTCATTTACAAAGCAATAGTTTATACTAGGAATCACCTAAATCATTGAAAAGAGGGTTTTAATTGTCTGACCCATGACACAGGCTCTTTGAGCAGTAATGATGTCTGAAGGGAGTAACAAAGGGAGTAACAAACACTCGTGTATTTTATGCCTTCTCTGTAACTTAGCCAAGCCAAGCCAAACAGGTATTTGAGGTCTATGGTAAGATGTCCCGAGATGCAGGAATTATGTAGCTTCCAAAGATGAAAAAAGTGCTTAATTCTATAAGATCTGGATGTGTTTGCAATGCTAGTAGCTCAGCAATAAACCAGCAGAATATGTTTGGTGTCCTGGTTCAAGGCTGAAGAAGTTTCTGTTGAATATATTGCTGTTCACACTACACAATGAAGACAAGGTCACATTATAATTCTTTTTCACTTTCAAATTCAGAAATGAGCCAAAAGGAACCAGCCTGGCAGCCCTGAATATTGGACTCCTTTGCAAAAAAGCTTCATTCACACAATTCTGCCAACGTGCCTTCAATGCCAGCCAGTGAATGCCCATAGAGACCACAGTATCTTTCTGCCTCGAGGTGGTCTCTCCACATCAGAGGTGATGAAGGGCTACAGAGAGAAATGTTTGAAGTAGTGCCAGTGCTCAGCCTTTTTCTGAGCATAAACATCAGTCTCCAGGGCTGCCAGTCTACAAATCATACTGGCACTAAAATCACTTTTACAAAGTACATACATCTGATTGATAGAAAAGAGTATAAGAAGGGCAAAACCAAGACTCTGGATGACCTAAACAGGTATGAAGAGAGCACAGGACACTTTGTTCTTTCTCAAGAGTTTACTTCATAGTCTAAGAGGATAGTAGCAAATGGATGAAAGCAAGGAGTACACAATAGGATATTTTCAATGCTCTTTGGTGCCACAGAGTTTCAGCAATATGTGATCACTGAGATGGCTAAGCACTCACGGAAAAAAAAATGGGAAAACTGTTCAAAAATTGTAAGGAGAGATGTTAGTTTTAAGTTATGAGTATCTACTTCTATCCTTTCTGAAAGCCTACAGTGCTTTCCTCCAGAACAGTTATGGCTAGTCTAAGTACCTAAGACTTCTATCACTATAAGAAAGGATATCAGGATCAGGTTCTTACTAAAATAATGATCTATAAAGTGCTCAGTGACTTGATCCAGGAAAGCATGTTTTTATTGCTCAGTCAAAAGAAATTTTTTGAATTGTGGTCATAGACAACTTGCTAAAGCCTTACAGGTGGAAAAGATGAATTACTAAATTTCTAAAATGTTTAAGACTGATGGAACAGGAGTGATGGTGAAGTTACCTGAAGAATGGCTGGGAAATTTAAAAGTGTGAGAAGCTAGAAAAGCAGAAACAGTTTCAGCACAGGAGAGGAATGGCAAGATCAAAGAATGAGGGTTTTTTTAAAAGACTAGCATCTGAATTTAATTTGTGCCTGAAGAATCTGTAGATGAGAAAAATCATTGGCTCTCAGGGATCCACACATCTAATAAAGAAACTGCAAGACTGACTGACATCACTGACGAAATCTTACTCTACTTTGATAAAATTTAAATGAAAAACCAAAGCAAACCAAAGTATCAGTTTCTATTAAATCAGGTTAAATAGCTCTCCTAAGCTCTCTTCTTGTTAAGATCATTAAGCTCATTACTGAGCTTCCTCATTGTGTCTGAAAGTGCTCAATCCCTTTTGACCGGTAATCATAAATGAGAAGACTAGAAACAGGAGCAGAGTTGATATCAGATTAAAACTATTTGGCCTCTCCATAAGATTGACAAAAAGAGTCCTTTTCAAGTTCAAGTACATCATGTTTCTGTATTTTTTCATTCTTATCACTGTTTGTATAATAACAGCAATTACCGGATGTAGCAAACTGGGAGCTACATGCTCCTAGGGGTGTTTATGAATAAAAAGACAGAGCTGGTATTCCAGAGAGTTTATCCATTAAGTAGATAATAAGTATGAGAAGGAAAATCTCAACAGATTAAAGTTTGGGATGCTAGATTCTCCCTTCTTCCTAACATATGACTCCAGCATAGTTCATGTACACCTGGAAGCTGCTGAGACCCAGCAGCTGTAAATGGTTAAGCGTATGCACTGTAACCAGTTGTAAATGGTTAAGCGTATGCACTTTGTTTCTGACAAATTGAAAAATTCAGCTCAAATATTGAAATTTCCTTCTGAAAGGTATGAAATACATTAAAGCCTCAATAAGAAAATACCTTTTTATAAGATGGATGATGTCATTCATGTGAAATTCTTAATTTTGTGGCTAATGCAATCTGCATGGCTGTACACACGTACTCTGATCATCTTCTACATAATCGGTACCTGTGGGACATTTCAAAATACTCTCAGCCTATACACCAGTAGACGTGTAATATCAAAAGAAGAGACCCAAGAATGGGATAAACAAAGTTTGCCATTGGGTACTGTTAGCTATTTCCTATGTGCAACACTAGGTTATGTTTTAACAAGAGAAGAGACAACGAGGTTTTTGACTGAACTCTAGTCTCTAGACGTCAAAGCTAACAGGACACCTCCATTTTTTTTCTCTACTGAGAGAACTAAACACTTTGGAGGTTCTTCAGTCAATGGAGGATGACAGATACAAAGCTTTAAATAGCATTATTTTTGTGCTGAAGGAGGCAGCAGAGACACATATATACTGGTATTTCTGTGTTACATGAAAGTAGGACAGATAGCCTTGCTTGAAAGATTCTCTCCCATTGCCCCAAAGGGATTTTGGTTAAAGTCAAAGCAAGGAGATTTTGTTTAAATAGCCACGGGATACTGAAATTTGATCCTGAAAAATAAAAGATCATTCTAATACAAATGTGCATCAGATTAGACCTATTTATATGAATGTAGCATGAAATTGGACCATCCTGTCAAATCTATATCTCCTGAACTTCTAATGTATTTAAATATTCTTTTTCTCTTTTTTTTCCCTTGCTTTTCATTCAGACTCATTTTTTGAGTGCTCCAAGTTTTATGACTGTTGTGCTCCGTCTTGAAGTCCCTAAGTGCGTGCACGCACGCAGATGTTTACAGAAAACTTCAGCACTGTCATGCTGGTTGCAAAGAAGAAAACTACTTTGCTACAGAAGTGCGAGTTACGCATCATGGCAACATCTTAATCTCTGGGACGACAGGTCTCAGTGCTCGATGCAAGGCTGGATATATGAAATGATGGGATAAAGAAGAAAAGGAGCAGAGAAGAGGCAGTGGCAAGAAAAATACCTGCTTTCTCCTCTTAGTTCAGTGTATGGATATTTGCCTTTAGGTTGTAAGGGTTACTGAAATACAACAATTTAAAAATTTGAAGCCATGAGTTCTTCGCTGCATCTAAGCTGTCTGACAGGCCCTGGCATTAGCTGAACTCTCTGATACCTGGAAATCTGTAAAGAAGATTAAACTACAGCAAGCAACAACTGTAAAAGAAATTTTGTCTCAGCTGAGATTCTAGAGCCCTACTTTGTGATGTGGTGATAGACAGTATGCTGAAGTGGCCAACTAACCATGTTTTGTACAGGCGCACACTGAATGATTCAGCTCTAATGCAATCTGAACACATCCACTCTGGAGTACCTGACTGTACAGAGCTGATACCATCTGAGGGCGCAGGGGCTGCATACACAGTAAAGGCATAATAAGAAATTCGTCTCTGTGTTGCACAAACTTTAACAATACATTTTCCAACAGTTCCAAGTAATTGAAATGCGCTTTTTAATGACAAGTTCCTTAATTCAAGCCCCAGCACACCCAGGAGCTTTGACTTGTACATCACCTGTCCTCTTGTGAGAACCACCTTGCATTTCGCAGGACCTGTCAGCAAAGGCCTTTCACCAGTCCTTTCTCTGCTTGCTGAGAGGTGCCTGGAGGAGTTCAGGGATATTCCAGGGATCCCCAAGGGATGATTGATAGGAAAAGTGCATGGCTTGCAGCACCAAAGTCCTCTTGATACTTGTGGAATATCAATGCACATTTACTGATATTTAAAAATGAGCCTTTTTACGACGGGGTGATCATTTTGAAACTATGATGAAATAAGGATGGTTTAGAAACACGGGGGTACTGGAAGAATCCAGAAAGCATCATTTTCATTACCAATGACAGAACACACTGCAGTCATTCTGATGCAAATTCTTTTCCTTTACATTTTCTTCTCCCTCTCTCTGTGCCACAAAAGCACAGACAACAATAAATCTGGATTCTCTGCATTAGGTTGTTTCATTGTTTTCCCCAGAGATTTTCCTGTACAATATAAATCCAGCATAATGTGCTCAGATTAGCAAAGTTACTTAACAGAACAGACTGTCTTAGTGGCACATTTATTAATACCATATATAACGAGGATTTAACTTTACAGTAACTTCAGTATCTTTCTATTCAGCATAAGAACAAAAAGGACTCCCCTCCCCAAAACCACACACAACCACTAGTGAAGTTTAGAGGGTTGGCCCACTGCCTTCAAAGATGAATTATGTATTCAAATGGCTTTTAAACATCATATGCTGGAAGCTTATAAACTGCAGTTAACTGCACTTTGATTCCCGGAATGGAAAGAGCGCATCTATTATTTGTTTCAGATGCAAGAGAATAATAAAAAAAATTACAAAAATCTGCCTGCTACCTTGCAGGCAGGCAGAAGAATTCCTGCACTGATGCTAGGCAACACTGGAGGTTGAAAGCACTGACTTGGAAAAGAGCCATTGTGGAAATGGGTGTTATAGCAGAATCCCACCAGTACTGTCAAATCTGTCACAGCTTTCTGAAGCCACTGTGTGACTTGTCTATGACAGCACAAGAATACGCAGTGACAGATATGAACACTTCATTTAAGAACACCAGGATATAATGACATTCTGAATGCCAGCAAAGATGCAGTCAGCACGGAGGAGTTACTGCACCTTCACTTACAAAGTCGTTCTGTAGGAACGTGTTGGTTTAGTCTAGGGGAGGTTTATGGAAAAACAAAATAAGAAGTTAGCGCACTTGACATAAGAATATGTGCAAAACTGGTACAAAACGGTACACAAACCTGGGCAAGCTGAGACCTTCAACAGTCTCACATTAAGTCTCAAGCAACTTCCAGTGAATTAAAAGTCTTTACTGGAAGAAGCAGAATAGCGATTTGGCAGGTGTTGTCAGGGAGGAATGGGACTGATCCACAGAGAGACTTTTCTCAGATCTAGCAGATGATAAAATTTAGGGCAGATATGCAAATCTTCAGGTTGGCTTAGCATTTTAAAGGCAAGTTTTCACAGAAGTCTCAGAAGTAAATAATACCTAGCTTTCAATGGGTTGTCTGCTCCCTGCCATCACTGTGCTAGCTGAAAGAAGAACTGCATTCCCCAAACTGACGTCAGAAGTGTTGAAATACTTGGCATATGGGAAAATGCGGGTAGGGCCTTCTCTAGGAGCGGGAGAATCACTTGACTGAAGGACAAAATGCTCAAAGAGCATCTTTCACAGACATGACAGTCACCCTGGATACACTATAACCTCTGTGTTCTGGTTTCTGTCCTGTTGGTATAGTCCTCTTTTCTGAGGTGGAGAGAATATATTCACGCACAGAATATACTCACAATCGCTGCCACAATATCTGTTAAATTACAGGCCTCCATAACAACACGTGCTGCTAGACAACAGCTTATATGTTTAGGGACATAGTAATATCCAGTTTACTCCAATATATATGCTAACAATACTAGATGGGTAAGGAAGATCAAAGGATTATTTAGCAATAATGAAGACAGCTCACATTTTTCAGACTTTTAGTCTTTCAATATTTAAAATAGTCCAGAAAAAAGGAGAGGGAGGGGAGGGGAGGGG
>Ga0181612_121907_pt1 | contig 17482 bp, 19 predicted proteins | sample HoacroProtozoa21_FD_119630 | JGI IMG/M metagenome (GOLD analysis project Ga0181612, IMG submission 119630) | Hoatzin crop microbial communities from Cojedes, Venezuel. Combined Assembly of Gp0051906, Gp0051904, Gp0051908 | reverse complement strand
GCAAGCTGAATAAGTCTCCTGCGGCTGGCCGGTTTGCGGTGGCTCAGCGTTTGCAAACGCTGACCGTTTACCCCCTGGTTAAAGCTAAACCTGCCTTCTCTTGCCCCGGGTTTTTAAGACAGATACGGGGAGCTGGGAGCCCACGCCGGAGCGCTGGGTGCTGTGAAGGTCATTATTAATCGCTGGGGCTCCTGGCCAGTCCGGCTGGTGCCGGAGACCGCGGAGGCGACCGTGGCCCCCCTGCCTGCTGGGGCTCGCCCGCCGTGCCCCGTCCGAGGAGCAGCTCGGCCCAGGCCTGGCTGGCGAGGCTGCCTGCCAGCAGGAGAGAAGGACCACTCCAGGCAGCTGAACTTTTCACTCCAGCTTACAGACAAATTTCCAGAGATGCTTCGAGAGAGGGGAGGGGATGGGAAGCAAGATTTGCAGGGGGACCAGCCTGGCCTTTTTCAATTCAGCTGCAGAGTCAGTTAACAAAGTTGCAGGTTCTCAGTCTCTTTTGCCGTTTCTTTGCCAAGTCTTTTTTTTTTTTTTTTTCCCTTCCTCAATATAAATACCCTGGGGCGGTTTCTTTTCTTTTTGGTATGAATGTGATGATCTTTCGGGGCTGCGATTGGCTCCGCGGCTTGTCATCAGGGACACACCTCCTGGCGTGGGGCCACCTCCTCCCCCTCTTGTGAAAGCTTCCCCTTGTAACAGCCGAGCGTAATTACATCAGTTACTCACTAGAGCACAGACCTGCTTTAAATTTTGGCCTCTTGGAGGCAGCGAGAAGCTGAAGGACTAGAAAAAGCAGAGTTTCAAAGGCCTGTAACACTGTGGACCATACAAGTCACGCTGTGCTCTTCCCTCCCAGGAATTAAGGCTCCCAGTCACACGCGAGGAGAAATGAATACCCATACTAGCCATGGAAATGGCTACCTGTTAGGAGAGCAGAACTGCCACACCAGAGGAGGATTTCCGCTTTGCCAAAGCCTGTCACACCAAAAAAAATACACATCAGGTCCCTTTTGAATTGAGCTTTGGTGTAAATGAACCAGAAAAGGCCACACTCGCAGGGGCACCAAAAAGGAAGAGAGCTCGGAGTGAGAGCTGCAGGGGGCTGTGGAGGATCTCTGGAAAAGAGCAGAGGCAGCTAACAAAGGCATCTGTGTGCCAAAAGAAAATGCATTTCACCCAGCAGCAAGGGCCTACAAGACAGGGCTGGACCTGTCGGGGGAAGAAAGTGGCCCTAAAGAGCAGGGTTTGTGTGCCAGGTGGATATTGCAGCAGCAGCTTGACGCATTTCTGACAGGTCGGGATAGGAACTTGCAGTGCTTCTGTGGGCTTGTTCCAGAAAGGGCTGAGTGCTGGGGCGGGAGCATCCTCGCTGTGCTCCAGAGGCCCAGATCCTCAGCCAGGGTAGGTCGGCGTAGCACATAGGAAGCCAGCGCTCTCACAGCCGAGAGCCTGCTCCACACTGGCGTGGCAGAGTTTGGCTGATAAAGAGGAAAGTTTCTGCGCAAGAAGGAAGGGAACTGGTGCTCTGACTGGAGGAGAGGGCTTGCCTCTTATCCCAGGGCATTATTGTCCTTTGAGGGATGTGACCCTGGCGTATGGCACAGATGCCGCTGCTGCTTGGTGCACTAGAAGGATGCAGATGAAGTGCAGGACAATGCAAACCATCGATCTGGCTGGGAGAGCCGAGTCCGCATGTACAGACGTTTGCAGGGTGTCAGCACTGCTATTCTGACATGGGATGAACCCAGGCCTTTTCAAACATGTCTTGCAAAAATTACACAGGGAGAGACACCTTCCCCCCTGTCCCCTCCAGCTATTCTCCAGCACGCAGGTGTTTGCTCAGAGCACACAGCTGAGCAGCTCCAGCCCTGGTTCTGGATCAGGCAGAGCAAAACTTGAACTGTCTGTCACGTTCCTTGCCCACTGGATTGAATAGGGTTGTAGCCTCTTTTCCCCATCTGTCTCCTTCAAGTCTGCCCTCCCTCAAAATAAAAATAACCTCCTGCTTTCTGTCCTGCGTCAGGGAAACTTTTGCCTGGAAATGTCATGAAAACTGATGTACCTCTATGAAAAATGTGTTGTTTGATGATTCAACATTTTCACATGGAAGAAACAGCTCCTTTGCTGCTCTGACCAGCTCTCAGCAAATGGCTCAATGGCATGTGGTCCGTGTTTCCTCCCAGGGACCTGTTCCTGGAGCTGCTGAGAAGCTTCCTAGGTTATGGCCCATTCAGTAGGTGGCAAGTGTGATTGGATCAGGCAGTCTGAATACAAGCAAAGAGCTCTCATTCGTTCTTACAGGCCTGAAAACATGAAAAATAGTGTTGGTACTTTCTGTGGGATCAGGTGTTCTCTGATTGTATAATCTTCAGTGAGCCCTGGGTTCTGCCTGATTTTGAGGAGAGCTCTCAATGCAAGCCAGTCTGCCCTGTCACTGAGCCAAGGTTCCATAAAGGAAGGAGGTAATGTGTCACAGGAGCCAAGGAGGAGGCATGAAAAGGGACAACAGGCTTGCAGTTCTGAAGGATGAATACTGCCACTAGTGGCTTGGGATTTGGGTACACGAAATTGAGGGTACCCTCACCGAGATGTGAGAGCTGCAGGGTGCCTGGCATCTCTGCAAGGAGGCCGTCCCTGCCCTGTGTTTAAGATACGAAGCTGGATTTCTGGCCCAGGAGGAGCAGGCAGAACAGAGGAAGGTTGTGGTGCTGGGACAGGTGTGTCAGCCGGCCACGGGGTACTTCCACGTTCCCAGGTCTCATACCGGCCTTTGTGCTGACCTCCGGGCTGGGATGAGAGTGTCAGCTCCCAGCTTTGCTCTGCAGAATCGCAGAGCACCTTTGCCCGTTTCCCTTGCCTGTACACAAGCACCAACCCACCTTTCTAATACACCCTTTTCAGATGGATCAAGCTTTTATCCTTACTGTTATTGTGATCCCTGACATTGCCTGTAAGCAAACTGATGGCGAGTGACGAAATTCCTTACGTGGAGACTGAAGTGCGAGGAGCACAGGAACAAAATAATAATGCTAGTCATAATAATAAATATCAGCCCCATTTGCTTTAATCCGCAGCTCACAGAACAACAGCCCAGTCCAAATTCTCATCTGCTGTGGAGATAAAGAGTGTGATTTACTCTGTCAGCTTCGGAGAACAGACACACCACAAGGCAGTTATCTCCGGCCATAAACAAACTGGAGTGGCTTTGCCTTTTAGCAGGCTCCCTTCTCCTCTCCTGTGGAGTGCTACTTTCCGCCTTACGTAACCCTCTGGGCAATTCCACTGACCTATTTTGTTTTAATAAACTTGAGCAGTTTGAGTTATGCACCCTCCACTTTTCAGACGCCGTTGCCACTCCACAGGGCTCCCTTTCTTGCCCTGCTGTGCAAGGTTGCATAGGTAGTATCTTGGGAGAAGCTAAGTAAACAGCTTCCAAGTTCCGACACAGCCCATATGTGCCAAGCTTCCTTTTGAATGTTAGCCTTGGAGGTGAGAAGGAAAAACTGAGTTGACTAGGAAAACGCATAACCTTTCAGAAACAGTTTTTTATTACCCTCCTTATCACCCCTTTAAGGTCGTAAAGATTATGCCAAAGAAGCTATTAAGTTTTCCAGGATTGCAAAATATTTTCTCAATGATAGAGATGAAGCATGCCGTTCCACTTTTCAATTTTTTGCTTTAAATTTCCTTTTATGTTTGGGGATTTGATCTTAATCTTCCCTCCATACCTTTCTGTTTCCATCCTGCTTGGAGGCAGTCAGACATGGTTAATGGTTTCTTCTAGCCAGAAGCCTACACTGAATTGCAAACAGAAGACCTCTCAGGCATTAGAACAAATTAAGAGAGTGAACATGGAAATTAAAAATGCGGGCACCCTGGTTCCTTAACAGACTGAGCTTCTGGCTTTCCCTCTGTCATGGTTCCTGAGATGGGTATAGTCTTCTGGAGAGCAATGACTGACAGCAGTGGTTTTCCATACTGCCTCATCTACTTGAGTTAATTTAGGAGCTAGGGTATATTCTCCCACTAAAAAACATCTGCGAACACTTGACACCAGAATGTTTCTAGTGGTTAAATACTGGGGTCTGGGCTGAAATGGCTGCACATTGGTGTCTCCACTAGGTTATGCTAGGGAGGAAACAGGGATTAAATGTCACAGGAGGCCATCAGAGATTCCCTTCCCCACACATTGCAGTGGAGGAGCAGATTAATGTCCCACTAATAATGCGTCTCCTGCAAATCCCACACTGGAGAAGGATATCCAGAGTTTTGGAGAAACGCTGAAAAGAGGCTCATGAGAGCCCCAGTTCTTCACACTGAACTGGAAAGTGTTAGGAGTGGACTGCAAAGCTCTACTGAATATCGAGTTAATCCAAGATTTACGTGCCATAAACCTCCAGAAATTGGGCTGTGGTGGGCTTTAGCTAAAGCAGTGTTAGCTAACCTTTTAAGAAACCCTGTTTTTCCTTCTTGTGCGGTCTTTCCGATGCGCCTTGTTTTCCTGAAGGAACAGATCCTCAGCTGGCATAACACAGATTCATCTCACTGAAGCCACTGAAGCTGGAGGTTAGGATGCTCTGACCCCAAAGCAATTCCTCTTAATGGTGACATGTTTGTTGCCACCAGGCAAGACCGTGGACTGAGCACTGGTGATGGAAGAGTAGCAGACAGGCTACTGGCACGAAGTCCTCCATTCACCTCTCCCATGGCATTTACTATAAAGAGAGACAGAAGCAGGAATTTGAGACACCTCAGTGAAGTCAGCGTGAAGAAGAGAGGAGTCTTACTCAAGCTGAGTTAGAGTGGAAAAACTTTTACCAGGGAAATGCCAAGTATAAATCACTAACTGGTCAAGATGATTCAGAAAGAGGACAGTAGTGAGCTAATTAATGCCAACTGGCAACAGAACAGAACAGTATTACGACTTTTTAGGACAGCGTGTGTCAACCTTTTCCACCATGTCCCGCAGGGACAGGCTGCCTCTTTCCCACAGGATTACAACCTCCTGTCAGGGACGGGCAGAGGGGCCAGGGGCGGAGGATCTTCGAGCTATTGTTTCAGGTGCCTTGCCAATCCGAGAAGGCATCTCAGCATTGATTTATGCTCTGCTCATATTTTCCAGGTTTCTTCTCCAGTCATGCAATGGTACGGAAAGACTTCCCTAGTAACGGGAAAAAAAGGGGTGGGTGGAGGAGGATAAAAGGAATGGGGGGACATGCCTGTTCTGACAGCTGTGTCCATCCTGGGGGGAGCTCGTAATTCCCAGCTGGAAACTTTGTCTCTGGAGCAGTGACTTGTGGTGCCGAAGCCACCCAGAGTCTCCTAGTGGCAACTTGAAGTAGTCTGGTCACTGGACAGGGAAGGTAGGGCCCATACTATTCTCAACATCCATCACAGACAACGTACAATGTCAATGACAGACTTAATAATTTTAAAATTTTTAAGTTAAATACATTTTATCTCTTTTGAAACAGAGCTATTTAAAATTAAGTGTGGAACAATGGCCATCTATATTAGGAATGAAAGTTAACATATTTGATAAAAAGTTTCTTTTTGTCTTGTTTTGCTTGAAATATCATTAAGTGCTACCTGCCAAAATGTTTCAGAAAGTTGAACCAAACCACTGCCTAAGCGCCTGGAGCCAAAGCTTGGTAAGTGCTAAACCCACTTTTGAGAGCAATTGCTCTTCCGTAAGTAGAAGACGACTATTTTTTCCATTTCAGTTTATTCAACAAATTAGGTTCAATGACTTGCTCATGCGAAGCTGAGAAACTGAATGAGGTTTGGAAAAAGCAGACAAGCTTGTTTTTCTCCTCTGGTCTATGAAGAAAATGAGGATGAGATGACAAGATCCAGCAGATCTACAGTGTTGGGGTATATGGTGTCCTGGAACAACCTGTTTAACCCACTAGCCACTGATACAACCTCCTTTCTTTTCTGTTTTGCAGTTAAGGTGGTTTATTTAAGTAATATACTAGGAGTTTGGTAAAATTGGTTTTAGATGTTTTTAGTGGATTCAAATTTCATTCTAAATGCAGCCTGATATGAATCAATTCTAAAGAAAAAGTCATTCTGTAACAAATAAAAAATGCATAATTCATCATTTTCAAGCATAGAAAAATGTAATGATCGAGACCTAATAAAATAATATAAAGCTGTAAGTAAATACGTGTAGATGAAACTGTCTGCTGGTAACAGTAAGGACCAAAGTTAGGAGGCAGGCTGTATGTGGTTTTAAGTCAACGGGGTCTTACTGGTTACAGCCTGACGAATATCAACCTTTCTTCAGGGAAAATAATTAAAAAGGATAAATGGAAAAGAAGTTTTGATTTAATTTTTAAAATAAAGTTCTCCTGCTTGCTAATTTAAATGGGTGATTCAGTCTGTTCACTGAGGCTCAAATCTATCCATTTTAGTCCAGTTTCCCTGTAGTTACCACATGGGTGGGGTTTTATGCATCTGAAATTTCAGTTTCAGACTATTCTCTGTGAAGCCGAAGCCAAACCTCGCTGAAGTCGATGAGATTTTCCCCACCAGTTTGCCAGGAGTCTGGAGCAAGCTTTTAGTGGTCCAGATTGATGACTGTTCAGTTGCTGAAAACCAACGCCTAGTGCAGTTCTTCACAGGTAACTTCTGTTGCTGCCTGAGGTGTGTAACTAACAAGTGTGCTTGTAGCATTCTCAGCAGAGGAGTGAAGAAACAAGAAGATCTGATCATAACATGTGCTAGCAGTTTGTAGTGTCCCTGCTTATGCTGTACCTCTCTTTCAACCTCCTGCCTGTTTTCCAGATGTTTCCTAGCTCAATATTCGCTTTAGACAATGTCAGCAAAGCCCTTGTCAGTGCCTGTGCAGAAGCAAAAAGCAGCAGCCGTGAAGCAAGTGAACCCAAATAGAAGTCAGGATTTGAAAAGTAAAAGCAGAGCAAGCACATCTAGTCTGAGGCTGGAGGAGAATGTTGCGAAAACAGTGGAATCATCTTGAAGAAGTAGAAATAAATGAGGTAACAATGTATTGCAGTACAACTGGAAGTGTCAGTCACTTACTGTGAGTTTTTCTTCTTCCCCATCTGTCATTTCTATTCTGTTCTGTTCTGTTCTATTCTATTCTATTCTATTTTATTCTATTCCATTCTATTCTATTCTACCCCATCCCACCCCATCCTGTTCATCTGGTTACCACAGGACCTTAAAGGTCCATTTATGCTAGGCTCTATGGGGAGACCAAACAAATTAACCTCTTCCTGCCTCGAGGAGTGTGCAGCCAACCCAGCACAGAGCTGTGCTATGCTGAGCCAACTCTCTGCACAGCTGCAGAGCCTCACTCCTTGTGCGAACTCGTTCAGACCTTGGTGTGCACCACAGAGCACTATGCTGGCCAGGGATCTGCTAAGCGTAAGGCACCAGGCAAGCGGTAGAGACAGACTGACTTGCAGTGTGTGCTGGGATGATGAGGCAAAAGCAGGCAGTGGGCAGAGTAACTTTGTGCTATGTCACTTGTATTCTCAGCTGTTTTCGTGTGAGGACAGTTCCCCTAGTACACACTGCATGTTTGCATCTCTACCTATCTGCAGATCAGCCCATCCATGTCATGAATCAGCTGCTCCATCAGGAAGAGGCTTCTGGAGGGATGTGTGCCAGCTATTTAATATATTTATTGCAGTGTTTTTACTCTGTGTATTTAACTAATAATGGCAGAGTTCGTGGGTAACTCCATCAGGGAAAACATCTTCCTGTGTCCCATGGCAAACATGCGCACACAATTGTCCAGTTGGGCTCCAAAATGGCCCATACTTGTCATCCCTGAATCAGGTTCTGTTTTCCAGCCCTCCCCACCAGTTTACAGTTTCCATTCTTGAGCTCCTTCCTCTGACTGTAGATGCCTATCAGCATAACTGGAATTCATGGCATGACCTTTGATTCCTTCTATCCTCATGCCAGACTCCAGCAGGTCTCTGTTATCAGATAGTAAAGCCTATTATAACGTGAAGTGCATGCACAAATTTACCCAGGCGGGTATGCTGGCATCCTTGCCTGATAGTTCCTCTTCCCAGAGGAGCATGGGCATCTCTCAGCCTCCTTAGGGCCGCCAGGGCCTCTCTTTACCTAAGGAAAATATGTTGGCATGAAAGGCAGATGGTTACACATGCTTCTGCTATTTTCTCTTTCAGAAGGTAAATGCTTTTTCATATCCCATGATGTCATCTTTTGACACTGCACACTGGTGTTGTGTCAGGCAAAGATGGCATTCTCATCTGCTGTCTGCCTGAGCCTGCAAGGACCCTCCAGCCCTGGAGCCGAAAGATTTGTCCTCATTATCCTCCTTCTGTCTCAAGGGAGCAACATTTCCCCAGGTGGAGGCACAGACGAGGGATGTGACTCGCCCAGCATCACCCTGTAAAGGTCACAGCGGAGCCAGGGACAGAAGCCAGGCCTCAAGAGTCCCAGTGCTGTCGTTCTGCAATACCATAACTAGTTTCATGACACACATGAATTCTTCCAAGCAATTCTGTCTCCCGTGCAGCCACCACAGCCATCAGCTGCCGCCTGGGCCCTTGAGCACCGTGGGGTACATCCCTCCATGGTCTGACCTGCAGCAGAGCTCCAAAAACTGCCGTATGGGGAGGTGAGGGGCCAACTGACCTCCTCCCATTCTGGGTAGTTTGTCAAAGGCTGGGTCACACCACAGGCCCTGCTTGCTGCAGAGCTGGGTCTGGACAGTACGTAACCAGAGCAAATCTGGCAGAGACAGCATGACTACCTCAGCTCACCATAGCCAGCTGTACATAGCAAGACGTCTCTTTACTAGTAGCAGATGGGATGCAGAGAATGGTCCCAGTCTGCATGCTTCCCGAGACACCTTCTAGGATCATATGAGCCACAGAATTCATTCTCATTTCCTCTGAGACCCTCACACAGCACCCCAAGTCGGTTCCTCATGCTGCATTCCTTTTGTGCAAGGGCCCAGCTCACCCACCAGCCGCTTTGGCCTGCCATCAGACTTCGGTCGCTCTGCATGAAAACTGTCCCATCTGGTTGTTCTGGATACACCGTGCAAAATCTCCCTGGCCTCGCGCACGCTGGCTGTGGCACGTATTTTGGATTTGGGCACTCTAGCTGCAGGCAAACTCTGTTCTCCCTCAGCGGCAGGCTGGGTTTGTCGGAGGGTGTTAGGAAACGTTCTCGCGGTGGGTGGAAGCACGTAGTGCATCTGAGGCGGTTGCTGTGGCTGTGGGGGACAGCTCTGGCCTGGCCCACGCAACATGTCCTGCCCAGGTGATCCTCTGTGCTGCTCGCAGCAGTGCTGCTGTGAACACTGCTCACCCACACCGGGCTTGCACGACCCAGCCAGTTGCCAAACTGGAGCGCCTCAGCTGATCCCAGGGAATTTTAATTGAACCACCATCGCCCATTGCGAGTGGGTGCCAGTTTGTCAAGCCTTGATGATGTTATCTGGGGCCAGGGAGTGTAGTAGGTTCACATGCATGCTCTCTGTGGGACTGCAGAAATGCTTCCCTCTAAATGACTGCGCATATGCCTTTGCAATCATTAGATGTAGGAAGTGCCTTTTGTGTGCATGATAATACACCATTACAGTCATCCTGGAAGCTGCTTCCACCTTGCCCCAGTGCCTCTCAGCTAATCACACAGGAAAGGTTTTGCATGTGAGAGGAGTAGGATGGGGCCAACAACAGGTTTGGAAAATGCACTTCAGGACATGGTTTAGCAGACATGGTGGTGTTGGGTTGATGGTTGGACTTAATAATCTTAGAGATATTTTCCAACCTTAATGATTCTATGATTCTTTGAAATCCAGCTTCAGAACACCAAGGGAGTAGCAAGTTCTGAAGCCAGGTCCGTAGATGTAGGGAGCTCTCTGTTAAATGTCCTCCCAGACAGACTCCATACAACATGGTACAGGGTAAGAGACAGATCTGGTATTCATGAGCTCTTAATCAACTTTGAACAGTGCAGATTAAAACCAAACACCTAGAAGGGAACAGTCTTAAGTTCCTCCATGATGTGCTTGGCCCTGGAATGGACAGGCAGCTGTATATGGAGCTAGCTTCAAATTGAGGTCTCCAGACACAGTCCTGCAAAAAGTGTATTAAACTACGCTCTGCAGCAGCACAATGAGGCCACCTTACATGCTTGCTTCTTGTTCTCACACTGGTAGTGTGTGCTGTTCTCACATGCAGCTTCACACTCCCTGGTTATACATTAGCAACGACACATTCTTTAGCTCAAGTTTGAGTTGGACGTAGATTGAAGCCTGATACTGCAAAGTACGGTTGGGGAGAAAGAAAACATCACTCAGGGTCAAATATTTTCTGGTCTGGGGTTAGTAGACAGAACATGTGACAAACCCCTAAGTACTGTTATTGTGAGTACTCACTGGGTACCATCAATGCAATAGGAGATGAGGTCCTTGGATCTAAAGGCCTGCTGAGACAAAGATACTGAAAATGCACTCTCAATGAATGAGTTTTTCCCCAAGGTGGAGAGCACTTCTGGGGATGTGGGGTGGCATGGTGTGCCTTTGCTGGGGGGATTAGGGTCTAGGGGTCCCAAGGATGAAGTGCTTTTTCTGGAGGAGCCAGAAGCTTAGCAGAGCAGGAAAGGAGGTACAGACACAGGCAGAACAGGAAGAGGCTACTTTGGTGTGGGCTCAACAGAGGTGAGAAATTGGCCATGGAATAAGAAAGATCCTACACTTCCATCTTATGGCCACACCCTCCCAATCTCCAACGTACTCCAAAAGCACTGATCATTCAGAAAGCCTGTGCTTCTCTCCCATGGTCACAGAGGCCAAACTGTCAGTGCGTGTAGCACACTTGACTGGAGACAGGGAAGCTGGGGCATCGCGTGTGATAACCAGCTGTTCATACCAGCCATTCCTGCTCCAAATGGAGAGTGCCACGATTGCGTGTTTTGAGGCTGGTCTTTTGTCCAGCCCTTCTCTTTTCCTGCATAATCCATCTGACTGGAACACATTGCAGGGTATCATGCTGCTTGGAGAGAGGTCTTCAGCGTGTGCTGGCTTTGGACAACCTTCCACAACTCCCATGTCATATTTTACTTGGGATCTAGCCATCACATGCATCTTGATAATAATCACGTTTAGCTCAGCTGGACCTGGGTTGAATGTCATGCCTGAACCAGTGATTTCCCATCCGAGTGCAAAACCATCTTTTCTCTGAGGAAGAAACAAAGAGTAACATCAACACAATCAGATCCCAAGACTAATGCAAACCTATCACCAAGCAAATTTCATTTTTAATAATTCAATAATACATAAGGATAATGCAAGTAGGGAAGACAGGAGCAAGTAAAGCCAAAATAGATCAAGGCAGAGAGCTCCAGCTGTCTCACCAGCTGACTTTGGCCACAGACAGCTCAATCTAAATCTCAATATAGGGGCACGGGGGGATGGTGGCAGATCACGCTGCTACCCTTATTGCCTTCCACGATCACAGTGTCAGTTTTGCTAAAGCATGGGAGGACAGGTTGATGGAGAATATTTGCTTTCACCCTCCCCTCCCCTTTTCCCCTCACTTTCACACTTTGTGGATAGCAGCCATGCTGTGATCTTAGGCCTGATATATATAGCCCTCCTACAGCCCTCTTTGAAGAGGATGCTTGGCCAGAGGAGGGAGATGAAGGCAGAACTGGCCACTAAAAGGGTTTTGCTGACAGATCCCTTTCGGTATTCATCAGAGATCTCTTTTGCTTCCCTATACTTCTTATTTCATAGAGCCTTTCTACTGGATCAGTAGCATGAGGAAGGAAGGAGAAGACGAGAGGCAGAGCTGTATAGAAGGCTGTACTAGCCCACTGAAAATTGCAGACTAGAAGAAAGCATGGACTCATCCATGGTGTCCGCCTTTTTTATTGCATGTGTATCCCAAGGGACATGGCAGTTCCAGCACATCGCTTGGTTTGCTGCCATTTCAAGGAGGACTGCCTCCTTCTATCAAGTCACTGTGGTGATTTGTTCTTTTAGTTTGTCTTATACGTACAAATTGCTTATGTTCAGAGAGCTGGATATGGCGCTTGTCCTTCTGAAATCCACTTCTCCCAAACCTCTAGTACTGGCTCCCCTGTACAAACCTCTGTAAAATTACTCAACTACAGCAGCATGCTGACATGCACGATTTTGCTGATGAACAAATAGCAGTTTTTCCCAATGCTTTCATGCAGTTGTTCTGCCAGTGGGAGGTATGATTTCAGGAACATTAACTTGAGTAAACAACGTCCTGTGACATCTACCTTTATTGGGCCTGCTTCCCTCCTTCATCTCCAAATTTCTGACATGACCTTTGATAAGAGAGTGGCTTGCTAGAATGACACTAGATTGCTCGGGGCTCTTGTGAGACAACCCGTTATCAAAGGCTGAGCACAGCCGTGACCAGCTTGGAGTGCCAGTCCAAATTTACCCAGGCTGCTATGTTGGCATGCATCCCGAAATTCTCAGCTTCATGGACTTTTATCTTCCCCTGCAAAACGAGGACATCATGGACTCTCCTCTTAGCTGCCACTAGCCTGTTTGACACCACAGAAATATGCCCAAGTGCGAACATGCTCAGCTTCCCAACCCATACGCAGAGCTCCCCTCCCCAAAAACCTCAGGGAAGATATGTTGAAAATATGTGTTGCCCAAGTACAGCTCTGTTTACTCGATAGTGATTGTTCAAGGAGGTGTTTCTGGCCTCTCTTCTCCCATTCTTCCGTTCCCAGCCTAACAAGACCTGTATTCTTGTCACGGTGTTTATCGGGCAATGAAGGAGAAGCAGCAATGGCTTCTTGGTGCCAGCTGGCATTGTGCCATGTGATTGTTGTCAAATGGGGATGTAATAATCGTAATAATATGTTTCTCACTCAATTCAAACCTCTCCTGAGATGCTCTTTTCATTTGAGGGGAGGAGGGAGAAGGATCTATGACTCTCTGCTTGTCTCAGTCTGCCACTCCAGCTGGGTCTCTGTATCCTTCCAACCTTGCCCGTGGCAAACCAGGTGCTTCTGGAAAGGCTGCAGCTAACTTCACCCTAATGCACTCTTTGGCTGAGGGGAGATGGCCCCCAAAATTGTCTCTGAACACCAGAAGGGCGTCTGGGCCCCTGATCCACCTCCTGCAGCTCACTGTGCCGTCTGGTGTCTGGGCTGTGGAAGGCTCCGAGTCTGCAAAAGGCACTGGACACCAGGACAGCATGAGTGAGAGGAAAGGAGTGGCTCAGCCCCAAGTCTTCCACTCTAACTTTCCTGCCTGTCTGGCCGTTAGGAAGTAGAAGGGAACTCAGTCATTAATAACGCTTGCAGTTTTTTGGCCTCTGCGCTGAGCCTGTCCATGAGAGACCAATTATAATTGTGCTGCGGCCAGAAATCTTAGCTAAATGGCCAACGTCCTCAGATTCTAAGAAATTCTGTGGAAGAATTTCTTTGTGGAGAGGGAAAGGATGAGAAAAAAGAGGATTTTCTTGGACACATGGCAGTCTGTGAGTGGGGCCAGGATTTCATACAAAGCAGCTCGCTGTGGCTGGCTCCCTGTGCAGGCAGCCAGCAGGAGACCCACATGTCACTTCAGAACTAACGTGCCTGGTTTTCCCCACAGGGGATGAATTTCTCCTTCTGGCCATCTCCACAGGACCCCACCGCTGCCCTGCTCCTTCCACCACACACCTCTCAGGAGTGGATCCCTTGGGAGAGGATGGGCAGAACCTGGACTGATGTCAAAGCCCTGGAGCCGGGAGGCTCCTCGCCTCCTTTGTCGGTGCCTGATTCATTGGGTTCCAGGGGGCAATCCTGTCCTAACGGCAAGTCTGCACTTTGTGTTTGTACCCCTTTAACCCATAATAGAAATTAATGCATTTCACGGATGAATGGGTGTTCTCAGCACACTGAGATTTAAAATCTACCTCTCCAAAGCAAAAGTGCTGATGAAAATGATTATGAAATACATTAAAATAATGGTGAAAAAACCCCAAAGAAAGTAAAATCTGTGCATCAAGGGATTTATCCCTGAGTATGTGATGGATTTGTAGAACAATGCAGGGAAGGACTGTGTGAAAAAGTCTTAAAGTGTGTAACTGCTTTCCAGGAGCTCATCCCAGGTGCAAGAGCACTTTGTGGATGCACATTAGGAGTTTGGCTTCATCCAAGTACCGATGCAGAAGGGGAGCAGTCTCCTCAATCTGCTGCCAGAGTGCACGTCGCACTCCTGTTTGCCGTGGACTGGCAAGTTAGGAGAAGAGCTCCCACGTGTTAAGTGAACCAGGGAGTGGGTAGGGATGTGTTCTGTTCTCTGCTGGCGCACTGCAGTACTGCCAGCACTTCCTTACCCAGCAGTCACATATGGAAATGTGGGGGTTTTGGCAGGTGTTTAGACTTTTTTTTCCTACGCATTCCGTGAGGTATATACCACCAAAAGCTGGGAATGGCCAGAAGGCACACGTCTGGGCTGGTGTGGCCACCCTGGTTTAGAAGTGCAGTAATGACAGGAAAGAGCTGAACCTCATGGCATAAACCCTCCTGGGAAAGTATGTGAGGAGACTCATCAGCCTTGGCCATTCTCTGAGGGGTCAACAACTACCCCTTATCAGTTTTGACAAGGTACTTTTGACTCCTTGTCAAATAATAGGAATCTAGTAAATGGGCCCAAAATGTCAGTGTTATTCCAGACAAGAAATAGATGAAGAAGAAGTTACCTTTCCTGTTGCTAGAAATGCCTCCTGTGCTAGCCGTGCACCAGTCACTACTAAAAAGTAAAGACTGACCACTTGAAGGCTGGTGGGACCTGAGAAACTGAAGTGCAACATTTAAAATACAAGGCACATGACTTCAAACATGCTCAGGACTCATGGCGAGTCCTACACTCTGCAGGTTCCACCGAGACAAGATCTTTGGGACAATCTGGCACTTTTGTCCGTGAGTCATCACTAATAACATTTCCTGGATAAGTAAGTGTGAGAGTAGATCCCAAACAGAGAAACTCACCTTTGTAGTGTTTATATTGTAATAACTTTCATAGCATTGAAAAATGCTGTGCTGATGGCTCTGGAGCAAGAAACGGCTTTATCTGTGAAGGTGGTGCAGGAAGAGGATGTGTGTTACAGTCTGCTCACCTTTCAGTACCTTTCGTAATGTGGATTCCTATTCACTGAGAATGTGGAGGAGGTGAAATCCTGCCAGTTGGATAAGAAACACTTCAGACCTCTTCATACCCTGTTGGAACAGGTGGGACAGAAGAAAAAAGACCAGGTTGCTGGAGAGACATCTGTTAATACTGGAGCAAAAGGCTGGGACTGGGTGTTGAGAGAGACTCTAGCAGGTTTAACAAAGCCCTTTCTTCTAGCTCTGCCTGATTGCTGCCTTGCTTAGCATGAGTAGACATCGGGATCCTTCCACACCCCTCGTATGGGCTCTTTCAGTATCTGCCTCAGGCATTTGTACCTAGATAAAAATAATCTCCACAAGCTTCATACTCTTGGCCACAGTCCATGCTGGTGCCCACTCCTCTGTGATGATGGCTCTCCAAGCCCAACAGCAAAGCACCAAAAATCATAGAGTCGTGGCAACCCTGAGAACACAACTCAAACTCTAATCCCATTATAACGGCTCAATGTACTTTGCTCAAACTTTTAATAAGGTAACATGTACCTGAATAACTAGATTTCCTCCTCATGTTCACGATCCTGCTCTTGGCAATGACTGGTGAACTATGATAGCATAATCTGATTTGGATGGCCTGCGCAGGCACCACCTGGCAGCTATTGACATAAAGTTAGGAGAATGAAGAAGAATGGTCCCGAGGAATATTCAATTACATTGTTTCCTTTCCCAAGGTAATAACCTGATGAGTAACAAAGTTACTTTCCCTTTTTTGCTCTCACCATCTCCGTTTCCAAGGATTTTTATTTAGTTATTTCCATTTTTCTATTCAGCACCCATCTGGAGATGGATGAGCACTCCCTCTGTTTGTAGAAGCCACCACTGCTGAATCAGAATCAGCTGGTTGTGTTGGAATATGGTGGTAACACCCAAAGTGAAACCTGTGCGCAGCAGAGCTTGGCTTCCCAACACCCTGTGAGCAGGAGTGCTGAGAAACAAGCTCTCAATTGCCTACCTTGTTGTGCATTTGCAAGCTGCTCTTCACACCCCTAGCAAAGAGCTTCAGCGCAGAGGTAAGGGAAGAGCTTTCTCCTGCTAAGCAAAACCAAGATCTTTCTCATTCCACCCTCTCTAAACGGACTGGCTGTTTAAGAAATGCTGGAGTTCACTGTGATGTCCAAGACAGGGTGGGAAGGCATAAATGACCTTTTCTGAGACATCCTGGGAACCAGATTTGCTTTACTTACCATCTGTTTGAAAGGCTCTAGAGCCCTCCCTTGTTTGTAAAGTTGATCGAAAAGATATGAAGAGATGTTAAAGAATTGTCTCCTTTGTCCATGCACTGACAGACCATTCTCCATAGCCTGGATTTTTCTCTCACAGACTCAGATGGTGTCTTGGGGTCTGTGCTGAATTTTCCGACTTGGGTAGAGACGTAAGCTCAGCTTGACTGGGACTCCTCTCTTCATCCTTAAACTTCACCTCTGCTCTCCCGAATTCTCTCTTTATCCATCAGCATCCCAAGGAGGATGCTGCAGTACTTATAGTCCACCTCTGCTTTGAGGGCAAGAGCATTTCCTTGCTCAACGTCAGCATGCAGGACTGCACAACTTTGGGAAATTACAAGGATTAGGTTCCTTCAAGGTCTTTTAAGAATTTTGTAGGTATTTTGGTAGCTTTCTACTGATTTAAGGAGTAATATTTCCATCCTTTCCCTAATATGTGAAGGAATTCACTAACAAATGGTGACTCACTACCCAGAATCTTTCACTGAACCTCAGTCTCTTCTCCAGAAGCAGTTCATGCCATTCTCTTGCCAGCATGTGCAATATCTGGTGTTTCTTGCTCCAGTGAATGTTCTAGTGAACTGATTTTTCATTAGCATTAGGCAAAGAGGGGTTTGAACACCAATATTACTCTCTTTCCCCGATCTCATCCCGTTTCTGTTTTTCCCTCCCACTGGCTTCTGAGCAAACGTTTATGAATGTGCAGTTCCTAAGCAATTGCGTTATGGAATGACTGTCTGGTCTCCATATCTGCCAGCAATAGTAAACCAGCTTTTTTAATTTAAAACCATTACCCCTTGTCCTACAAGAACAGGCCCTACTAAAAAGCCTGTCCCTGTCTTTCTTGTAAGCCCTCTTTAAGTATTCAAAGGCTGCTATAAGGTCTCCCTAGAGCCTTCGCTTCTCCAGGTTGAACAACTTCAAGTCTCTCAGTCTGTCCTCACAGGAGAGGCATTCTTTCCCTCTGATCATTTTTGTGGCCTCCTCTGGACCCTCTCCAACAGGTCCACGTCTTTCCTGTGCTGAGGGGTCCAGAACTGGATGCAGAACTCCAGGTAAGGTCTCACCAGAGCAGAGCAGAGGGGCAGAATCATCTC
>Ga0181612_174575_pt1 | contig 17484 bp, 9 predicted proteins | sample HoacroProtozoa21_FD_119630 | JGI IMG/M metagenome (GOLD analysis project Ga0181612, IMG submission 119630) | Hoatzin crop microbial communities from Cojedes, Venezuel. Combined Assembly of Gp0051906, Gp0051904, Gp0051908 | reverse complement strand
TTTTTACACATTTAATTTTTAATAGAGGGTGAATCATACCTGTCTGTGTGTATGTATAGATCCCCCTCCATGACTGACACTTCTAAGAAATAATGGCTTCTAAGCTAAATAATAGCAAAGTGGGCTTGAAAAAGAAGGCATGTGTGATTGTGTGATGTCACTGATGAAAACCTACACTAAGAATCCAGATGAGATTTCACTTCAAGGTGATTGCTCATCTGAATCAGGGTACCAGCCTAAGCCTCGTGATCGTGCCAATTATGCATTCTTCAAAATGGCCTAGGAAAATGTTGTCGTTGCTTGAAACAACAGTAAAAATTGAGGAGGATGACCCTTCTGCTGTGTTAGCTCTTACGTAAAGTTTCTTCTGCAAATATGCCTTTTCCCTCTAGTTTCCATATTAACTCCTGTATGCATGCGTACATACTCGCTTCTCAGCAGTTGTGGTGGAAACAAAGGACTGATTCTCCTACTGTAGTTTCTTCCTGGAAGTTCCTCTGGTGTAATCCCATGTGGGATGAATTCAGTGTTTGATGTGTTATTATTAAAGAAGTTTACTATTTTAACATAAATTGCACATGTTTATCAATAATTGTGTTTCAACTGTTGTCATTCAGACAAGGAGATTTCAAAAACGTGTTTCATGGTATTTTAGAGTAATTTATGTATGTTAAAAGGAGTTGACTGACTGTCATGGACTTCTTAGGGTTTATGGTCAAATCTTTGGTCAAACATTGACAATATTTTGGGGACTTCTTATACCTGTCTGTTACTGAGCCATTCACATGGATCACCACTTTTTTCGTAGACCCTACTTGTAGCAGATCAAAAAAAACTCCACCCAGCCCAACCCAGAATAAAAAAACCCAACCCAGCAACATGGTCTTAATTTATGTGTAATCCTCACTGTCTTGAATGGGTGATTCTGGTTAAAATCTGATTTCAGGCTATTGCAAGTATTTTTGTAAATAAACTTTTATGTTAAATATTATCTAGAATAGTCACTTATCAGAATTATACCTGCCAGAGAGATAAAGGTCTGGTAAATATTATTTTTAGAATTTATGAATGGCCTTGACCTCTGTTTGTTTGCTGACGGACTTTATGGGAAGAAGACCAAGCTGTTAAAATATTCTCCATGCTTGGCAGGACTGTTTTTCCCTTTAGCTTCCCACAAATTTGCTGTGCAAACTTTTTCCGCCAATGATTCTCTCATATTGTAGGCTGTAGCCTTAAATCTTTACTTTTTTTTTTCCTCAATTTGAAATGTTATACTTGTTTTTGTAGGCTCTTGTATAGTTTAGTGTAATTTTTAACAGCTCTGGGTATAATGTTGATACAACAAGGACCTCTACATATGTATGTCTTTATTTCTTGCTAAAGAAGTTAGGAGTATGTATTAATACGTCAGGCCAGGAGGTCTAAAGGTTCCTCTTAGCGTATCAGCATGCATGTAACAGCCTCGTACTTTCTACAGCTTGCTTTGTTGTTATTTTGTTGAGGGTGCTCTTTCTTTGATTTGCTCTTTTTGTTGAGGAGTTAAATATCTGTATGAAGTATCTTTTGAAAATGTGACTGCTAATAATGCCTTGTTTTGCCTTAAAATTATGCACATCAATTGACTCCTGTGCTGTGGGAGGCAGAAGTCCACCTTGCTGGAAAATTGTGTTCCATAAATAGGTGGATCTTCCAAATCTGGTGAAATAAGAGCTCCGTTGTCAATCCGTATGCCAATATTTACAGGTTGTTTGGTTCTTTGTGTGTGAGGATAAGTAGCATTGTGTATTACTAAAACATTTCTATTGCCAGTTGATACCGCTGAACTTTGCAATACTTTGTATTTTTGAGGTATTGTTTGCAGTGGCGAAATAGTCTGTTGGGCCATGCCTTGTCTGGTCTGACTCTGATTTTGGCCTCTGTTTGGGCATGTTGTATGTGAGAGCCAGGTCAGGTTCCTAATCCAGTTCACTCTGAAGCTCTAAAAACCAACAGGTCGACGCAACTTGGTGAGCAGCGTGGTGCGACATGGGCGCGAGAACAAACTGAAGGACAGAAAGGAAAAGGAGCCTATGAAATATCCTAAGTGCGTGTTTCTGCGAAAAGATAATGCGTTGTTGAGCCATAATCTCGGCATGTGTATTTTCAGGGTGTGTTTTTAAAAGGCAGTTTCTGTTTTTTAAGTGTATGTATTGCGTCTTGGAACAGAGTTGTAGGAGCTGGATTTAATAATGGGCTGATTTCAGCCAAAACTACTTTGAGAACAGTGGAGTGCTGTGATTTCACATTTAAGCTCTCAGAGGTCAGAAAATACCACAATTTAGGATGAATATAGAATCATAACTAGTTCTCTGGCAAGTGTGGCTGCTTAAGAGTGATAAAAATGGTCTGATGAGGAACCTAGAAAGACTGTGTGAAAAACAGGTATTAAATAAGTCTAAGTTTAGTACTTCTATCAGTTTTCACATGCAGCTGCTTGCTACATAGTGTTTGGTACTCAGCATATGAATTACTTCAGCAGCAGTCTCCTACAAGTGAGAGAGATCTGTGGAGAAAAAATAAGAAGTATTTCCGTTGTGTGCAGTTGTCCAAGTCCTTGCAGCATGATTGGGCATGTTTGAATGCACCCTAAATAGGCGATGGCATGATATGACTGCTTGCTGCCCTGCTAGTGCAAACTGCAGCAGAAGGGCACTGTCCGCTGTGTCCTCACGAAAGCCCTCTCCAGCTGGAGCCAGGCTGGTTTTGCCACTGGAGGAGACAGGCCGACCTTGTAGGAAAGCGCACTTTTTAATTTATGCGACAGGGGAAGGGATCGTCGGTCAGGAAGGCCCTGTTTGTCCATGTCAGCAGTTCCCAACGTCGCCTGCTCTGGTACCACTATTGGCAAGAGCAGCGGCAGCGTCTGTTGGCTCTGTGCCGGGCGTGCGTGTGCTCGGGAAGAGGCACTGCCTTCTCGCACTTGGGAGCAGGGTGCACATGCATCCTTAGTAATATGCATCCTTCTGTTGAGGAACCCAGGAGTTTTATAAAACCTTGAGAGCTGATTTACTTTCAGGACAAAGTTTTCAAGTAAACTGTCTCTTTAAATGGGAAGCTTTGACCTTGGTGGAGCTTGTGTTTGTTTGTTTTTTGCAACTGAGGTTTATCAACATGTTTTACCAGAGTTGAACAATGTGTTTTCTGAAAGGATGTCATCTGGGTGGTTATCTTTCTCTGCTTTACTGAAATCAGTACTGAAGGATTTAAAACAAAAAAACCTGAAAGCACCACCTCCATCACCCTAAACCCCCCAAAACAAATACAAAAAGCCCAGAAAACCAAAACCATGCAGTTGATGATTCTGGATTCTTAGAAGGATCAGTGACATTGGTTGTATCTATTCAGTATGTGAACAAGTATGTTGCAAGACACTCTTTGTTTACTGAATTGTATTACAGCAGAAGTCCCCAGGTCACAAGAGAATAACTCAAAGTTGAATTTTATTTCTGTATCTTAAACTGTGAATTAAGCTCCTGTAATTACATTAGAATGTGTTGTTAGCTGGTTGTTAAATTAAATTTCTATAAATCTGCAATCTGTAAACTGCATATGTGCTTCCTGAAAAAATCGATAGCTTAAATTTCATATTTGGAGGTGGAGTAACTTAGGGTTAATATATATGAGGGTAAAAGAAAAAAAGTAAACTTTGGTTGGAACATCTGAGCAGAAACAGAATCCAGTATTTGTGGGTAATACGTAAAATGACTTATAGGAATTTGTACTGTCTCCTAAGATGCATGGGTATGCTGCTGATTGTGGTTAGTGATAATTAATAATAGATCAAAGAGTTACAGCCCTGAGGTTAAAAAGCAAATTTCAGACTAATTGCTGAACGTTTCTGACAATTTTTCTATCACTTCACTCATTTCCATTCTCTCTTCTCAACAATATTTTCTACTTGCATCTGGAGGTGAAAGAACTTTTTTAATGGGCTTTCAGGCTGAAATTTGGACTGGACCGATGATGCATTTCTATTTTGCTTTTCTTTCCTTGTCTGCTTTTGAGAGATGCTATCCAAAGTTTCTAAAAGTGGTGGCTTTGTAAACCAATTCCCTAGCAGTTAGGTTTCTGAAAGACATTAAAAAAATCTACCATCTTTAGTAATGTTTTCTGAATCTTCTGGATTTGGGAGAATATCTCACTTCCATTTTTGTGTGCGTGTATGACCATTTCAGGTGCGTATTCACCATTTCAGGTTCATATTCAGTCTGAAGTCTGCAAAATAAACATGTATGTTTAGAGCTTTATTTTGGGCAGTGTAATGCATCAGTGGTCTGAGAGTTTTTAACCACAGGTCAGAATTGGGAAGTAAGTAGCTGCCTTTGTCCTGACTGGGATTTTGGCTGTTCTAGCTGCAGAACTACAGAGTCGTGCTAGCATTTTTGGCAGTGGTTTTCCAAATACTGTGTTGCGCGGTCCTGCGAAACCCATCGCTACAGCTCTTCATTTCCTTAATTTCCAGCTCTTCTGTACCTGCCTCGAAGGGTCGGGATGGAGGGCACGTGGAAACTGTCCCGCTCTTGGCTTGGGAGTCCCTCGGGGAGATTGGAGCGGCTCCCTAGGAAAAGTGGTTCTCTGCTCAATTCATTTTTAAGTCATGCTTTGCTTCCTGATGGCAGATTCAGGCCAGCAGGAAAAGGGGCAGTTGCCGAGTTTTGCTGGTGTGAGAACCGCCTGAAGCGCTTGCCCTGCTGTGGCAGGCAGCCGCCTGCGCCCGTGCGTCCCCAACGAGCTTGCGCAAGGCGGCCGCGTCGGTGTGCCTGTGTGAATGCGTCACCCGGCGTGTCCTCACGAAGACCTGTGCTCTCTGAGACCTTTGGAAACTGGTTTCACAACCGGCGAGCCCCGGTTTACTCTGGCAATGTCTCGCCTTGAAAAATCAATCGTGTCTGTATCTTTAGCTCTTTGTTAGTATTGCTGCAGGTAAGAGAGTGGGGAGGGGGCTCTTCTGCAGGTGGTTTGCCATACTCCCCGCTCAAACGTGGCATCTTGTCTGACCGAAGCAAGGCTGGAGGTGGCACCTGGTCAAGTTTCATGTCACTTCCCTCAGACTAAGAGCAGGAAGGGGATTGCTTCTGGAAGTGCGCCTTAAGGTCAGGGCATCAAGACAGCAATCTTTATTTTCCCTCAGGAGGCTGGAGTTCAAATATGAGCTGCTCTAAAAGGTCGGAGATCTCTCTTTTAGCATTGCTGAAGGCTTGTCGCTAGAAACCCGTCACGCACTTCAGTGTTTTTGAAGACTGGAGTGCCAGGGACCTTGCAAATGAAGGTGGGTGGGAAATTTGCACAGTTTCCAGGCAGACTATCTGAGCTGTCAGCTTCATTATTTTAAACTAAATTAAATTTGTGTGAGAGAGTGCAGTATGTTAGAGCAGTTAGGGAGCTCTTCCTCTAGTGTAGCTTCAGATCTACTTTGCTAGATCTAACTTCATTAACTTCTAAGCTTGTTTGGATAAATTAAAAATCAGAGCAACAAAAAGCTTCCAGAGGTGTTGATCCTGGGATACGTGAAAACTTTCCAGAAAAATTAGAGTCTCATTTGAAGACAATATAGCATTGTTTGCCGTGTCTAAGGATCAAAGTCTTTTTTTTTTTTTTTTGTATTGTTTAGTAGAAAATAAACACGTCATCAGTTGTGGTCCATCAGTCAAGGGATGCACGCTTCTGGACCATTACAGGTGTCACTTGCTGCAACTGGCAAGAGGTCTTGTCCCGGAGTTGGGCACAGTCCTTTGTCACGTGCCTGTCCGTGTCCACACATTTGGACAGTAAACCCTCCCTTTGAAGCTGCACGCGGCAGGGGACTCCAGCAGCTCTCTGGGCACCCCAGGTCCAGCAGGGAGAGGATGGGATCCCCTGCTGGGATGCTGTGGCGGAGGTCGTCTTCCCTCATTTCTTTGGGCTTGCCCCCCGGCTGGTAGCCTGTTTGCTTGGGTTTAGGGTGTGCCATGTTTTCTTGTTGTTGTTTTAATTTTAAATTTGTTTGTTTGTTTATAAGCACTAAGGCTTTCTTAAGTTAATAATTAAAAACAAGTGTTGGCCAATGAACATTCCTTAAGGATTAGAAAAAGTAAATGAATGTGACTGGCTTGTCAAAATCCTGCACTGAACCTTTGTCACAGGCCACCCGGCTGTAAAATGCATGAAGTAAACCACACTGCTGCGGGATTAGCTCTATTAACGCCGTATGGCTTTACCATACTCTTCTTCAGATACATGATGGCAAAACAGAATAATTCCAATTGATTCTATTAGGATTTTTAAATCTTTATTTTAGTCTGAATCTGTGTAAACCAGAGGGAAGATGAACAAAGTGGGGGGGTTAGATGTGTCAGCTTCTACTTGGTGTATGGAAGTAAATATTGGAAGTGGTCCAGAGCTTTACGGCTGCTGCCAACTAATGACATAAGATAATGTTGCAATGAAACAATGCACTTGATTTGAGCTTGTTTCCCAACTAACCTTTCTGATTCTTGAGACTGTTTTGAAGATTTGACAGTAAAAGGAGATTAGACATTGAAAATTTTGACTGATTAAATATGCGGTAATGACAACTTCAAACTGCACATGCAGATAATGAGATAAAGGACTCTTACTCGTTTCATATTAAACCCATTTGGTGGAAGAAGCAAGGAGGAGGAGTGTTTTGGATGGACGTGTTATTTTTAAATGGAAAAAAAAAATCAGAGGAGCTAATTTATGTAGACATACAAGTGAAAAGAGTATATTGCTGATTTCCTTTTTTTTTTTTCCTGGGACCGAAACTGCAGCCATTGTGGGTCTGCAAATTGTCCTGCATTTCTTTCCTAACATAAACAAGAGTTAACTGTGTGCAGAAGGCTACTAACAAACTTGGTAAGTTTGTGTTAGCATTTTAATTTAGATCAGAAATCTGCTTTTGAAGTGAATCTCCCAGTTGCTCTCATCTTCTGTGCTGCAGTTCATATCATGGGGTGTCTGAGAAGTGAAAAACCGGATACTATTTAGCTAGTGGTGAATGAAAAAAGCGCTTCATGCACTGCCCAAGGCACTCCAGCCCCTGATGGCTTCTGTCCATGGGACCCCCCTGGAGCTGGCCTGAAGCATGACCCTTGCAACACGTATAAAGTGGATAGTGGATCCTTAGGACCAACCACTCCTCTCAGTAGGTCTCCTTCCATTGCACCACGCTGCCTTTAATGTGAATACTGCCTATATGCTTATTGCATTTTCAGCTGTTAACTCAAGCTTTAGTAATTGAAAAAAGATTCAGGGTTACAGGCAGACGAAATTATTCCACAGAAAAATTGGAGGCGCGGTTTTCAGCAAATGTGTTTGTAAATTGTGTCCAGAATGAGCAGAGTACCTACACTTACTCTTCCTTCACAGCACTCTAGAAATCTTAAAAACAACTGAATTAAATCCTGGAAGTAGGAAATGAAACTGAAGTGACAAATAGGCTGTATCCTGTTTTTTCATTAGTGAATTTCACTTCTTTTCAACAGATTGAAAGATATAGATACAGTCTGCAGATATTCCCATATTTACTATAATGCTAATCTGTAAAGGAAGACAGAATTGTTTTGATTATAGGCAGCTCCGTTAATTATTTACAAGCAGCTGTAACTTAGGCAAACTAATTTAACAACTTAGAGTTATTACTTCAGGAAAAAAAACTACTTTGTGGATCAATATGTTTTTGTAAAGTAAACCTATTGATTTGCAGCTAATTATATATTGCAGATGTCTGATAAAATTAATTTTAATACAAGGCTGACTTGAATAGGTGATGTATTAGTAGCTTGTAAATGACTTACAGCTGTTAAGTCTATAAGATAGCTGCAGGGAAAAAAGAGTTATAAATCTGTCTTAATTTCTAATGAATGAGCACTGTAATATCAGGATCGAGATGAGTTTTGAGCTCATTCACTAACTTCTTAAGAGGAGCTTCGTGTTTTTCTTATTTTCATACCCTCTGTACTGTGACAAACCAGATACTCCATGTCCTCCATCATTGTTCCATGTCCTTCCACCTGTATTAGCCCTTTCCATGATCTCCAGGTGCTTCAGGTTCTGCTTGCTTCAGCACAAACACCTGATATTATGCTTATTAAAAGAAAGTCTTACTAAGGTTATAGCAAGGTCCATGAAGCTGACTCTGGTGCAGTATGGTAGCCGGGTCCTCTATCTGCCAAGCTGGTGTTCGGAGCTGGTGTGCTTCAGAAGACAGCAGCCCCAGCCGCGCTTTTGGGTCATAGCAGTGGTGGGGCACAATAGGTGTTCCTGGGGACTTCTCTACACCGGTGCCAGCAGGGTGAACATTGATAGTTCTTTCCAATTTCTGCTCAAGGTACCTGAGGCTTTGAGCTCACGCTGGGTCTAACTCCGTAGAAAGAGTTACTGCTGATTGGGATATATATTGTTTTTTTCCCATCATGTGGTGTACCCCAAACTCAGAGGTGATATTGATGTTGGCAGGACTTAAATCAGTAGGTCAATAGAAATGAATGCAATTTTCATGCTGAGCAGGATAAAATATTCAAGACCAAATAGGAATGAGCATGAGATAAGGAATGCAGAAGAATAGGAAATATGATTTAATGAAAAAGAAGAGTAGAATTATTGGAGCAAGAAAAATAGCAGGTATTGGCACAAGAGGAGGTAAGTTTAGTATAGTGCACCAGATCCTAGGAAAACTTGTGATTTTGTCTGACATGGCTAAAAATTGAGAATATTCAACATCTCATCGGTTAGGTTTACAAGAAATAGCTTTGACTCATTTTTATAGATACATTTCATGGATTTAGTTTGAAAGACAGCAGTAAGTACACAAATGTTTCACATTTACGGTTTTTGGTACAATCTAGCGTTTGTCTGATGCATCATATGGGCAGATTAAGGTACCGTGTACCTCTGTGCTAGGCATGAGAGTTGATGATGGAATTTGTTAAATTATCCACTGTTTGGAGGACGCAAATGTAAAAATCATCTGCCGTTTGTAGAAGATACCTCGCATTAATGTTGTGGCTTTTTTTTTTTTTTTTTAATCAAGTATGCACAAAACCAAGCAAAAGAGCAGAACTTCTTGTTCGTCTCTGTTACTCTGTTTGCGCTACCTGCAGTGTCCAAAATACCCATGCTGTTATGGGTTCTACAAGTGTAAGGTAACTACTTATTCAACTCTTAATTATATTTCTGTGTGACGTCAGGTCTGTGGATTAGGAAAGTGAGAAGTCAAGAGTAAATTTAGGTTGGGGCTTTTCCGCCAAGTCCTCAGTGCTCCCACCAGTAGCTTAGTATGAATTAGTCTGTTTCTTTAAAGGCTTGGAGTAAATATTGAGTATGGTTTCCTAGCAACATTTGTAAGGTTAAGTAAAAATCAGATTTGCCAGGTATTGCTTCCAGAACACACTAATTTTTCTATTTCAAAATTTATACTTTTGGTACATTATCTGCAGTATGAAATGCTCAACAGAATCCAATAGTATTGTAAATTTCAGAGAGTCAAATGTCCAAGGACAAGTCAGCTGCAACAGTTTTTCTTTTGCTGTATATTTGTGCTGCTCCTAAACTAATGGGGACTAACCTTACTTGACTCCTGCAAGTATTGGCTATATGTATGTGTGTGTGCCTGCATAGCTATGTATAAAAATACAACAAAAATAAAGCTAGTAGGTATCTTCCACTGTTAAGCCTGCTAAAAAATGTTCTTATCTATTGTTGATTTTGTCAAAGTAAACAAAGAAATGATGTATGTGTCCAAACTGGTCTCTTGAGTTAGAAGTCTGAGATACAGGTGGTAGAATCTCTTACAGAAGTCTTGATTTTTCTTCAGCTTTGATTTGTAGTGACAGGAGAGAAGACCAGCGTGAATACTTTCTACAGTGGCATAAAATTAGAGGATTCATGTTGTTTTAGCCTGTTCAGTAAGTTGCATGCAAGGCTCTCCACAGGTGCTTTGGATGTGTAAGAGGTGTGTGTGCCTGTGGCATACCTGTTCTAGGTAGGATAGTTCCCCCTTGAAAAACGTTAGGCTAGCCCAGGACAGATAGATAGATAGATAGATAGTGGAGGGGAGCAAGGAATGGAAAAATTCAGTTGGCTGCTTCCAGTCCTAAGTTTTTAAGTCTATAAATAGAGTCTATCAGAATATTTCTAGTTAGTTCTGGGGAAAGTCAGCTGCTGTGCTGGGGATTGGCTGTGCTCCCAGAATGAGGAGGGGAAAGGGAAAAAAAGTATGATAGGAGGCCTATTGAAAATCTACCACCTGACACCAGTGAAATCAAGAAATTAAAAGATCCTGTATTTGGGCTTCAGTTTATTTTTCTGCAGCCTGTGTCAGTGCTGGATATTCTGCAGAGTGACTCTGTCTGTAGCCTAGTATGAGCTTCCAAGTTAACCAGGCACAGGAGGTAGGTCCACATGCAGCACCAAGCAGGGTTCATAAGTCAGAAGCCAGGACTAAAGCCTGATAGCAAGAATGAGTATCAAAGTAGAAGGAAGCGGCATATTATCCTCATTTTGTGTCGCAGTGGCTAGCCTGGAGAGCCTGCCCTCTCTTTGGGTTAGATGCATTGAATAAAGGGAAACGGAGAAGTTAAAACAAAAGCTGAATTTTGAGCTAATAAAATCAAGTCGTCATGTAAGCTGTGGCTTTTTTAAATAAAAAGAGAAAGGTCTTGCTGATAATTTATTGTGCAAACTAGTTGAAGTATATTATGTTACCAGAAATAGACATTCAAGGGAGTCAGGATGAGCTTTGCAAACAGTTAAGATGCTTTCTAGGAAACAAAAATTCTATACTTAAAAAATAGCCTGGATTGAGATTTAAACCCAATGTACAATTAGAGTATAAATAGCTAGTAAGTATAAGGATTACAGTATTTTTAGAAGGTTCTTACAGTAATGGTAAAAGATAACTTTTCAGCAAAACTCTCTCCCCTCCAAGTAACCACAGAAGGATGATCCTTCGTACTGTAAGTGGGAAAAGTGGCTTTGGTCAAATGAATAGCTTTATGCATGCAAGGTGAACCAGACTACTCAGATAAGCATTTATTCACATGTCAGAGTTCATAGGAGCTGAAATTATCTGAACAGTAAATGAGCTTTTTCATCCCTGAACTAATCCCAGAAAAATCTGTACTCGCGTTGAAAATATAAGTGTTCATGACAATTGTTTTGCTGCTCAGACTTTGCTGGCAACTCATTTTTTCGTTTGCCATTTTGCAGATATTGGAAAAAGTGGTTATATTGAATGTTTATGGCAGAATGAGAAGGGATAGAGCGGTGTCAGTGCTTCTCAGGGGTGCATGCTGCCTTTTGATGTCTGTCAGTGTCGTGTACCAGTAAGATGCTTACTTGCTGCTTCTAGATTTCCGTAAACATTAGATAAAAAAGTCACACCAGTATTTAATTTTGTTTTGTTTTTTTTTCCTTTTTAAAATAAATTTAAGAACTTCTGTTCATGTTTGTAATAAACTGTGAAACTTATAAGGCATTTTAAACTCTATTGCATCAGTAGATTCTTCAGTTTCTCTGTATTAGTTGAAATAAAATCTTGCACTAACTGATTTTCTTGGCTGTCTTATTAAGCTTTTTTGATTATTTAAATATTAGTAGAACCATTTTAGACATTTGTGAGTGACTTTAAATGGGCAAGTGTGGGTAAAAGTTTCTTCATATGATCAGCAAAAGGCAAGCATTTTGTTTTTGAGGAAATTATGTCAATAAAGACTTTTTTATTGACAGTTCTTGAAGAAAATGGGATAAAATGGTAAAGAACTAGCATTTTATATCATTAAGATGTGGGAAGACAGCTCATTAAAAAATCCAACTTGCTACCATTTGAATTAACAAGGAGGAAAATCTGTCAGGGGGTTCAAATCTGTCCTCATGAGATTCGATGACTGTTCCACTCACTTTCCATAGGGCTAGTATTTCACTTGGCACTTCACCAGAGGATGACTTTGGGAATTAAAACTCTTAATTCATTGTGACCACGTGTATTGTCTTGAAAAAATGTCGAGGAACAGCCCATTGGTGGAGGGAGGAGGGGAAAATAACCTCTTATATGGCCAAGGTAGATTTAACTTGGAATAATGCACTAAGTTTGAAAAAACTTACCAATATCAGCTGTCTGTGTTGGAAAAGCTCCAGGAATATTTCAGCTTACAATTCCATTTGTCAAAAACTGAGAAACTGGAAACAGAAGATAAACAACTTCTTAATATTTTATTTCTTTTTCAGATAATTTTCTGTCGTGTATTTGGAAACTTTACTGAAATACTGGTCTCGTTTGAGGAAGCAGCTCAAAATTCATGTTAGCTATTCATTGTGCCACTTGTCTAGATTATGCAAACCAATGTGATAAAATGATCTTGAATGAGATCGAATGGAGTTCCAAAATGCTACTAGTAAATAGGTCTGATGACAGCGGTGTTTTACTTCTTTATAGAGCGGTATATTTAAGATTTATGTCACATATCCAAAAAGCCCGAAAACCAAACCCCTCAAAAACCTGAAATCAGCTCTGGATTTAATGGTGGTTTATAATCCTCGTTTTCTGAAATAGCATCTGCTCCAAGTTTCAGAAGCAGACAGAACTGTGTCTTTAGATGGAAGATTTGATCTCACATCAGTTAGAATCCTGACGGCTTCTCCTGACACATTGCTTGACGCATGGTCTGGCAGCGAGGCTCCTGCATGGAGCTTTTTATTTGCACTAGTGGCCCCATTAAATTCGGTGAGACTGGCCATATACAAAGGCTTTGCTTAAGCTGCTTCAGGTTGAAAGTTTCCAATGTTTCTAACTTACATCAACTGTTTTATATTATGCTTTTTCCCCCGAGCTGTTCTGGCACTTTGATTCTTGTCATGCACAGCATGCATCTTTTCACACTCCCAGTCCCTGACTGTGATGGCTTGAATCCTTCATTATTTTGTGATTAATTGTAGAGATACAAACATTATCAAATCAAAATCCCCGAAAGGCCTCTTTTGAAGGATCTGCCTAGCTTTTTGATTTAGCTGCCCCACAAATTACTTATCTGGTGGCTGTGTGGTTTTTAACATCCTGTTAAATTTGGAACAAGTCCATGAAACACTTTCTGCAATATCTGGGGAGTAGAAAAGCTTGATAAGTTATTTCGTCCATTGCTTGGGTCAATCCTTTCAAGAGGCAGCAGCGCTGAGTGTTGAATCCATTAAGTACGAATTGGTGGGGGGCAGGATCATGGTTTGTATTGTCAGTTACTGTATTAGGCTGTTCAGTGCAGATTTTCAAGAGCTAGAAGTTCAATTTTTGTCTTTCAGATGCATGTAAACTCATAAACTACAATTGTAGCTATATGGGAGAAAATTGTGATGCAGGTGAGAAATAGCGTGGCAAGGAAAGCACTTTGCATTAGCTCTTTTATGCATTGCTACATGTGGTGGCTTTTTAAAACAGATTTTATCCCTTGGGATCTAATAAAAGGCTAGAGAGTTACTTGGTTTATAAACCTGTGTGGTATATTATTTAGATATTCAGAGGAAAAGGTCAAAGAATGTCTCCTGTGTTATCAATTCCTCAATGGGAAACTATATTAAAAACTGGAAAATATAATACTGTATAATTTAAGAAAAATACATATAATGTGGGTTGAGAGACAATTACTGTATTTTATTTCTCTGTATTTTCCGTTTTACTGAATGCATTTCAGCAACAATTGGGTTTTGGCTGTAATGGTTTTTATAGCAGTTTCATGAAGCTGCACAGCAAATTACTGTGGTGTACCAGATAAAATCAACTCCTCACTTCATTTGTGAAAGTCATGTTATGAAAAGCTCTTACTACTGGTGTAGGTAGGTAACAGCCTTTTTTGTCCACTGTATATAGAGTTTTATGAAATCAGTTTCATGAAATCCCCATGGTAAGTTTTAAACCAGTTTTAAGATGGACATGTTTTACATACCTAGTCTGTCATTTTTCAGACTTCCTTCATTTAAAACTGTCTAATTTAATTAATGTACAGATGGACAGCGCATGTCTGTTGCTAACAAAATCGTGTTGCCTGGGATGTAAATATTGAAGGATCTGGCCTCCTGTGTCTAAGTCTTCAGCAGCTAAGCCTGACAAGAAATTCAAAGTGTATTGGTTGTGTTTAACAACAGAAATGTGCTTACTGTCGGCAACCTTCTTGGCGTGAGTGTTCGTGTGTGCCTGAGTTGGTAAGTATTTTCCTGGTTTTGATAACCAACCTTGGAGTGCTATATGGCTCACACCAACATGTTAGAAAAGTTTAGCAGATTGGTTTAAAAAAGGAAGTTTGTGTTGCTGTCAGGTGGTGGTTTATCCCAGGAGCTTGGGGTAGCATCCTTAGCATGTGTCCCGAAGAGCTAACGTACCACTTACACATGGTTTGGGACAAAAGAGGGTTGCGGAAGGGGGACTAAGAGACTGTGTTAAGACTGACTATTTGTAGAAAGGATGAAGGTTTATTTCAAACAAAGAAGTCAAATGGGTCCATTTGGAGAAAGTAGGCAGACGTCTTGGAGACTTATTGACAGGACAACAGTTTTCAGCCTCAGTTTTCATCTGGCTACTGCTTAACACTGTTGCAGGAAAATCTAGAAGTAAATTATTTTTCATTACTAGAAAGTTCATGCCAGGCATTCCCAGTGATGTGCAGCAATCACGACCAACCCTCCTCATCCTTGGCATCCATGAGGACATGAGTCCTGCTGACAGGCTTGGGTTAATGGAGCAGATTTTGCCATTGGCGCTGCTGACTTCTGCAGCATGTGAGAAGGGGTTTGCTCCATCCTTCAGAGCTGCTTAGAAACTTCTAGAAAAGCTGGAGGTGTTCTTGTTGCTCCTTTCTGGGGGACGCAGAAGCTTTGGAGACAAAGAGCATGTCTGGGAGGTGGGACGCAGTTTTGGCATGCAAGATGTCATTTGCATCCGGGCAAAAGCCCTGTGTTTCTTTTTGATGATGGACTCAAGCATGTGTTGACTGAAGTGGGCAAACCAAATATAGGAGGTTGCTAACAACTGAAAGTAACTCAGGATAAAGGGTGGTGAAATGGAGTCCGTGTTTATTCTGTGATCTGTATCCCAGAAATTTACCTGTAGTTCCTGTCTGTGTGTATGGATTTCACTCTTTCTCCCTCTCCCTGTTCACTAGTGGCTGGGAGTTGCCCTTAGGAGGAGCCAATATCCTTCCATCATGTGAAGGAGGAATGTAAGGGGACTCTTGGCCAAATACGACCTTTGTGAATGGTGTCCCTTTATCGTCATCTTCAGTTAAGACTGTATGTTCCTACATGTGTTCCTTCAGGTTTCACTACTGGATCAACATCCTGATGGCCTTTTAATTAGACCAACAAGAACAGGTCTGTCCAGATTTTCTGGTCTCATCAGGAAGGCTTTAAAAGACTTTCTCTGCAGTAAAAGCAAGCATGTGTGTGCTTACTCGCCTTAGCAGCAGCAAGGGCAGGGCACGCTGATCCATCTGTACAGTCTTCTCTGGTCATTTGCTGGGTTTTCAGTCTCCTCTGCATTTTCAAATTGTCCTATGTACTGTCAGCCTTCAGAGAGGAGGATGAGAAGCGATGGGGTAGTTTTGGCATGATCTAGCTGTCAGTAATTTCCACGTGTGCTGGGTCTGAAACACACTGCAGAAGTGTGTTCTCCACTGGTAGAGCAAAACACGTGCACAGAAGTCTCCCACTAGTCATAGGTCTGAAGTTTCTCTGTCTTTGTAGTCAACAGGAAATTTTGGTTACAAAAATGTGACGATTTAAAGAGAGATTGTATGTTGACGTGTGTATATATTTAAAAGAAATTCCTGTCTGTCTTCCTAGCGAGGGTGGGATGGGGTTGCAGCCCCTCTGTGCCTCGTTCTGCACAAGAGCTCCCAGGCAATGCACCCTCCTTCTGCCACTTCGCTTTCCCGAGCTTGGCAAAAGAAGTTTCAAGGCACCCGTGATACAACTTCTGTTTTCTACCTAAAACAAATTTTGTGATATCGTAAAATCAAAATTTATCTGATGTTGGGAATTAGTTTTAATTTAGAATGGGTTAAGGCTGGTTTTGATGCCACCTTTATTTATATAAAACTAATGTAGTAATGCTGGTAAATGATTTTCCCCATTATGTAAACAATTCACTTTCCTGGTGATAGTGACGGTGTCACGAAACTAAGCCTGAGTGGTAGAAGAATGTTTCTCTTGCACAATAACTTTCTATTCTTCTTGCTGCTCAAAGTACATTTTCCTCTTACCAAGGAGTATTAGAAAGCAGTGTTGTCTTTCTCTTTTAGGAGCTGCTGGTTTAATTAAACCACATCGATACTTTCTGAGAGCGTTAGAGTTTGACTATTCATGGTATGGAAATACATGCTCATTTTGATTTTTCTTCAGGTTACCTTATGTGTCGTGAAATTCAAAGTACGTTAAAATTAAGATGTATTTTTAGTACATAGCCTTTTCTTTATTGTCTTACTGCTCTTTGTTCCTCCCAAAAGGCAGCCCTGTTTAAATTTCTGTAAACTTTGACATCATAGACGATGTGTTTTCATTTGTAAGTGAAGTTTAGGAAGTAGCTGTATTGTTGCAAGAAGGAGGAGAAAGGTGAAAAAAGGGTTAACATCAATTTTCATGACATTTTCTGTTTTTTATTCTACCAAAATGATTTTATATAAAGCACATATTAAACCATTTCAGATACTTTCCATTTTTATTCTACCAAAATATTCTTAAATAAAGCATGTATTAAACCATTTCAGATATGCTGTTATGTTCTATTTTATTCCGTTTGTTTCTTCTTTCACCGTTTCAATACAATACACATACATACTTCCACTAATGAAATTTAAAATGTGGAACCTATCTCAAATTGTTGACCACAAAACAGTAAACAGGCTTTTCTTCTCATATCTCAAAAAACTATTCTAGCTAATTTCCCTTGTGTTTATTGTGAATCCCCAGCAGGGCATAAATGTGTATGACCACGCTGAAGGATAAATTAAGAACTGCAGATAATACCAATCTAAGCCCGCCCTGTTCTTACAGCTCCTTATTTCTCCAGTAAACCTTGAGAAAGATTTTATTTACTTGCTAGGAAATTCAGGGCGTGTAATTAAATGGCAATTAAAGCACAGAAGTTGTTTCACAGCACTATCGCCCTGTTTGAACTCTGTGAGTTTCTTTAAGCAAATACTGTGCTCGAGTGAGCTGCTACTGCAAATGAGACAGGAATAAAAATTACTCTGGCTGGCCAAGGAAGGGATGCAGTTAGTTGAAAACTTTTGTGGTTTTGTAGGAATACTGGAGCAGATGAATGCGGACACTCAAAATACCGTCTTTGGAGAGATGGTGTGTAGGGTCCCAGATTGAAGCTAGTGTGAACAGAATTAAAAATAGCAAGTGTGACAGACGGATTAGCTTGAGAACATAATTTATGTTTTGGAAAATAAAAACAAAAGC
>Ga0181612_151874_pt1 | contig 17484 bp, 12 predicted proteins | sample HoacroProtozoa21_FD_119630 | JGI IMG/M metagenome (GOLD analysis project Ga0181612, IMG submission 119630) | Hoatzin crop microbial communities from Cojedes, Venezuel. Combined Assembly of Gp0051906, Gp0051904, Gp0051908 | reverse complement strand
CAGAAGAGGTCAAAACCAGCTCTGGGTGCAGGCAGAGCATTTGTTGAAAATAAATAGACTATATACTATAGAAAATAGACTAGAGAAGTAACACTTCCTGTATTTTTTTTTTAGTCTTCTGCATCCCGGAAAGAAGGGTGTGTTTAGGTAAGTTTCCACGGTACGTGTATGAAGGAGGAAGGGTTGTTGGCTCTTGTGTAATAGCCGTTGAGACACCTCTCTTCCATCTGCACTTGCAGTTGCTGGCTCAGATCATTCTTAATCATCTAACCACAGACCTTATTGACAGACTGGTAACTCAGTGCATTCCGTGCTGGCTGCAAAACCAGCACGATGTAAGAAGAGATGATGGTGAACAACATCAGGTTTTCTGTTATGTATTTATTGATTTAAATTAAGGCACTGATGCTGTTGGGCATCTTTGGGCCTCCCAAAAATTACACGCAGACTGTGCTGCCCTAATAATGCTATCCCTCCTTTGATGGTGACCAGAAAGCGTATGTGACAGAAACTTGATCTGTTTCGGAGGAGTTTCTTGGCACTAGGGAAGTGGAGCAGAGTGTGGACTGCTGCCTACTCCAGTATTTTGGCAATGCTGACCTCAGCCTTATCGGAGAGATGGATCAGCGTACATCTGCGGTAAGACTGGTGGCTGCCTGTTTGAATCTGTCTACCAAGACTCAATTCTGCTTCCCTGAAGTAATCATCCGTACACACAGATGACTAGAATTACTGCACGTTTAGCAGAGGATTTCCTTAATTGCCTTGTGACATCATCCTTAATCTTGCTGTAAGATGTCATGTTTAGGCCTGTCCCAGGTGGTTCTTTGAATCTACTTTCATTAGCTATGATGGTAGGAGGAATCAGAGACAGAGAACTGGACAGACTAGGTGAAAATATGAAGGCCTTACTTAATTTAATGATGATAGGCTTGCCTTGAGAGAAATCTTCTGTTGAAGTTTAGAGTATACTGGGAGAGTGCAGTTTACTGAGGATCAAATCTAATTGATAGACATTGCCAAAACCTACCTGTTTTGGTTTTTGGTTTGGTGTGTGTTTGTTTGTTTGTTTCTTTAATTTTAGTGATACTCTCTCTGTGTGAGTAGCAGTTGATAATGTTTTCAGATTTTCAGGACAGCTGATCATCTGATGATGGTTGTGGATATATTAGATTTTCAACCAAGATTGCTAGCTTTGCAGCATGTTTTTTTTGTGGAATCCAACCTGATTCTCTCTAGTTGCCATCTGGTACCTTGAACTATTTTATCTTGGATGTGTGTGTAGGTTTCTAGATACAAATTCACAAAATAGTGGATGCTGAAATATCTCTGATATCAAAACCTGGTGAGGCGGTTTCTGTTCTGGATCAAAATGGAAGAGTCCAGGAATCCTCTGCAGGCTTTTGAAGTCCAGCTTTTGCATGTGGCAAAGCAACCTGTTGAAGTCAGTATAAAAGCTGATGGTTGATATTGAACACTGCTAGGCTCTCCTAAGCTTTGTCAGACCACTGTTGTTCCCTGAGAAGTTATTGCCTTCCTGTCAGGAGACATTTAGGTGGTGCGCCTCTCTCACACAGATTGGGCTATTCTATCATAAGCGATTTCTAGGATAATGAAAAAGGACAGCAGCATGCCATTGTGGAATTGATCATCATATGATTGTATTTTAAAAAAAATTTTGCATGTGTTTGTGAAAGAGATATTATCATTTACAGTAAACAGTAAACATGTTTTGCCCTTTTCTTAATTGTCTTGTCTTCGGTCATGACAGTACAGCTGTCTCTATAATAAAAAGTAGTATAGCTTGGTAGTAGCACCTCAGCAGATTGAGGCAGTCAGCTCAGGCCCCTCTGTCTACCTAACACACTGTTTGCATGGTCTACGTCAGACTAAATTTGGTCTGGCCTTTCGGACCAAATATTCCTACCACACTTATGATTCAAAGCTGTTTGAGGGACTGCTGATTGATCTTGACCCGTCTATTCTCATTTAGCAGGTAGGATGCAGTTGTTGAGCATGCGAAGCAGAGCTTTTGGGAAGAGATTTTCGTTTCCTTTCCCTCTGAAAGGAATGTAGTTCGCTTGGCCAGAACTGTGCTGTAACCTGTACCAACCCAAGGGAGAAGCGAGTGATTCACTCCAAAACCCCACAATGCTTTTCTGAATCAAAATGTTCTAGAGGCAACCTTGATGCTGTAGAATAGTCCCTCTGTAGCCCATGTACAAATAAGTGTTTAATAAATTCAAATCCTTGGGTTTATTATATTTAGTGAAACAAAGCTGTCTGGCTCCTTTATGAATGAGTAGATAAAAATCAAATTAGGAATGCGGTAGAAATCTGAAAGGTAGAATGCTGCATTTCACAATAGGGCACTTGGAGCTCGGTCTGTTCACTCTACCAGATGTTTTGATGGAAAAAAGATATGCTTGAGAACGGATGTTAGCCTCTCATTTTGCATGTTGTTCATGCTTGCTCATGTCTCTAATTCTGGGAGTAGGGCTTGTGGGATTTTTGGATTTCTGTTTATACTACAAGGGCAAAAGTATTGCAAAACAGTGGCCAGAGGTATTATTTTGTGGATTGGCTTTTTTTTTTTCCCCTGTCAGTTTAGAATATAATAGAAGCCGTAAGAATTTTATATACTTTAATGTGGATGAAACTTTTCAGCAGGGATGTTGTGTAGGTGTTGGATCAGACTCGCCATCTCTGTGAAACATGGCAGCTATCACAGCTTTTTGTTTCAAGTAAGTTTTAAGAGTGCTGATGTTAAAAATAATCAAGGTGTCTCTTGTATTTTAGGAAGCTGAATATGGTGGACATGATCAGATTGATTTATATGATGATGTAATTTCTCCGTCGGCAAATAATGGGGATGCCCCAGAGGATCGTGATTACATGGATTCTCTCCCACCATCTGTTGGGGATGATGTAGGTAAAGGAGCTGCACCAAATGTTGTCTATACGTATACTGGAAAAAGAATTGCCTTGTACATTGGAAATCTTACTTGGGTAAGTATCTTATTACTATTTAGGTGTAGCCACAAATTTTAAAATTATTAACATAGTTCTTTGTAAATACTTTTGGCTTAAAAATTGTTTTATATGAAATATTAAGAGTACAGCAAAGCAAGTCGAGGTGTTTTTTTTTTTTGTCTTTTTTCTTTTACCTGAAATTTAAGAAGTCTGTCTGGAGCTGTCTTGACGTCTAAAAAATCGAGGAAATCTTCAGTAAATATGAACTTTGAAGTTTCCTCTTGTGTTTCAAGTATTATGAAGGGGTATTTGTGCTACCATCTTCTTAAGGTTTTCAGAGAACTGAATGAAAGAGGAGAACAAGCTTAAACTGTTAAATACTTTATGCCTGCAGATACTTTAAGGCTACTGAATGAACCTATTTTTGGTAAACCCATATTGAAGGTTTTGTTTAAAAAAGGAAGTGGAAGGTTCCCTGGGATTTTCTTGAAATTACTTATTACCTTTTTCCAGGGCCTTTTTTCACTTCCCTTCTTCCAGGGAAGTTACTCTTGCAAGTAAAAAACAAAAGTGTTTTCAGATATTTGCCTTGAGGCCTACCAGGTTTTGCATAACTTGTTTAACTGCAGTTGCCCTTAAGACAATTACTTTTCTTAGCATTAAAGCATTTTAAAATCAGCTGTAGTTAAGCAGATGAAGTGCAAGAGCTGGTCAGTAGCTGAATTAGATGGAGTTTGTATCTGTTTACCTGAAATAAAATTCTTCCAAGCCCACGTGTGAAAAGTTCTCATTGAAGGCTTTTTCCCATCTGATGAATGTCTTACTCGCACTAAACTTGGAAAAGAATCTTTAGTGGTGCTTAGGTGTTTTTTTCATTACTTATTACAGTATCCTAATTTCAGGAGCTAATAGGTAAGTAAAGGAGCAGTTGACTTAACAGTTGTTCACCATCCTAAAACATATGAATGGAAATAGTAAAATGCACGTGAATTAGCTGAAAATGCACAAGAATTAGCTGAACTCATCCACTTCAAATGCCACAATTACTAAAGTAGGTGACCCAATTTCACACCAAAAAACCCCCCACAAAACAACAAAAAATAAAACCCAGGAGGCATGGAAAACTTGGTTGCCCTTTTCATGGTATTTTAGATAAGCTTTCATAGTTTAATTTAAAAAATATTTTTCAGTGGACAACAGATGAAGACTTAACTGAAGCAGTTCATTCACTGGGGGTAAATGATATTTTGGAGATAAAATTTTTTGAAAATCGTGCTAATGGCCAGTCTAAAGGGTAAGAATGTGTCATTTATTTATTCTGTAAATGAACAAAGTTGGGGGGGTGGAAAAGGGGAGATCGAGTTCTAAATTTTCACAACTGTCTGTATGTGAAGTGATAATCTTTGTTTATTGATATCCAACAATGATTTGGTGTATGATTTCATACTAATGACTTTAAATTTTGGGCATAAATTTTTATGATGGTATTGTGTGTCTCATTACTTTGAGTTTAATCTTGTTGGCAATCTTCATTAAGACTCTCTGCCTAGATTTAAGTTAGTGTGGTGGTGATAATTGTTGTTCCTCATAGTGTAAATGCTGTTCTCCCAACCTCCATTATTAAATTTTTCTTTACATGCTTTATTTTCCATAGAAAGTGCGTGCTTGAGCCCATTTGTCAAGGGCAACCGAATCTTCCTTACATGAATGTGCCTTTCTCTCTCCTTAGTAGTAATATGGACACACTAAATGCTTAATAAACAACTGATCATATGAATCCATATATAGTGTATTGATACTCTACCAGGAAGCTGCCTTTTTTGGGATATATTTTGATGCCTCTTGTACTTCCGCTTGTGGTGGTTCTTATGTGTCCTAGAATGAGTTACTGTGTCTGTGCTGGAAAACTGGAGTAAGATCTGTGAGGCAGTTTCTGTATTTAGTTCTGAAGTATTTTACTTACTGTCATTAACCTTTTTCTTGAGGCATCAGCATATCCAGGAAATGGAAAAACTGTGGTGTAACCTTTTTTTCTTCTTTCTTTCAGATTTGCCCTTGTGGGTGTGGGGTCAGAAGCATCCTCCAAAAAGTTGATGGATTTGTTGCCTAAAAGAGAATTGCATGGGCAGAATCCTGTTGTGACCCCATGTAATAAACAATTTCTGAGTCAGTTTGAAATGCAGTCAAGGAAAAGTAAGCATTTCCCATGTACTGTCTTGGAAAAATAGAAGTTTATACCAAAAGTAGTACTGCAGCTTTTCTCTCAGCATCTGATAATTTCTACACAGTTTAAAATAGATATAAAGTACTTCCAGTAAGGTGAATGAAGTTGCAGCTTTGTTTAAAGATGGTTGTCTTAAAAATAAAAATTTAAAAAAAAAAAATCACTTAATGTACTGAAGGTCTCTTGTTTTGGCATGAGAGAGCACTCACTGGAAGAAGGTTGCGGTTTTGTGAAACTCTTGCCTTACAGTTGGAGAAAGTATTTCATTTTCTTGTGGATTTATTGTTTTTAAAAAAAAGCATTTAGAAATTTAATATTTGTGGACAAATTGGACTAAATTCAGATGTCTGGATAAGCTGTGCTTATGGTAAAATGGGGAAGAGAGATTCTATGTTGTTCTTTCCTCCAGCACCTTGCCTTGTGCTTCCCAGTCCTAAAGTGTAAATGTGTTCCTTCATGGCCTTGGGCTGCATTAAAGGAAGGGCTGATGTCCTCAGATGCTACGACGTTTGCATGGGGATACTGGAACACTGCCATATTTTAGGAAAGCAGTTTTTCCTCCCCAAATAGCTTTGGGTTTGGGTACCGAGGAACAAGTTGGTGCTCATAAGGTCATGCTTTAGTGCTGCATAAAACTTTAGATCAAGAGTTGAAAAGCTGTAACCTATTTTGAGTTACGTAATTACACTTTTGCTTTTCCATTGCAGCCACACAGTCTGGCCAGATGTCTGGGGAAGGTAAAGCTGGTCCCCCAGGAGGAAGCTCACGAGCAGCATTTCCGCCTAGTAACAGAGGGCGAGGTCGTTTTCCAGGTGCCATTCCAGGTGGAGACAGATTCCCTGGACCAGCAGGGCCCGGAGGGCCACCACCACCTTTCCCAGGTAAAATAATTTGCATGCAGAGTTTCAGTTTCACTTGTGTTTTCTTGTATTATTGTGACATACTTGGGGAGTTATAAAGATCAAGGCAATTCAGCAATGTGCTATAGTCAGTGTTCACAACTGGATTGTAGGATTCAATAATATTTCTTTGTTGATATTCAAACATGAAGTTGTACTTTCTAAATTTGATAGCAATATAAAAACATTTTTAGAGCCATTCTTTATAATGTGTCTGTGTACATATTTTTAAAGTGGGAAAAAATGAAGATAGATCATGTTAGCATGTAGACTTGTCTTTAGTGCAGAGTAGTTCAGATTTTCTGATTTGCTATATGTGGTGAGAATGCCTGTGTTGCTGAGTGTAAAGTAATTCTTTTCCGTAGTGCATTCGAAGTTTGTACGTCATCAGAAATTCTGCTTTGATTCATGCCCACTGGCAGGTCAGTTAGTTGGCACTTAGAATATCACAAATTTGAAGAGGAGGTGTTCGTGTTTAGTCAGATGTCTGATATGGGAGAAATCTATGTTAAATTATCAACCTTGCATTGCAGTGTACTTCTCTTTTCAGCTTAAGTATTTTTAGTAAATGTCATTCAGTAGTAGAATGTCTACTAACAGTCAAAGGGACATAGTCAAATTGAAAAACCACTAATGAGGTCTTGAAAGTAGGTTTGGATACTACATTTACCTTACCTTCTCCATTACAGCTTTTCCCATATTTTTAATATATGTTTTATCTTATGCCCCATATGAAAGACTAGCTGCAGGTGTAAGTAGGATGCAAGGTTTTCTAGTTTTTGTAAGCTTTGGGGGGTTTGGGTAACAACAGCAGGTGATTAAGTGATTGGCAGGGGGGCGGGGTGTCAGTTTGCAAGTTAATGTTGTTCTCCTTAGATACTGATAGTCAAGCAACTATTTAAAAATTTTCTAAACTACAAGACCCAAAGTGGGACCATGCATGTCTTGTGTAAGTTGCAAGTTGTTCAGTGAGGGTTGTTTGGGGGGGGGGGGGATGGGGTTGTTTTTCAGAAAAAAAAAAAAGGAAAGAAAATTAGTTTTGCCAAGTCTTTTGTTTCTTTATTAACTCTATTTTATTTTTAAATTTTTTTTTCTTTATTTTAGCTGGACAAACTCCCCCGCGTCCACCTTTAGGTCCTCCTGGCCCACCAGGCCCACCAGGCCCTCCACCTCCTGGTCAGGTCCTCCCACCTCCATTAGCTGGACCTCCTAATCGTGGTGACCGTCCACCACCACCAGTTCTGTTTCCAGGACAGCCTTTTGGTCAGCCCCCACTTGGGCCACTTCCTCCAGGCCCTCCACCACCAGTGCCAGGCTATGGGCCACCACCAGGTCCGCCACCACCTCAGCAGGGTCCACCTCCACCTCCGGGTCCATTTCCCCCTCGTCCGCCTGGCCCTCTTGGGCCGCCCCTGACTCTTGCTCCTCCTCCACATCTCCCTGGGCCACCTCCAGGTGCTCCACCACCTGCACCACATGTGAATCCAGCTTTCTTCCCCCCTCCTGCTAATAGTGGCATACCTACTTCAGACAGCCGTGGCCCACCTCCAACAGATCCATATGGGCGACCTCCACCTTATGACAGAGGTGACTATGGGCCACCTGGAAGGTGAGTGCTTTTGGTGTAATGTGCTTGGTAGCAGATCTTACTCCTCTTGTAGGAAGCATTTGATTTTCCCTTTTAATGTGAATGTTAGAAATAAAGAAAAATAGGGCTGGAAGGGATCTCAGCAGTCTTCTAATTTGCCCTTCACTTCTCTTAGTGAAATAGCTCTCAGAAACATGTTTGTAGCAGTAGGAAATCCTGAAATGCAACACCAGTAAATTCACTTTCCCTTTTCATCTCGGGACTGTTTGTGTTCACTGTTTGTGTTTGGCAGTGTTATCATTCCATGTGTTCTACATGCAAACTTACATATCACTTCTTATGTAGCAGCTTCTGGTTGTGCTTCTGTCTTAACTTGAAATTCTGACTTGTACCTTTATCATTGTGCTTTGCAAGCTGTCTTTTTAGAATGGTCTGGAGTTCTCCTTTTTGAATATGTGCATATGTTTGGTACAGTGCCATGCCAAGCTCATACCATTTTCATCTTTCATCAGCTCTCCTTGTCCCTTTTTTCTTCAGGATTCAATTCAAACTTAGTCTTTGTCTCAAAAGCCAGACGTGAATTTACTGCAAGATACTTATCTTCGTTTTCTGTCAAGATGCTTCTGCTCATTTGGTGCGATCTTGCTGTGTTTGTAGCAGTGGCTTTTCCTGTGGTTAATCCTATCTGGGAGAGAGTGTTTGAGTCTCTCTGACTTGACCTGTGAAGTTTTTCACATCTTATTTGAAACATCTTTTTCATCTGCTTTCAGGCATCTCTGTCTTGCTGCTGTTTCTTGATTTTTACCATGTATGTATTTGTCACAGAAAATTCTGGGCTAAATTGTAAGAAAGACACTTTTTACATAGGTTTGGATTTTTCGGTTGTGATTTTACTGCTAGCGTGAGACACTTCTCTCGCTTAAAGTGTTTTCTGCAAAGACACTTGGCATTGGTTCTTCTTTTACCGCAAAGTTTAAAAAACCCTACACATCAGTGCATACTATGTTCATACAGAAACTATAGGAATTCAAGAATTTGGCTTAATTGCCTGAAATACAATAAAACGATAAGGTGTCGGTGTATTTTTTGATGGACAAAATCGAGACTGTCTGCAGTTTATAGAATGTCTGGGGAGGGAAGGAGTGGGAATAGGACAGTATAACTTACTGTCCAGTATTTTCATTAATAATGTTAAAACTATCATCCATAACTATTTAAATTGTCATTAATTATATACCATAGGCGTTTCACTGGAAATAACATGTCCATAAGAGAAAAATTACATATTCCATTCTATGGGAGGCACACGAAAAATAATACTCAAAACTCAGGGAGGTATGAATTTTTAGACATTTCCTCTTATGCTAAACTGGCTATAGGATCTTGTTCCACTTCTTGCAATTAAGAGGATAGCATTGCTTATTATTCTGCATTTTCTTTCTACCGGAGGAACTAACACTGTTTTAGAAATACCAAGCAGTGGGCCAGTTTAACAGTCTCAACATTTGTCTGTAACACATTTCTCCAAATTTTCTATATGATACAGAGACTGGCTAATAGGACACTGCAGAACTTTTGGGAAAATTCTTGTATAGGTTAACTTGTGTTACTTTGGAAACCCTATATAGGTAGCTAATAATTAAAGTAAAAAAAAAAAAAGAATAATGAGTACAAGGATTCTGCTTTATTCTTTCCTCCTTACTGTGACTGGTTTGGAGATCAAATTGAAGCACCTTGAACTTGACCAGAAATAAAAGAAAATTAGCTGTAAAATGTTGAAGTATCATTCAGAAAATTGAGTGTTTTAAAGATGATAGACTATATTTTGCTTTCATAAGTTATAGCATTCTGGTCTTAGTTAAGATCTGGGAAACAGGATCATATAGTTCTAATTCCAGTATTGTTATAAAAATGATCTCTACTTTTGCTCCATTGCATTGCCTATGTACATGTATTTCCATGTCCGTTCAATTGGGATAATATCTACTTACAAATCTTCAAGGATTTTATGAAAATTATAAATATTTGTAAAGCACAATATTAAGTGCTGCTGAATTCTCAAAATAGATGGGATGAACAAGAATACGTCTATTTATACAGCAATGTCTTAATTGTTTTTTACGTTTTTTTAAGCTTTCAGGATTTTATACTATAACATGGTCCTTAACAAAAACCAAAACCAAACCCAGATCCTGCTTTCTTTTCTGTTTGTCACTTTGCTTAAAGTTGCAAACTCTGATTATTAAAACTGCAATATCTTCTGAAGTTTTTCTTAACCTTTTAAATGCTAGTTTTATTGCTTGCAGAGAAATGGATGCTGCAAGGACACCTCTAAGTGAAGCAGAATTTGAAGAAATCATGAATAGAAATAGGGCGATCTCAAGCAGTGCCATTTCGAGAGCTGTATCAGATGCCAGTGCTGGTTAGTAAAACATGATTAATGTGTTTACCATTCTACCTAACTGAAAAGAGTTTACAGTTTTTCTATTAGGAAACTGGCAGCCCTGAAGCCACATTTTCATAGTAGGAGGCTGAATTTAGGTACAACGTATGACTGATTTTGTACTGTCCTCGAATTAGTTTCTGAGAATGCCTTCTGAGTACTGATCTGGGCAGTATTTTAATATTTATTTCTACAGTAAATGATCTGGATAGCTTTTGAAGAGAAGGTGGTCGAAATGGTAATACTATTACAGATAAAAATCTTTTATTTAATTTGCATATTTTCTGATCATCATCTTAATCATTTTCAGGGGACTATGGAAGTGCTATAGAGACCTTGGTAACTGCAATTTCCTTAATCAAACAGTCCAAAGTATCTGCGGATGATCGCTGTAAAGTACTCATTAGCTCTCTTCAGGACTGCCTTCATGGAATTGAGTCTAAGTCTTACGGTTCTGGATCCAGGTAAAACTTTCCTCTTCCGTCTGCCCTTGCTTAGAAAAGGAAACGTGTAGGGCGGGTCTAGTTCACAGAGAAGAAACTAACTCATGGAAGAAGCTTAGTGATGTGCTGAGTTGCAGAAGAAATGTGTGAAAGATACAAATTGGAGCTTTCAAAACTTAGCTGCCTTTTAATTAACCCTCTTTCAAAATTGATCTGACTAGCTTAAATTTAACTCTTAGTTTTATTTAGTATCCTTTCCTATGTGGTACTCTTGCAGTGTGTAAATTTCAAAATAGAATTATCCTTGATCAATTAAGATGTCCGGTGCATAATTTTTATTAGAATTTGCTATTGAAAATTAAGATTGGGATTGTTTGATGGCAGTTTTCATTTTGCTTAAAAGTAATTTTCTCCACACGTGTCACAGTAGATATACACTTGAGTTGTGGGGAAAAAAGTTGGGCAGAATGATTTTGCCTGTTGTCCTTTGTCATATAATGTAAAAATTGAGAGTAGATAGGTTTGAAATTGGACTCTTTTACCTAGTACAAATAAGAGATTGGTATTTTTTTCCAAACTTAAATAACGCCCCTTTCAGAACTAGGACAGAAACGGAGCCTGTAGTTCATTTGGATACTGTAGCAGTAGCGTAGTTGGGCTTGAATATTAAAAACACAAAGACAGCTGGTTTTGGCACATACTGTCAGTACACAGATTAGCAGCCATGCTGTAGTGATCATTTGACGTATGGTGCATTCGCCTGGCTGACTTCAGCCATCTCATCCTCCGTTCTGAGCATGTACTTTCTAATCTATCAAGGAAAAGTCAGAAAGTGGATGCACTTTACTATCTGTAACTGAGTTCTTAGCCACTGCCTTTTATGCCAGCTATCTTTCATGTTACATACAAAAACATATCTGCATCACAGTGAACAGATGCTTCTCTCGTACCCTTTTTTGATGAAATTCATACTCGTAAACAGAATACAAGATTGGCATGCGGATGGCATGTGTCTTGAAGAAAAAATTAATGAAGTAATTTCTTTTAGAAGACGTGAGCGATCCAGAGAGAGGGACCACAGTAGGTCACGAGAAAAAAGTAGGCGCCACAAATCACGTAGTAGAGATCGTCATGATGACTACTATCGGGAAAGAAGCCGTGAAAGAGAGAGACATCGTGATCGTGACAGAGATCGCGACAGGGAGCGAGACAGAGAGAGAGAATATCGTCATCGTTAAAGAAGGTGAGCATTTGTTTCATGTTTTTGAGCTTTACTGTTACTGACTTACTAAAAGTAACTACTCTAGGTTTGGGATTATTTACACCGTTAATACCTGAATTTAAATGGTCCTGCGGTATGTACTGAATCACTTTCTTCTTGCAGCATCTGACGTGATCGTAGGTAAGTAATGACAGGTAACTGGTCTTGGGAGGGAGGGAGTATTTGTGTGGTTATCTTCTGCAGTTTGCACGCTGCCTTTTTAATTTCATGCGGTAATAATGTTTGCAGTTTTTATTAAATGCAATTAAACCAATTATTTAAAAAGCAGTAAGCCAGACTGATAAGTCTGCTCTCTTTTGTAATTTTAGACGATTATATTAAATTTATGGTTGTATTTCTTACTTGTATTTTTAAATACTAATTTTGTATTTTAAAATCTGCTTGTGTAAGGACTGCAGCATTTAGCCCTTCATATGTCATGTATGGATTATTTCAATTTAAGGAACACAGGTACATACAGTTGCTATCCCTGCACAAGTACGGTGGTGGTTTGTTTTTTCCAGTGAGTTTTACTCAAATTCAGGAAACATAGCCAGACTTTGCTCTTTGTTTTATGGGCTGTGGCCTGTCAGTATCTTCTGCCTTCTAGCTAAATCCAGATCTATGGATCTATGACCAGTTGTTCCCTACCACCCTGATTTTTTTTCATTCCCTCCCCTCTCTGATAGTGAAGTCATTTTCTGAAGACTAGTAAACGAATGTGTGACACAAGGATTGTTTCTTTTCTGGTTGTGCACAAACTAATGTGTTCTTCTATTTCATTTATCTGCAGTCTTGCATGCATCAACTGTCTAGATAGCTACAGAGAAGCATGCTAAATATTTTTTTCAGTGTACTGCTGAGAGTTTTAAAATACATAGAAATGCTCATCACATTATATAATGTATCATTTTGAGAATTGGGTATTCAAGCTACCATGATGCCTTAGGTTTCACAATTGAAAAAACCCTACCTATTAGTTTCTCTGCAGTAGTCTTTTCCCTTTTTAGAAGAATTTCCCACTACATTTGCACTAAAATTTAAGCTTGCCTGTTTGCCCAACTTGCATTTCTTACATTTACCCTCAGACTTAGTTTCCAGATTTGCGTGTGGTATTTACTCATGGAAGTTCATTTATAGAATTGAAGTATAGCAAAACTTCTTAGAAATCATACAAAATGTAGTATACTCTTAAGAGAAAATACAGTCTTGTACTTATTAAATGTCTGTTTTTCAGTCAGACTTTTGTGTCAGACTCCTTTGGGAAATAACAAATTCTGATACTAAGTGGGGTGTTCTCTTGGGTTTATGTACTAATGGGACACAAAAAGCAGTAATCAACCGAGGGAAGGGCAGTCAAAGGCTTAAATAGGAAGGTAAAATAAAGTTGGCAGTATATATCTGTTAATGCCACTTTTTGTCATTAAAAAAATGGATTGGTAGAACTATTTCTGGAATTGCATAAAAATAACAACCATGGTTCTTAATTGTAAAATATCAGAACATAAAAATAGAAATTTAACAAAAGTAAATATTTATTTTGTTGAACTGGGTTTTTATCTTTTATGGTAAACAAATATTTGTGATATTTACAAATAGTTGTTATTAATAGGAGGTAATCGTTGAGCTGAGTGATGGATGCATTTCCAGATTGTTTTCCTTCTGGTGGAGATGAGCAAGCCATACTATAAATTGTTAATAACCTGGAATTTTAGATAATATTTTTTTTTTACCCACGGCATACTTGATTAATTTAGCTTTAATTTTTGTGTATTTAGTGTTGTGCATGTAGATACAGAGTTTGTGTGCCAAGTACGGATTCCCTGCCCTGTCACCCCAAGGAAACATGTCAAATAGCATCAGATTGCATTTCATAATGTCCAAAGCACAGTTTTAAAACGAGACTGTGGTTTCAGTCTCAGCTCAGGTGGGATTTATATATACAACTTCCTTCAACTTTGTTGTGTGCTAGGACTTCTCTTTTCATTCAGCCCTTGTGCAAAGAAGAAAATAGGTCCCAAGCACTTGATTTAAAGGGCAAATTTAGTATTCTGCATGTAAATGAAAGCATTTGGTATTATTTTTTTAAAGTTAAGTTGTAAACATTTTGTCTTGTTGCTGTCTTAATGAAGAAGGGCTTTATTGTAGTTTTGGTTTTGTACATATTTACACACACATGCACACACATATATATACAAAAGAAATACAGTTATCTACTGGTTTGTATGTTTCATTTTCACTAAGATGTATGTTGCCATACATTTTTTGTTTCATTCTTTACATTGATTAATACTCATAAACTGATTTAACAGTCTCAGTCAATTAATAAATATCAGCAGTGCTGAAAAGAGTTACTCCCCATATTACGGTGTTTTGCCAGATAATATGAAGTTGCCTCTGTGCCTGCACCCTATGAGTGGCACCTATACTTCTCCTTATTGTGTACCTATAGTCATAACTGTGATACTGTACTGGCATTTTTTTTTAAGTGTTACACATCTAGTTTAGGAGGATTTTGAAGGTCCATTGTGAACATTTTTGTATACAGTGAAATTCAGTTTGTACTGTATTACATTTACAGAGATGGGTTAAATTGGAATAACTTACTAAATGTTTTTATAATAATGAAACTCTATTAAAAAGCTTAGATGTACCATAGCAGGTATTTACACTTCTGTTTGTACACTCAGTGTTTTAAAATTAAATTTTTACAAGATTTTTGTGCCTGCGCTTGAGTATGGCTTCATGTACATTGATAATCCATTCTACAGAATTACTATAAACTGAATGTTTCCTTGAAACATCCTGCCTTTGCTTGTAGAAAGCCTATAGATATAAAAGAGAACAATAGATTTAAGACACGTCTAACCTGTATTAGTCAAGAAAACTAAGAATCCAATAGAATGATATTTAGGATTAACAGCAAAATTAATGTGTACAAACAGAACAGTAATGTAACTTCATCAGCATGAGTCCTGACTTTTTTTTAGACAGATTCTTTTTTTTTTTTTTTTTACTTTAACTGATACTCAATGATGTATTTCTGGCTGATACATTGTCCCAATCTTAATCTGTCTGAATTTTTATAACTGCTGAATGTTAAGTTTTCATTTTATGTTTTTGTTATTGAGTTGATTATTTCCTATTTAAACGGGATTTGGACTGAATTGCAAAGACAAAACCACACTAACATTGTAACAGTTGATATGTATGTAGATTTTGTACTCAATATTTCATGGTTTTTTTTTCTCTGATTTTGCTGCTCTCAAACCACTGTAAGCAAAAGAATTTGAAGTCTAATGTACTTCTGAGGCTCATATGCTACTTCAAAAACTGCTCTCAGCTTTCTCTGAAATAGCTTCAGATTTGGAGTGATGTAAGAACTAACACGGTTGGAGTTTTTTTGGTGTTGGTAGGAGGGGCAATGGTGCCAATAGTTGAAGTAATATTCGTTACATTTTTGCTTGTAGAAGTAGGAACTGTCCTGTAACAGCATGTTAGCAACCACTTAAACATCAAGTGTAGTATGAACTTAGCAGTTTAAGAAGCCTTGTAAATTAATAGGAAAAATACCTATTTTTGCAAGTTATTTTAATAAAAAGCTTCCAGCTAATAATGGAATTTTAAGTGAATCATGTAGTAGCATTGTTCAAGACCTGGGCATATGTACCCGTCTAGGATTATTTCAGATCTTCTTAGTATTAAGCTATTATGAACGTTATTTGCCTAATCTCTCTTTTTAAAGTGTGTATTTTTGAGGAAGCACGTATGTGGGGCTGGCAATATTGTATTGCATCTAACATTCACCAGAGAAATCATGCTTTGTGCATCCGATTCAGTATTTGAAATCTGCTATGGAGTGAAACAGGCAAGCAGTGCCACTGGTTTATGTGCTTCTTAAAGTCTATTTTATGGCTATTCTGGTGCTTTACAACAACATACAGTTTGTTTCTTAATGTTCAGTGATTTCTCTCATTTTCTTGAGGGTGATGATTCAAAAAACGAACTGAAAAGTCTTATGCTGTTGTTTGTTTTCAAATGAATAACTTAATAACTTTTATTAATATTTTTCCTTGAACATTGCTGTAATTTTGTTGTTTTCTGAGGTGTGTTTAGACTCACTTATATTTTTATGTTCCTGACATCCTGTGCTTTTTTTATTTTGGTTGTGAAATCAGTAGTTTTGACAAACTTGAGCTGTGTGAAACGTCCCCAAGAAACTTCCAAGGCTTCATAGCATTTGAAACAAAGAAATTACTTGCAAGTGAAAATGTTGGCTTGATGCAGTGTTCTCCAAAGAATGAACAAATTATGTTTTGGTTTTTTTTTTTTTCTTTTGCTCATTGTGGTTTGAGAACTGAGAGTTTTTACAAAACAAAAAAAGAGAGAGAGAAATGAGAGTGATATCTTTGGTTTTTGTGTTTTCCTGTGGCAGCCTGATCTACTTTTTTGTGTCTTCCTCATATATTAATGTGAAAGATACTTGCTGATAATTCACTTCTTTTTAGTTTGTAAACTAAAGAGTGAGTTTTCTGAACACACCTCTCTGCTGATCAGTTATTTTTGGTGAACAGACAGGCTGGGATAGTAGGAGAAAGACCTATGATGAATTAAACTAGTTTGGGAGTATTCTTTTTCTTCCCATGTAAAACTATTTATAAAATCAGGAAATTGTTCTGGTGTTGATCTTGAATTATGCATTAAGATTGAACAAAGATACCAGGTAAGTACACTAATGGGGGGGTGGGGGGGATGCAACAAATGGAAGAAGGTACTAGTGGTGGTAAAATAGGCTGTTTGTACATGTATGTTGAAGAGAATCACATATGTATCTCAGTTTACATGCAGAAAGACAAATATAGAGTCAAGCTTCAAATTCCTTCTTTCTTACTGTGCTAAAGCATCACAGTATTTGGAGGTTTGTGATGTTCTGGAATGCAGGTCAAGTTAAAACAAATTTTGGCTTTCAAGCTGATACTTTCTGTGGGATTTTTGCTTTATGTATTTTTTTCTTTATGTACAGAAGCAAATAAAAGTAGAATTACATTAAGTAGTTCTTAAAAGCTATTAGGATGTAATGACAAATGTGTATCGTGCATTTTACTGAAATGTGAACACGTTGGGAGATTGAAATTCGATCTCTGAAAATATCAGAAATTACTACGCTAACTAAACTTGACAGGTGTATGCACATACAGCTTTAAACTACTGTAGAATTTTCACACTTCTAACAGCTGTTTAAAGCTTTTGTCTGCTGATTTGAATAATTGGAATTAAAGGAAAAAATTATTGTTGCCACTGCAAGATGCTTTATATGTAAGAAATCTATTGGGTTTTGTTGTAAGAATCTGTCTCTGTGAAAAACAATGCTCACGTTGCATCTTGCATAAATACAAAAATGTTTGATTGCTAAAGTTCTGGGATTTCAGTTGTGAAATGTTCTGGCATAAGCCCCTAACTTTTAAACCACAAAATAACTATTTAACAGATAAGTCTGAAATTCAGTTTTTTATTAGTAGAAATGGTGAGAAACTGATTGCTGTATGGTGTTAAATTGTACAAACCAAAGACACGCTTAGGATGCATAGCTTATATGAGGCAGATGGAGTACAGTATGGCCAAGAAGTACTGACTAGAAATTTAATACTTTCTT
>Ga0181612_110291_pt1 | contig 17484 bp, 9 predicted proteins | sample HoacroProtozoa21_FD_119630 | JGI IMG/M metagenome (GOLD analysis project Ga0181612, IMG submission 119630) | Hoatzin crop microbial communities from Cojedes, Venezuel. Combined Assembly of Gp0051906, Gp0051904, Gp0051908 | reverse complement strand
TGGACTAGATGACCCACAGAGGTCCCTTCCAACCCCAACCGTTCTGTGATTCTGTGATTCTGTGATTGATTCTGTGATTCTGTGATTCTGTGACTAGGAGGAGATTAATAATTCAGAGCATTGAAATGAAAGATGAAAATCAGACAGGCAATAAGTTAATTCTTATGTTCTGCTGACCATACACATTTTGGTATGAAATGCTTTCTCATCAACTGGCAAAAATGCTAACTGTTATAGTACCCCTGTGGTACAGCTGCCCTTCTTTCACTCAGGCAACCTATCCTATCAGAGGATAGGTTTATCTGTCTTTTTAGGAGCATATAGAAAATGGTATTTGTTTTGCATATGCCACTAGAAATAAACTACTTTTTTTTTTTTCTTCCCCCACCCCTGCCCCTTGCATTCTGGTCCTCCTTTCTGATCATGTGAGTTAACGTCTGGTTGCCTGTGTTTAAAAGGATATTGGCCTTTCTTTGTTGTTGTTTTCTTCCCTTCCTTTTTTTCCTTTCTCATTTTTTTCTATCCTTTTCAGCTTTTTTCTTTTCCTTCTAGTTTGTTTTTCCTTTTTTTCTGTTTTTCCTTTTAAATTTTAATTTTTATCTTTTATATTTTTCCATTTTTCCATTTTTATTTTTTATTTTTTATTTTTTCATTTTTTCATTTTTCCTTTTCCTCTTTTCTTCTTTTTACCTTTTTCCTTTTTTTCACCTCCTCTTTTTTTTTCCCTTTTTCCTCTCTAGTAAGTGGAGTACAGTCTTTAGGCAGGTGGGGACCAGGCAGTCTGTTGTGGAGACACTGAAGGGTCCTTCTGCATCCATGGCCAATGGATGGAGAACAGGAGGCTGAAGCAGCTGCAAGGATTCTGCTGGTGAGCCAGGTCCTGGAGAGGGCTGCAGGGTGGGCAGCCTGGTTAAAGTCACTCTGCAGACCCTAGCTCAGAGCTCTGCTCTCAAATGTTGGTAGAGGTAATGATTTTCCTGTTGCAATCCTGAGGGCAGGTTGGAACAATGCAGGTCCAACTTCCCCCACCCCAGAACTGCAGCAACATTCACAAATTCCCTGGTTAAAATTATCCAGAACTGTTGGTTTCAGATCACAGCGTACATCTGTGTGTGTGTTAAGCTAAGCAGAGAGAGAGCGCAATTCAGGACAAGATTCTTTTTTTCCTGTTGTTACCTACTTAGCTAAGGAGTCACCTTTTTCATCTTTCGTAATCTTGTTTTGCTGCTGTGTGCTGAGTGAGATGCTCTTCTCACCAAAGAAAAGGTAACTGCAGGAAAGAGAGAAGACAAGTTTAGAAAGAACTAGTGGTGCTGTAGGAAATATATGGTGTACCTCGGTTGTATTTATTTGTGGCCACAGATAAAAGGCTGGCCTATATCATCTCTTACAGTTATCAGTGCTCCCACAACCCCTGTCTTGCCCCAAACCAGGGTAAGAATTGGGATAACGGGTATTTCCCTGTCAGATGGGAAGAGAGAACTGTGAATGTGAATGTAGAGTGAACTGCTCTGATTTATTCACTCCCACATACACTGCCTAAATGCTGCATCCCATGGGCAAAGCAGAGACCAGAATCTGTGGTGTTCTTTGAAAACTGACTTGGCAAAGGGCCAAGGACTTGTGGTTTTGTGGCAGTTGGTTACAAAGCTCCACAGGCAAAAGTGTGTGTGGTAGGGGAGAAGAGGACAATATGGTCTAAACTGCAGCTTACAGCAGTTTCAAGAAATTGTAATCTTCGGGGGACAGTTTGGCTGTCACTCCTTGAAGAACATGGGGATGAGTTACTTCCTACCAAGCTAAGCATCTGCAGTGCTTCTTCCATAGCTTTGTCCCTTTTGCTCAAAAGCAGTGAAGAGAAAACAGATTTCATAGTTGACTGAGCATCCGTTTTTGCTTCAGTTTGAGTGTAATTTCGCAGCGTACACTGACACAGTGTACTTAGTTTTTCATACGTGCTCAGTTCTGAATAAGGTATTCTGAAGAACTGACTAACATCAAAGATGTATCCAAAATCAATATTTGTATAACACACCAATTCAAGTGTGCTGAAATGGTGCTGGTTCTATAGGTGCTTTGGATACAAACGGTTTAGAATCACCAAATAGTGTGTAAGGTAGAGAACTGCAATTGAAAATTAAACATGCTGTGAGAGGTGTTACATTTAATAGAAATGTGACTGTTTCAGCACCTCTACTATATTGCATAAGTCTGAAATGAAATGAAAAAGAGAGGGATCAATAACATGTTATTGGTATCTCCAATATAACATTTCATGAATTGCCTTTCTTGACCTGGGCAACACCAGGTGAGTCTGATCAGATTATGTGCAATGAGTCTGATGCACCTAATTCAAATCATAATGAGCTTAATTCTACACTACAGCGATATGAAAAGTTTGATACATTTGGTAGCCTTCTATTTACAAAAGGTTTCCACAGTGGAACAAGTGGAGCACAGCATCAGAAACACAAACGCTCTAACTAGCACCTGGCTCTTTCACTAAAGAGAAATAACTGCACACTTTTGGGCCAGTAAACTAGCAAGGACTTAACATTGGTGCCTTGACTTGCTTGTAACCACTGACAATATGGCTAGCTAATTTAGACCTACTCATTTTTGTTACTGTAAAGAATCTTTTAAATGTAGCTTTACCTGGCTGCTTTTGCTGCCGATGCATGGAAGTCTGTACTCCTTATTTCTCACCATTGGCTTGGTGTCAGACTGATCAGGACCTCGTAAGTGGTTATCATCACCACTGTAGAGGAATGCCAGAATGCAATGACAGGTGATATCAGTCACCATCACCTCTCAAATCCAATAAAGAGGAGGAACTGTTTTAAGTAAAGACTTTCATGCCAAAAGGGCAATAACAGGTAAAAGTGTTCATGTCATTTATTCAAAGAATTTGGTGATAACTGCCAGGTTATTCAACAGTTTTCTTTCATTATCATTTACTTCATGTACCTTGTCTTGATAAAGCCTTTAGGAAGACATTTAATCAGAAGTATGCAAATGGTCCTGCTAGCTTCAACAGGAAATTGGCACTTAGGAATAGCAAATCTTAAATATTTTCTTAAATGTTGAGACATGCTGGTACTAGTTATATATGATGAGTTAATGTAGTCTTCATTTTTTTTTCTGCAGTGCAGTTGGAGAAATTTTCTGCAAGTTTTCAAGTATTCCCTAAGCAGGGATGTGCAAATCATTCTAGAGAAGCTGTGACTGGGACATGGAACCAAAAATGTTTCTGGTTCCATGCCAAAACATAAATCCTAGGGAGGGAGGAAAGAAAGATTTTTTGATTGAATAAAACATTTTATTCCTCACTAAATATTTTTTTTAAGATTGAATGTGCTAAACCTGGTCCCAAAATAACACTTCAAATTAAAAATCAAAGTGCTTCACTTAGAAAATGTCACAATATATATTTTTTCTGATGTGTATTGCATGATGCAAGTTTGCAAAGGTTTCGGTTTCTCCGAATGGCCTTCCACAGAGGATGAACTATTTGTAAGAAGAAAGAATTCGGCTTTTCTTCTGTCATGATTTCTTCAACAGAGTTGGTCAAATGTTGCAAATACTTAGCAAGTCCTACATATAGTCTTTTCTATCCATCATGGTGGGAACAGGGCTTTTCTTTGAGCAGGGCATACAGGGTTGACAACTTAACTCTGGTCATATGTACTTAGAGTAATATGTGACTCATACTGCATTTTTCCATTCCATAAACTGAAGACTATACAAAAGAGGCTAAAGTCTCAAATTCAGATAGCCTAATTTCTACTTCAGTTTTCGTACATCATGTTTCCCACTGGCTGGCCATAGATCTTCAGAAAGGTTTACCAGCAAAAATATTTTATAAAGGAATTTAGGGGAAAATTAGGCAATCTGAATCTGGACTTTGAGTTTCCTTATCTCCATGTTACAAACAGGTTAACTAAAACATATGTAATGAAAGAGCTTGCCTGCAGTCACACTATAAGTAGCTGGAGAAATGAAGAGCAGAAGCTGCTTGTCCCAGTTCCTCCCTGTTTCCCCCCCCCGGGCTACACCTGTATTTGATGCAGAATGCTGGTGAAATACAATCAGTCCTCCATGTTTACCTGTGCCTGTTTCTTTGTCTTTTCCAGAAGGCAGCATGTGGGCCTTCAGAGCTGTAAAAACTTCAGGTTGTTCCATTTCGGCTATCACAATGATCATATTTTTCATCACTGATACGTGGCAATATTTTGAAATCATATGTGTGCCTTGTCTGTCTTTATAACCACCTAGATTCAGGACGTCTAGACACAAATGATATGGAAACAGGCCTCCATGACATAGGTCCCTACTGGCACTGACTGTACAAGTAGAAAGACACCTAGACAGAAGGTAAGAAAAGCATCTTTTAATTTTTTAACTTCACTGATGTAAAGCCTAATGAGGTGATTTTAATTTATTTGGCTACTAGCAACAGTATTTAAATGAAGCACATAATTTGTTAAATACTAACAAATATGTTTCAGGCTGTAAAGCTAATGTAATTTTTTGCTTCACTGGTAGCCTTGGAGGCATTTGATTTCCCCTTGCCCAAACTTCAGCTTCATATGTAAGCAGACCACACCAGCAGATTTGATAAAGCTTTTTTGTTTGTCACACTTTAAAATACAGCATTTTAATTTTTTCTTTAGTCTACTGGACCCCTCCTTGAGCGCCTTCCAAAGCCCTCGCTGCCTGTCCATCTGCCATTTCAAATGTGTGTCTGTGCAGGAATGCCGAGTGAGCTGTGCTGTCTGCTCAGCTCTTGTTCCGTTGAACGTGTTGTCACTTGTGTACAATTCCGCTGCTCAGTTTGTTTCTTGCATTGTGTTCCGCTTAGGCAGTGGAGGAGTTTCTGACAACTGGACACTGAAACCTCCTCTAATCATTTTGTCAAGCAGAAGACTATAGATTTTAGGAACTTATTGCAGCTTTCATTGTGAGTACTTGGATGCATCTTGCATCTAAATTTTCCTCATCTTTTCTTGGCCGTGATCCTGTAATTTGTGAGGCAGAGCAGGCAGCATGGAGTCCTCTGGAAGCATCACAAGCTAAATGCTCACACTATGTCATGCTTACTACCTTGCTCACGGAAGAACATGGGATATGTGAATATATGATGAGTTCTATGTATAATTTATTATTTCAGAGTATTTTATGAAAGTTGTGTGGTTATTTTGGGGCAGGGAGGAAAGGGCATATTGCTTCGTTATTCTCCAGACGGAATGATGTATGACGCTCTAGAGAGCTATTTTAACCATCTGATACACATAAAACTGGACGAAGAGGTAGTTTGAATTATAGTTTTTTTTTTTTTGGTGAGAATTCTTTCCATATGAAGTCACATAAATATTGGGGTCTTTTGTAATGATTGTAGTTGCTGAGATTTTGATGGACATTTTTAATACATCAAAGTAAATTGCTGTTAGAGGGAAAAATGAAATGCTTTCCAGCTGTAGAACACTGAAATGAATGTGCATCTGTGGAGATACTGGGAATGGTTGTTAGGGAGCAAGACCAATCTTAAAAGACCAAAGAAATGTTGATTGTAATAACTGTGTTCAGTGAAAAATAAAAAGGCAATGTTACAAATTTTCAAGTAATATACAGAGTTAATACAATGTTCTTGCAGGAACATTTTGCCAAGAAAAAGGGGAAATATTCCTTTATTCCAAATAGCGGGAGGAAAAGCATTATTTGACTCACAAATCTTCTGGAAGAACACTTATGTTCTCTGTCAAATATGCAAATTAAACAGTACTTTAAATCTTTTCCCTGGGTGTTGCTGGATGGAATGTGTCTCAAGGGCAATCCAAGGAGGGGGAACATTTGATAAACGCACATGGCTCCAGGAAAAGCTCTGTGCATCCCCACAGAACCATGATACCAATGAGCTTTCTGCCATGTCACATTTTTTCCTCCTCCTTCAGACTCTGAATCAAATCCATTTGAAATGAGCGGGGCTCTCCCTAGAGTTCAAAGAGCTCTGGATCAAGCACTGTAGAGGAAATGCAATCCAATCGATCTGAGCCTTATTTACTTTTGCTTTCCTTTTCCCTTACTTCCTCATTTTCAGAAAGGAACATGCTATACTCCATCTGTTCTCAAGCAGTCCTGGGCCATGAGCCACAAGAGCCTGGCACCGTGTCATTGGACTGTCAGAAAACGAGGGAGCACAGTTGTTCTTCTGTTCTCCTGGCTTCCTTAATGGCTGGCTCCTTCCACCAGCTCTTCTTTTCCTTTCTCATTATAAGGTGCAGTGGAAGAAAGTATCTGGCATGTTAATAATATTAGTTTTATGGTAATCTAGTCTTCAGCTGTGAGATGAACATCAGATGCTTACATGGCCTCTCTACCCACACACAATTTGTGTTGGTGTATGTATATAAATTTATACTATACCGCTGCTGTTGTAAAATTTTTCAGAATTTAAAAGTTACTATGAGTGGGTATTTATGTGAGAGAGGCAGAAATAGATGATGTCCCCATCCTGCTACAGGGATAACTGCTATGGCTTAGCAATTTTTGCATTTAATGGAAGGAAAAAAGAGTGCCTGGAATCACATTGCTGAAAACTGGATCAATTTCAGAGGCAAAATAATCCACTGCAAATTCTTCCCTCTGCATACAAATGGGTGTTTTTTTTCGCGGCAGGCCCAGACAGGGCCATGGCCATTTCAAAAGGAGGGACTGCTCCCTGCTGCTGTCCTTCCCCGTGTCCAGCTTCATGCCTTTTTCTTGCCCTTCCCTTAACTTTCTGATAACTGAGCATGAAGAGCCTTAACAGTGCTTGCAAAGGGTCAGGACAGGCTGGAGTAGCTGTGATTTAGGGCTTAGGTACTCTGATGAACTTGAGGCATAGACAATCTCTTCCAAAGGGCAGTGCAGCAAAGATGGATTTCGCCTGTCAAAATAAGCAACAGAGCTGTTCTGGAAACAATGTCTTCCTCTCTTCCAGCAAAACCTCTCTTTTGCCAACTTTCAACATCTACATTTGTGGTGACCTTCCTGTAGCACAGAAATTCTGCTTCAGGAAGATTTTTGAAGAACAAAATTCTTGTAATCCTCTCCTCTGGCAGAGGAAAACACATTTTGTAGTGAAGCGTTTTCTGAAGATGGGGTCTCAGACACCCCTCCTGCCTCTTCTTCTTTCCTTCACACCAAAATGATGATTCCTAAGTGACAAAAGAAGATGCATTTTGCAAAGCAAGTTTGCAATTAGTAGTTGAATACTTTTATGACATGAGCAATATAAATGAAAAGTTGTCTTCCTTCCATTCCTTACACCAAAGAAAAAGGAATAAAAGCCCACCTATACTAAGTACTTAAAGCCTTTAATACAGCACATAGCAGATGTAGTCCAAAGTTTGAAGGAAGATAAGCCAGGGACATTTCATGTTAATCATGTAGAACATCAGTGCTTGTAGGTGATCTTACCTGCTTGCTGCTACTCTTCGTGCTGTTTCCTAACATTTGAGCCCTTGCCACTGGTCAGAGGGGAGCTGTCGGTTCCTGTGGAGACCAGCACTACCACTGACAGCCTCTGAGGGTGCCCAGGCAGACACTCCATGTTGTGGGAGAGGGCTGCTGAGGTCCCTAGGTACAAGCTATGTTCATTTACCTCATAAATGTGATGAATTTAAAATTTGCACTGAATTTAGGTGTGCAAGAAGACCAGGAGATGTACTTACATCTGGTATGAGACCACTGACATTTTTTATTAACCGTGAACTCTCTGAATGGTTTTATACATTCTGCCAAAGCGGAAAAGAGAAAAAGTGCGAGTCCAGTGTTTAGCTGAACAGTAAAAGAAGCTGAACTGGGAAAAAATCCAGATACCCTTTTTTTGCTATTATATATGCTGGAAGTTTACCCAACAGGTAGCTAATAACTTACTTGGTAACTCTAGGATGTTACAGGTTTCTGTGGTGCCAGACTGCCACGAAAAAATGCGAGCTGCCATTTTCTACCCCTGCAGTTCTGTAGCTCCTTGTAACAGAATTTCAAGCTCACATGTTGTATGCAACTCACAAATTGCAACTCGAGCTAGAAGCTGGAAAAGTTCGAAAATAGACCATTTTCCCAAGCAACTTGCTGTTCCTGCTCAGAGATCTGGAAGGGATAGAGGATAAAGTAGGGCTGCCATACGAGCTTTGTGCCAGAGGAGTTTTGCTCTGAGAACAGATCTACCAGGAACATCACTTTTTTGTGCACCAAGTTCTTTGCACTTTACTGATATTCATCACAGTTCCTCCCTTACATGTCTAGAGAGCAAGACTCTAGAAACATTAGAAAAAATAATATTTTTATAACACAGCCATCTTAACATGAAAGCTGCTCATTAGGAAAGAGGATAAATGGACAAAAATTGTAAAGACACAGACGCATTTATTTTTTGGTACAAGCAGAGCAAAAATACTATTTTCAATTATGAAGTATTGAAATCTCATGGTGGAAAACAACAGAAAGAGTCATTGATTAATCATGCAATAGTAGGGAACAAAGTAAGTACTACAGAATCCCTAGGTATATTTAATTTCATAAGCAGGCGTATATTCTTCTTTGGAACTCTAATTCAAAGTTTGTGAAGACACTGGCCTAGCATAATAGTGTGATTAATAAGATGGAAGAAAACTCTGAAAGAACTGGTATTCTCACTTTTCAAAAAGAAAAGTTACATTAGTGTTCTCAGTAAGATGACAAGCTAGAAACAGGTACAAAAAGCATATGGGCCTGATTCTGCTGCCTGCATCTGGTGTTCGTACTTCACTTGCTTAGGGCAGGTTCAAATGAGGAACTCCCTTGCCATAATGTTTTACTCTCATGCTGGGAGTCTGTCTTTAATTAAAATGTGAGTAAAGCTTATAAAGTAATGGGCTACAAGGAGAAGCAAACACAGTGGGTTTATGACAATGCAATTTAAATATCCTAATTCAGAGTCTTAGTCTATAGCCACAGTGGAACTCAAGTCTACTTGACTAAAAAGGTAGGGTCCTCAGCTGTTACTTGTATGAACCTGTTTGATAAAGACCAAACTCTGCTGTGCTTCCTTAGAGATTTCAGTGCAGCCACCTCTCCTCATTCACAGAAAAGAGGGGCAATGGAGATGTATCACTCACGTCCCTGCAGTGCTCAGAGCCAGACCTTTCAGAAGAAGAAAATTTCTGTAGAATTATGAAAAATGGTTCCCAACCCCTATTAGTAGTGACTGAAATAGGTAGTGAAGCCAGAAACACACCTAATGGTAGAATCCCTCTCCCTCCTCTTAATTAACTGCAGATTGCCTCATTGCCATGTGCATAGCCAGCCCTCTTTGAATGCCAGCTCTCACCAGACATCTGACATCTTACTGGGATTAAAACATTTAAAGAATATCATTGTTATTAATTTGGAGGCAGAATGTTACATTTGGACTGTATGCATAATTACATATATATTCAATTTGGATTACCTTTTATCATAGCCTTTTAAGGTCTCTGCCAATAGGTCATTTAGGACATGGATATGATAAAATGATTGAAGAAAAGTGTGGCATGCTGAATTTAAATAGAAACTTCTGCACAGAAGTATAGAATTTGCCTTGTGAGTTACACATAGAACTGCATGTCATTTAGTAAATAAAATGGTGGTTTTTTTCATGTGAATTTTCACAGTTAGTCCATTAACGGCCAGAGGAACAGCACTGTAAGTGACTTTAATAACAATAAGGGCTTACTTTTTCCCCTGGCCAATGGAGTCCATTATCCTCTAAGTGCATTCACTTATTCTGGCCTTCCCTATTGCCTCTTACACTTGTGTCACTGCTGGAATAAGACTGAAAATGCCATGGAGATCAATTGACTAAACTTTTTTTTAGATTTTTTTTTTTTAAGAGCCATCATGTAAAAATGTTTTTCTCTCTGTCAGCTCTCTTCACAAACAATATAATACAATTTATTTTCATTCCCTTAGCTGATTTGGGCTGTCATATGTTAAGCCTTTCAGTAAATCAACTTTCATATTTAATACTTTACCTTACTATCTGCAAGAAAAAGGTCTTGCTTTTATTTTAATGTCAACATATCTGGCTTATACAGGCCTGTTAAATTATTCACAGAGTATCTTAACAAGCCTTTTGAACAGAAAATAATAATGAAACAAAGCCAGTTTTTATTGATGGAGATTACCTGCTGTTTTAAATGAAAATGATGAAACAATGAAGGGCTATGAAAGATTTAAAACAAAAGTATTACCTAATTATCTGTATGCATATGAAATTGTACCACCAGGTTTGCAGATGAAGCTAACAAAACTGCCATTTTCTGTTTATGTGGAATTATGTGAGTATTGCAATTTACCTTCTATTATTTTAGCAGGGGCTGAATTGGAGCCATCTGCAGTTCTACTATTTAAGCATGAGAGACTGTAAGAGCTCTATTTTCACATCCCCGTGATACAATAATGGACTTCTCTGATAGAAAAACTATGAACAAAGGAATGATTCTGAGAGAAAAGAGAAGATTGATTGGGGAATTTGGTTAACACTTGGATAAGCAACTTTAAATTCTGGATTTTCAGTAATAAGTAGAACTGCACAGAACTTGAGAAAACCCATCTAAGCTGAGGCTTTTGTTCAGAAGATTTGAGAAAAAAATCCCACCTAACTGTGAGTAGGTATCTGCAATAGAAGCAGGGGAAATGGAAGGTCCACTTATCTCAACTGAAAAAAAGATTACGCAACAGCATTGATTAGTTCCCTAAAGAAGCCCTGCCATTTTTTGACTTGCACTGTGCATTGGAATGGATGAAGGAGCACAAGTGAAGTTAGGTTTTCTATCTCTGTGTGTGTGTGCACTTTAAATGCAGTTGTACTGTTCAATTAAGCCCGATGGTTTAATTTTAATTCCCAGATTGTGGCATTTTATGTTTGGTAAAGAGAATACAATTCTGAGCATAAGAATGAGATGGCTTTGATGGAAATAGATTTTGAAACACTTTTCTTTGTTTTTATTTTTGTACTATTTTTTTAAGATAAAAATAAGGAATTTTCTGTCTTTGTAAGACTTAAGGAGGAATTGCCACAGCGGAGGTGTTAGCCATTGCAAAACATCCGTGTTACAGAGCCCAGAACACAATGTTCAGCCACTGCCTTATTCCTCCCTCAGAGAAGCTGGGGTAAGATGCTGAAAACAGGTCTTGCTTTGAGAGAGTGTATCCAATCCTGCACCTCACTAGCATTGTAAACATATTTAGAGGTGTATAACTCCATAGTCCTTGGGGCTGGGGAAGGGACGTATTACACCTGTTTAAATCTAACATCATTGTGTTTGTGTATCTAAAGCCCAGCGATTATTTGATGTGAATAAAACAGCTCCTTACTCATAGTCTGAGAGGAAGGATGGACATGGCATGGTTAAGGCAGCTATAGGCCTTTTCTATATCCTGCTGGGTCTTTGGCACCTGGTAAAACCAAATGGCCAAAGAGGTCTCCTTAAGTTATGGCAGCTCAGCCAACGGACCAGCACAGCTTCCTGCTCGGGCCCTCAAATGCCAGCCTGGGGGTGGTCATCTTCACCAGCCCTGCTGGGGTGGAGCAGCGTGATGAGGGGTAGCTCGGACAACCTCTGAGAGATGCCAGGCTGAATTGAAGCTTTGCTGAATTTCTGATGCTGTTACATGGTACAAAAGTGCCTTTATGAAGCAACGACTCCGCTCAGGGTTTGAATCTAGAGGTATCTTCTTTGCATAGATTCTTTGCTCTACCTACCTAGAATAAATGGCAGACAGAAGAGATTTGTGTCGTATTTACCATAGCTGGTTCTCACAGCAACAGGCAGCATAGATGCAGCATAGCTACAGCATGGTGACAATGCTTCTCAAGACCAAGTTAAGGGATAGAATGAAAGGCAAAATAAGAAAGCTGCATTATCAGAGGTACTGAGAGAAGCTAGCAGGATTCACCAGTAGGCTTCCTTCTGTGTAGGATGTGATAAAACTGCGTTTTTAAATCAGCAAGACATTCTCATGTAATAAATGTCCTCATTTTTTTCTTCTCCTGTAGTTTAGCTTTGTTATTCAGGATGATCTCAAACAACACGCCTGCCAAAATTCGTACCCGAATATAGGGAGGCCTCATGACATACACCTGGTTTAACTGGGAATAATTCAGACAAGATGATGTCCCAGCGCATTCCTGTGTGTGGTGAGCTGTTTGTCATTTTCTGGTTTAATGCAGATTCCAGCAGAGTACAGACCTGGAGATAAGTGTTTTAAATAGGACATCCAATAGGTCTGAACCAAAGAGTTTCATAAATATTCAAGCAGACACTGCTTCACTTGAAGCCTGTGGTTAAATCTGCCAAACCCTGTAGCTTCAACAAAACTGTACAATTGGGCTCTGTAAGAACCTTGTGTTTTTAAGTCTTCAGATCATCTATTGCCATTTTGTAAAATCTGTGAAGTATTTAAAGGACTATTTTAATAAGAAAAGCATAACAATTTGTGAAGAAAATATGATTGAAATGGCCATACTAGCCCATATTCAGTTAGGCCAAAAGAAAAAAAAAGGGGGTTAAGAGAGAAAGAGAAGGAAGAATAGAGAAAGAAGAAGGAACAAGAGGGGCACACAGAGCTGGAAATATTTAAATGGCGATAGAGAAACAAAAAGGAATACTTGTTGTCCATTTCTGATGTAATATAGGAAGAAATTATATCCTTAGGTTCAAGCAAATATGACTTACATTAGCTGTTAGGAAGAATTTTCAAACTGCAGATTTCTAAAGCGTCTAAAATCCACAGCTGTTTCATTCCTGTCCCAGAGAGAGGAGAGTGGGGAGAAATGTCTGCCAAGAATGATCTCTGTGTTTGCATGATCTCCTTGTCTGTTGTTCTCCTACCATGGGGTTTTCCTTGGGAGGAAGTAATATGACTCATCAAGTGAATATTCAATTAGAACAAAGGAGTTCACCTAGTCTCTAATTCATCTGTGATCTATATTTATATCCTTGCTATTATTTAGTTTACTCAGTGGAAGAGCTACACCATTATTTTCTGTTGCTCTATAAATATAGATGAGAAACAGTTTTGTTGATACTTTTAAATAAGGTAAGCAGCAGAGAAGAAATTCAACTCACAGCACATTGCCACATCTAACAGCTAAATCAGACTTTGGTAAGGAAATATGACTGAAATGATGCGGCTTCTTGCTGTTTTTCTGGAAATGTGCAAAAGTAGAGGGAAGGGGACAAAAAGGAGTGGGGAGAAACAAAATAGGTGCAGTGTTCAGACTGCAGAACTGTTTCCAGTATTTGTGCTCAAATTGTCTTAAAGTACAGAGTATTGAGCCTACATCTGTGGATTTTTAAGTTTAGTAATAAATGATCTGTGGATGTGCCAGTTAAGACAAGGACTTGTAGGAGTTGTAATGTTAACATAAGCTGTCATCTTGCAAAGGATTCCATGTGCTGAACTTCTCTCTCATGCAAACATTACCTGGCTATTTGCAGATGATAGATCTCAGGCCAGATCTGAACAGCATTTGTTATAGAGCATAGTATTTATTACTAGGGATAGTCAAATGGGGAATGATATTCAGTCTCAATTCACAGATGTCTGCAGACTCTCATGTGTGGAAGTGTTCACCAAGCTGAGTAAAAAACTGACTATATTCTCTATTCCAAAAAAACCCTAGCAAATCAGCAAGACTAACGGTTTCTATCAAAAGTATTTTATTCTTAATGTACTGATGTATAGGACTCTCCAGATTAGTTTGACTTTTTAAAAAATAATTTAAAAAATTCCTTTTCTTTTTGATGATAAAAATGTGAGAGCAAATCTATACACTGAAAATGCTTAAGAGTTAGTGGAAAGGAAATGTGACATAGATACTACTTTGTTGGAGAATCGTTATCTTCACTTCTTGGGAAGGGGATATTTTTCCTGGCTTTCTCTGTTAGTGACATCTAGGTCCTTCATGGCAGCATATCCATCAACAGGGACTCCCAAAGAAACCTGGAGTGGTGCTAGAAGTGCAATGTGCTCTGTATGCTTCTCTAATGCTGCTATCACAAGTCATATGTGTCATCGCGTATGGAAATCAGATCTGCCTGTGTGTAAACCCCAGTTTTCTTAACTGAATTAAGAAAATGGCACAGCTCTGTTTTCAGGATTTCTGTTGAAGGAGGTTGAATCACAGGCATTTAGAAGATGTCTAGTTCCTTTTTTTTTTCCTTTATATTTTTTACATCTACCTTTTAAAGTTATGCTGCAGCAATGGTTTGCAATTGAACTTGCTTCCTGTATTTGAGGAGTATTATGTTTACTAATTCATAACCATTCCCAGAAATTTCTGATAAATATTTTCATATTTGCATGTGATAACATTGTATAAATACTAATTGTTTTCACAAAACTGTAATGTCTGACAGGCATTGCTGTTAAATATTCAGTGCAGATAGATCTGTAAAACATTAACGGTTTGCAGTTACAACATCTACCAAAATTGGAATTTCTTATCTGCACATTATAGTAAACCTAAACTCTTGAAAGTTTAAGGCTTGTTCTAGCAGGGAAACAGCAAGGAAGTGGAGATGTTCACATCTATGATAACAGATTGACTAGAGTAAACAAATTTTTAAAACAGACTCTAAAGTAACTCATGAAAAATATCAACCAAGAAAAGCCCAATCTAGTAAAATAACCCCTTCCAGCAGTCATACCACAAGCCATTGCTTTTATGTCCTTCTGCTGTAGTATTTATTTTGTGCCCTTTACAACGCTCATTGCTCTCACCCCTTTGGAGGGTAAAATCTCTCTGAGACTGGAAGACTAATTATGAATTACCAAGCTGTTCTAATCAAACAACAAACACAACAGGAAATAAGCAGAAGGCACAACAAAATATTCTCAGCTCATTTTTTACTATAGTAATGAGGCTAAAATGATTTATGATGATACAATGCCACCATTGTCCATGATGTACACTAATGGTCAGTTCCAGTGCTTTCTGAGGCTTAACTCCAGGGCCTGGAGCTCTTCCTTACTCTAAGACTTTCAACACAAGATTTTCTCACATACATGCTTGCCTTACAGAGCTTAGGGTGACTAAGGGATTGATTTAGATGGTTCTGTAAATAGCTTTACATGCTAGGACACAGAAGGGACTCTGTGCTTTTACATAAACGCACATCATGCCCTTGGTGATGAGCAACGCTGAAACCTGATGGAAGGAAAGCAGGGTGATTAATACAAGTCTGTAAACTGAAGAGTATCTCTTTACCCCACAGCTCATTCCACATTTGTGTTGTGGCAGCGCAGCTCCTCCAGCCTCCATCAGACCCCCAGCTCACCCCTCCCTGAGCACCAGCAGCTCCAGTTGCCTCTGTGCAGCTCCTGATGACACCTTACGGTCTCTCCGTGGATGGATTTTCCTCAGCTGCTCAGGTCAGTCAGCAGTGGGCTTTGTCAAACTCAGCCCCAGCAGCAGTGGGACAGTGTGGGTGAATGACAAAGTCATGCCTTTGTAGTCCCTGGATGTCTCTCTTACAAAATCATGTGAACCAGCAGGTCTTTCCCCACTTGGTCCTGCTGGCAGTTTCCTTGTGCTGAGATGCAGTTCACGCTCGCTCCCGAGCAGGGCTGGAAAATCTGAGGAATGGGGTGTTGCAGGCCCTGCCGAATGGTGTGTCAGTAGAACCAGTTACTCCCTTGAGCTAACTAAGCATCACCTGTGGGGCTGAACTCAGGTTTTCCTCAGGTGATTCTAGCTAGGTAGGTATTTTTGCAGTTAGATAATAATTTGTATGTGGATGGAATACATTAATCACACTGGTTTTAGGATTGTGTATGTGGGAAGATTATTCCTGAGCATTTTAGAAGGAAGTGATAGTTAGAACATCAATGCCTATTTATTTTTGTCCTAATTACACCTCTTCCAAATGTTTCTGTGAGAGAGCCAGAATGTTTGAGGGTGCGTGAGCCTTTCCTGGGGGGGGTGTGTATTTTTCTTGGTGTAATGCCTAGACTCCGAATCCTGCAAAAAAGATCCATAATGAGCCTTCTACTGTAGGATTAAGCCATTTAACTTCTGTTCAGCCAGTTAGAAGGTAAACTGAAGCATTTTTAAAGGTCTTTTTAAACGCTTTGACCTGAGAAATTATTGTGGTGTATACTGAGAGTAAATCACCTAATGATATCTTCATATGATATACAACAGCCAAGGTAGCCTCAATAAATACAGTCAATTAAATCTAAAATTGGTCTTGGGTTTGGTCTGCTGAAGACTTTGAGGCTGGCTCTCAGTAGCGATACAGACCATGGCAGCACTGTCTTAAATTATGTATCCATAACTCATGTTTATTAAATGAAATATGAAATGCACTTAGAAGCCGCACCAAACTTAATTACCGCTTTTATAATAGTGATACTTCTACAATAGTAAACCAATTTGTTCTCTTGTCTAGGTTAATATTGTCCTAGTTAATCGAAAAATAGAATAAATTACCTGTTAAAAAAATAAAGCAGACTGAAGAAAATTGATCTTCAGATAAATAAATACATAATCTCTCCAAACTATTTAAATTCCTTAAATAGAAGAAATATACCTAATCCACAAGAAAATGAAAACTGTGGAAACACTTGAAAGTAGTGAGAACATTAAAGATACAAATGGAAATGTTGATTTTGTATGATACAAATTCAACCATAAATGCAAAAGTGGATCAACTTAGGCTAATAGTAACAGCCATTTCCACATAATTACTTAGGGAGCTCAAATGAAGAGTGGGCACTGCTTAATGCAAAGGCTGCTGGGACTGCTATTAAATAATTTTTCTTGAGTTAAAGAACATTATTATTTTCTTATGGGTATGAGAAAAAAACCTGGGATTTTCCATTTCTGAAGGACAATATATATGCTGTTAGACGTATTCCAGCCTGCACTTCTAAACACTTTAAAAAGAACTTGGGTTGTTTGGAAGGTTTTAGAAAAGTGAATGCATACATTTATATCTAGCTGATTTCTAGCTGCTTATAAAAGCAGTAAAGAGTATGGTCTGAAAATATGTTTTATTTTACAGTGACATCAAGACATTTCTTGTAGATAAAACGGCTATTTCAGATAAGAAGACAGGCCTAGATAAAATGTGTTGAAAATCATGCTGATAGCATATGCTTTCAATTGGCAATATTTTTTGAGAATTTTTAGAAGTCTTTGTGAGTGTGTAAAAGAAATATGAAAATATACAGGAGGAGTAAAAAAACTACATCTATAACTGCATGAATAGGATAAACATTAGCAGATACAAAGGAGTCTTTAAGAGTGAAGTATCTAAATGAAACAGTGAAATGTAGGATCATTGTGTGCTTTTGTACAGTTTCCTGATGTATTTTTCTCAAGAAGAACCTTTGTGTTCCTGTGAGAGATGTTGTTCTAGAAGCAGTGTCCAAGCAAATGATGTGTTACCAAATGATATCCTCGTGACAGTG
>Ga0181612_183556_pt1 | contig 17485 bp, 10 predicted proteins | sample HoacroProtozoa21_FD_119630 | JGI IMG/M metagenome (GOLD analysis project Ga0181612, IMG submission 119630) | Hoatzin crop microbial communities from Cojedes, Venezuel. Combined Assembly of Gp0051906, Gp0051904, Gp0051908 | reverse complement strand
GAGAGTGAATTATTTTGCTGCTTTCCAGTAACGGCTCTGCAGCTGGCGCTTGCCATCGCTAACTTACATGCCCCCGTTAGGGCAGGTTAAGGTACTTTCTGTGTGTTTAGCTGCCCCGTGTTCATATCTACTTCACCTATTGGTTAGGTGTCCTTTACAGTTTTTATATATAATACAGGTACTTTGATTTCTTAGATCAAACCAGAAGAGTCGTCGCCTTTCCCAGAAGAGAGCGCGATTGCGTTACCATGAACTATATATATTTGCTCATTTCTCCGTTGTTGTTCTTTTCTAGGGTTACGACCACAGCTATTTTTTCATTGCTACATTCATTAATCACCACATCAAACACCACGCAAAATACCTCAATGCTTGAACCATCTGGATGGGAGCACTGCCTGTCCAGTAGGAATCAAGGGATGGAGGTGACCTAAACAAAAATAATCTGCTGAAGTAGTGCCTGTAACATGGAGCTGTTCTGATTGTACTGCTGAGAAAAATAAAAGTCCCACTTAATTTGATCTGTGTGCTTGAGAGTAAGTGTTTTGGAAGTTCTTGCGTGCTTTTAAAGCTCTCTCAACACCACGAAGGTGCACGCTGCCTGCTCGGTCAAAGTGGGAATCAGCCGATGAGCTGGTGTCAGACTGCCCGTGGGGGGGTGTGCTTGGGACCTGGAGGTGATGTCTAGCGCAGCTGCGCAAAGGCTGTGAGTAACAATAGCGTGCCTCCTGCTAATTAAATACCAGGGTTCACCTCATCAGTCAGTGCTGAAGGAAGTCATTAGTGCTACAACCAATCGAGCAACTTAATGACACCAAGGTGGTGGTGTGCTCTCCCTTGGCCTGTCCCAAGTACATTCCAAGGACCAAGGCTGGTGGAGAATACAGACAGACGCTTGCTGTGCGGGGTGGTTCACTGTCCTGGGCGTTATTAACATCAAAGAATCTGAAGAGTAGGTCGTGGATGATGCTTAAGGACCTCTTGCAAACTGGGTGAAGGAAGCAGTCCCTAGTAAAGGAGGAGATTTTTTTTCCTCCACTTGCCTTTGTTGCTAAGAGGGAAAGGCTGATGCTGTGTTCATGGGTTTCTCAGGCGTAACAGGGCTGAGAGGAAACTGATAGATCTGAAAAAAGCAGCTCCTGTCTATAGATGATCTGATAGCTCATTGTCAAAAACAACATTGCTTGTTTTACAGAAGACGGCAGAGTTTAGGCCTGACAGCTGTAGATGTAAAATAGTTCCCAGTGGTGTAATTCTGCCAGCTACCTCGTGTGGGGCAAGAGCACAGGCTGTTTCTCTTGCGTTCAAGCAGTCGCTCGTAATCTCCTCTTTCCCGGGGTCTGGCTGAACCTGCGCTGTTGCTCCCACCTTGACTCACTCCTGCCAGGACACAACAGCAAAAGAGGCTCGTGGGCTTCTTTAATGTGTGGCGGCGTCTTCCAGTTGTTCCGCTCCCCCCCCCAACCCCAGCAGCCAGACCTTGCTCTGTCGTGGCCAGCAAATGGCTTAAAGGGCCATGTCTGGCACCAGGCTGGCCGGCGGCATTTGCCCTGCGGCCTTGTGCCCAGCGCTGCGGACAGTGTAGCCGTGGGGTCAGAGTGCTCAGCGGCTTCTCACGACAAACGCTTTCCATTTGTCACCTGCCTAAGGCATGCTGGTAATCGTGTTTAAGGGAAAGGGGTGTGCCATTTTTCTCATTCCCCAGCAGGTGTGTACACACCTGCGTGTTGCGTTGGAGGAGATTAAAAACCAGGTTTAACCCTGTAATTTACTGTAAGTGCTTTTAAACCATGGGTTAATGGTAGGAAAAAGAAAAAGCTTGCCCTGCATGGGGGGGGGGAAGCCCTCTTTCATACTCGATAAATCTGTATGGCATAATTCTGTTTCGCGTTATCCTGCGGAGAGTTGTGGGGACCTTTATGGCCTGCGTCCTTAACGGACAGTCCAGCAGGAGCTCAATCCCTGTGTCAGCTTCCCCAAACAACTGCCCCGCTCCAGCCCTGGAGCTGAGCATAGCCGTCAGCTGTGCCCCGTGGTGCTCCCAAGAGCTGACTGCTGTCCCGTGCTGTTTGCTTTCTTGGCAAAACTCAGCGTTTCTGCACGCTGCAGACTTCCTGCTTGAGAGAGGCTTCCAGTCCGCCCGCTTCTGAGCAGGAGCAGATTCAGGTCAGCGTCTGGCAGGCTCCTGTGAGTCCATGAGAACTTCGGCATTCAGTAACCTCAAGGCTTTATGGAAACTGCCCTGAGCCCTTATAAAATAGGTGCTGGGGAGCTGATGAGGAGGGGCCCTTGACTGCGCTTGTCCACAGGCTGCAGGTCCAGGATGGCACCAGCCCCTGAGGGGCGCTGGAACCAGCTGTGCTGGTGGCTGCAGACACCGAGTGTCTCAGCACCATCTTGGTGAGAGCGGGGCGAGGCGGTGGGATCTCTGGGTGGCAAAGCTCAGGGCTCAGCTGGGCAGGGCCCATGGCTGCCTGCTCCTAGGCTCTGACCAGCGAGGAGCAGCACCAGAGGACCACAGCAGGACTCTTCCTGTCCAACTCACACTGATTCTAACGCTGTTTGTACTGCAACAGCTACAGCAGCACGCGAGCTTCCTTGGCAGTCGCAGGCAGGATCTCCCCAGGAGACTATTGCAGAAAGACCCTCTCCTTCCAAAATCCACTACTGAACGTGAACACACGCAGCCGTAAAATCACCTGGTTAAGGTTTTGACAAATCTCTTCATCAGAGAAATGAGAGAACAGCAGAACCTGTACTTAGGTACAACCCCACTCCTAGCCAAGCTGCAGAACTCCCTTATTTGGGTCATGTCCTCCTCCTCTCCATCCCCAAGCCCTCATCCATCGCTCCCAGGGTTAAGCTCTCCAAGCGCCATCTCTCTTGCAAGAAACTGTCAGTCACAGGGGCAGTCGTGAAAGGGTTTCTACAAATAATATAGTTTAATTGTAACTACAGTAAAGATTTTTCTCTATACATCGTGTTCACTGCTTCGGGTAGTATAGATTTGCCATGCATGTTTTATTGCACATTATATAAATAGTGTACAAAGAGTCATGAAGATTCTCTTTTTAGCCGTACAGGTTAAGACTGCATAAAAAAAGCTGTATTACAAAATATTTAGAGCTATTCATTTACAGCCAACTCCAGGCAAATACCGAAAGACACTATCAGGAGAAAAACAAAATTTTAATTATGAAAAACCAAGATTTGTCAAAATAATAATTACAAAGCTTCATGTTGCCATATATACATTGTAAAAAAATACTCAGGAAACCTGCATTTTATCCCTCAAGATGCAGAAATCAATATTCCTATTTTTTATACTTGATCTTTGAATGCTTTTAAAATTTGATAAACTCTGACTTGAAAACTTACTTTCTTTACATTGCTCGTGCTTTTTGACAAAACAGATATTTGTGCAGCTCTAAAATATTAAAATACATTTTAATTTAGCATTAAAGTGCACAGTATGTTTTATAGAAAACAATATGCTAGCTGCCAATCAAAATTACGATTTAAGCCTCTGTTCCCTCGACAACATAAACGCTTTTGCTTTGGTTGAAGTAACTGGATATTCGGTGCATACCGCACGTCGCACTGTCCGCGCGTCCACTTCCCCCCTCCTAGCACGCTGCCGTCAGCACAGACCGGCACCCTGGCGACCTGTGGTGCTAAATCGCGTAGTCTGCGCTCAGCTGCTGTATTAACGGTTGGAAGCCTGCTACTGGAATACGGGTGGTTGTAAACGCAGCGTGCCTCTAACCGTGCCTACATACGCAGCAGTGACAAGTATGCATCTGTCTTACAAAAAGTCTTTACACAATAGTTCTCCCCACCTTCTCTTGCTGAAATATTTAGTCCTCCTGCCACACGTTGCCTCTTTTTTGTCCGCCTGCGTTTGGAGCCCTTTCCCCCGCGCCGCTCTCCTGCCCTGCTCACCCACGTCACCGCACTAGCTTCTCATCCAAAACAAGAACGGACGTTCCAGATACTGTGAGAATCGCCATGCTGGAACTTTTTGATCTAAAACACGTGATGTTTTTAATAATAAATTATGCTTTTAAAAATGTCTTCAAAAATTTAAAGTGGCGATAGGAAAAAGAACCCGATTTCCTCTTGCTGCTGTGGGAGCAGAGGTCTGATCCTGCAAACGCTCACCACAGGGGAACGGTGGGGCCCTGGGAGAAGCACCGCACCCAGCAGGCTGGACCTGGGAGATCAGCTCTTGGACGCTGCCTTTGGCCACTTTGATAATTTTATCTCCTCTCGCAGAAACCACTGAAGAAAACAATTAACATTTTTTGGCTACCTGGTAAGTCTTCTCGTTAATGTTCTTGTGCTGCTTTTTATTATTTGTTCTGTAGTGCTGTAGTCTTTAAATCAAGTTACAGTGCAAAATTATATTTCAAGACACACGATCCTAATGCACATCATTCATTTCGTTGTGGCAAAAGTTAAATGTCTTGTGCATAGTAAAATAAGCAATCAAAAATATTTGTTCACATTTATTTTTCAAGTGTACACCTTTCCTTTTTTTTTTTAAACATCTATATACAAATAAAACGGGTGTGCTCTCAGTGTCAGCCAATTTAGTGGGGGGAAAAGTGCTACTGGAATGTTGGAAACTCAATGGAATGCAGACAAATTTTTACCAATGTTCCACAAATTCAAGAAATAAAGAATGTCATTCCAGCTAGCTGTTCCTTTAATAAAAGCACCTATTTTGTTTGCTTTTTATCTTACGTATTAGAAAATACAATTTACGGAGATCTAGAGCTACTGCACACCAAGTAGAATAAAAAATAACTAAATATTTATATTAAAATAAAGTGTTTAACCACAAAAAAGCAGTAATAAAATACAGTTTCCTAATTTACATTTTGCATCCAAAGGATGAATAACAACTCACTAATAAATAATATTTATATAAATATTTTATGTCTGGATATTTTTCAAAGGCAATAGCCTGAAGCAACTGCAGAAAAATCTAACGTGGTAGAAGTCTGATTTACTCTCCCTCCTTCCCCCCCCCCAACTGATTACAGTGATTCTCAGTTTAAAGATACGAAGGTATCTTGCTGCAAGACAGCTGCGTACTCCACACATTTTAAGTGGCAGAGAGGTGGCTGTTTTAGTAAGTACTGTACAAAGTGAGCTATAAAAGCAGTGAAGCGCCAATTTGCTCTAGAAAAATGTTTCTGCTTAGTTTCTCATTTGCAGTTCAACACACATGTACAGTCTGAAAGATGGTTTTAAAATCAGAAGTATAAGAATATCCTTGGAGCACTGTTTTTTTCCAATGCAGTTGGAAAAGACGGGCAGTATTTGTGTTCTTTGATGGCACAGTGGAGCTGGTAACAGCAGAGAGAGTGGTTTCATGTGAATAAAGCTTGTTTCACTGTGGTTACATCTAGCAATGCTTGAACTGTTATGCTCACTTTTACCAAGCCCTTTTCTTCTAGGATGTGATGTGGTAGGCAGAGCTTCTCCTAGAAAAACAGAAACAAAGGAGTCAAGATTAGGATATTCAATACTCGCTGCAAAACCTCCCTTTACATGAACACAGTTGGAACACAGCCCAGCAAGCAGGAACAATTCCCTATGTTTAATTAAAAAGACCTTCCTGTGATTTTGACAGAAAAGTCTCTGATTCTGCTCTCACTGTACCTGTGAATTAGTGAGAGATCTGTTAATATCCTGGGCCTCAGAACCCAACCTGTTCTGTGGTCATTATCGTATGGAAACATCTTAACTACGAGCGAGGGCCAGCAAGCACACACTGAACGCTTCACCTGCAAAGTGAGGTAACGTGGCATTTGCCCGTCACTGCGTATGAATGAGTTTGGGGTCAGAAGGCTGGTTTTATCGGTCAAAAAAAGTTCTGCCACTGAGCTCTAGACAGGTAGGTCTTGGTCCCAGGACACGCACCTTGAAAGCCACCCATTAGCGTTTACAGAAGAGCATGTGTAATGTTGTGCAGTCAACGGGCAAAGTGTTTCGTTCCGAGTAATGAGCAGCTTCTTCTGCAACACCCAGGAATCACCTTTATTCACCCTCAGGACACAGCAGTCCTGGCCAGGATGAAACCTGCTGGCTGTCCACAGAGGACAGTCAAACCAGTAAATACTGGATCTCCTACAGGTGACAAGACACCCCCAGTGAACACCTACAGAAAGCCTTGCCTAGAGGGGTAGCCTTGGGTCATGATTGTCTTTGAAAAGCAGTTTTTCTTAATGTAACTGGATATTCCCGTTAATGAAATCCATGGAATTATGAACTCAGGCAGCAGGCTTATAAAAAAGTAAATGGAAAAGCCAGACTATGTAACATAAACCGTAATTACAACTGTGAGACTCGTTGCCACAACACAGAAGCCAAAAGTGTAACTGGGCTGACAAAAATACACAGATAGAAAAACCCCAGACAACGCTATTAAACACAAACACGTGGATACGGCGTTTGGCTCGTGAGGTCCTTAAACCGTGCACATCAGACTGCTTTAAGTTTGAAAAGGCACCCTCCGGGTGATCGGACCCGCTGCTCTTTCCCTACACATCCGTACATGACCATCTGCAGACACGGGATCCTGGGGTTTGTTTAGGAGAGGGGTTTTTTGGTATTCTGAGTATTGAATCTCTGAGCTGCTCAATAAACTGGCAGCTTCTAAAACTACTGATGCATTTGAGATTATAATTTAAGTGCCTGTCTTCTACTGAATATTTTTCTTGCTTCTGTAATGTCACCTAAGGGTGTCTTATTTTATCTTTATGCCATTCACGGTCCTTTCTCGTACCTCCTCGTATCCACATTGATTATATCTCCAAGTTAAACATCACTACTCTCTTCAACCTCTCTTCCCCACGACACATTTTGTTCAGCTCTAGTCCCTGTCCCTTCCCTGACCCCTACGAACCCTTAAAGCTAAATACAATATTCAGGATGATGGAACAGGAACTGGTACATACAAGAACAGTTAATACAGTTTTTATCGTGTTAGGCACCTATGATTGATGGCTTTTATCTGCTTCCACTGTTGTCCAGTCTTTGTGCAGGGAATCTCCCGTGGGCCACAGCTCCATCAGAACAGCACCGGTATTAAAGAGCTGCCCCGCTGCTTCTGAGGTTTATGGCTTTCTTTTGTTAATGAGTATTTCCTTTATGCACAACCAACACTTTGCTTGCTTGAATGTTTTGTGAGGTGTTTCACACCCCACTGCAGCCTCAATGAGAGAAAAACTACAAAGCTTATCTACTAACTACCGACCCCCAAAAAGTGAGAGCCAAACTTTCTTCACAGTTATGGCATCTGATACTGATAATTGTAATTTATCTATATTCTGTGTTTACATTTTATATTTACTGTTTAAGCTGTTTTAATATTTATTATTTTATGTTTAAAAGATTTTTTTAAACTTAATTTGTAATTATTTTTTTTAAGGTTCATGGTTATAGCCCAGAACACCAAACAACTGCTGTCGATTCCTTCTGCACACACAGACCCAAGAAACAATTTCAGACAGACAGTTTCCAAGGAGCTTGGCTGAGCAGGTCTGCAAGAGATGGACAACACACATTCCTCCACGGGGAAGATGCTACAACATCCTGGCGATCTGCTAACGCTGGGTTTCCACTTACATTGAGTTTGCGGATTCCGATTCTCATCGACCGAACAGCTGCAGCAGCTGCCTCCCACCCCTGCCCGCTATGTGCGTGCCCCTCTCGCCTGGAGCTGTCTGCCCAAGCAGCACAAAGGAATATCCCTGCCCTGCAGCCACTCCAGTTCGGCACCCAGATTTCCATTCCAAACCTACCCTAAACTGGGCATTTGAGTTAAGACACTGGGTTCTGCAGTTCGTTCTTGTTTGTTCTCCTGACTGAGATATTGACCTGCAAAGCTGGCAGAGAAGGTTCTCCTCAATTTTTATTCTTCCGGAAAAAAGTGTCTCTTCCAGAGAAATATATAAATATATTTTAGGATGCCGATATCTGACAAGCAGTGGAGCAGTTACAAAAGAAGGCAGAAATAATGCCAGAGATATCAAATAAAAGAAAACAAACCAACAAACAAAACATTTCTACTTCAAATGTAGGATTTTACTAAAAATGTTTTGCCAATATAATGTCTCAGGACATAGTTCATATAAAAATCTAAGAAACTCTGATTCTGATAATCTTCATAAAATTTATATTCATCTTAATTATTGAGAATGCAAATCAGACATCTGAAGTGAAATGTTATTCTCTTCACTTTCTTCTACTTCGTTCCAGTGCCCTTGCATAACAGGCTCGTTTCACAGATTTTGGTGGCATACAACATGCCAATATTTCATTAGTCCTCCACATTAGGCAAAAGGCATTAAATAATAATGCCCGCTGAATAAAATATCAGAAAACTAAGTGATTAGTGTTACAAGGCTGAAGGATAGGGACTGAATCCAAAAGCCCAGCCTCAAAACAAACTACCTTGCTAAATATTCTATTAGAGAATATTCTAAATTTTTATATTGAAGCCAGATTTGCTGAAAAAAAACCCTGCAGTTAAGGATGTTTCCCTCACAAAAACTTCAAATTCTAAAATTACCATTTTTGTGGCACCTTACAGCACTCACAGAACTATTCTGTCATGCTTTCTTTCCAGGAATGGACTTCTCAATTTGGCAATCGTTTATAAGCACATTTTAAGTAAAAGCATAAGGGACTGCATGCCCCATTTCATACAAAAAAAACCCATCAAATATATTTTTTCTCCTTTAAAAGAATTAGATTGTGCATTCTCTTTAAATACAGTATAGAAATCCAGTTTTATAAAACAACCTCTCCCCTCCTGCTGCATTTACTAATAAGGAAAGTTATTTAAGGAGGTCTATAAAAAATAAGACTCTGCGACTGTGTTCTAGGAGTGGGAAGTTTCACAGTGTGTTCCTTTTTATATTATACATCATTCTTCACTAGTTCTTGAAACATAAAATTGACAGCCTTCTCTTATATTAAGCATAATGTGGAACTTGGTTAATATTTTTATAATTCTGCAGTTAAACATGTGGCTATGATGAACTTTCCAAAACTGACAATGAGACCAACACCATCTCCTAAAAATGACAAACTTCGTCTCAACGTGTCACGAATCAGTTCTCTTGCCTAAGCCCTAATCACTGGCTTCAAAGCTTTGCAAATGGCTTTCATCAACCCTGCCCTACTTATCAAAGCACAGCTTTAGAGTAATATATTTGACTCTTCTCCGCGTAAGAAAAATCAAATCCTGCTAAGGATGGAACCCAGAGCCTCTTGATGATCAACTCCGCTCCCTGCGTGACAGCCGTTACCTTGGGCCAAGATCCCAGGCGTCTCAGTCCTTACGTTCGGCCGCTGTCCCTGCAGCACAGTCCGTTTTCCATGCTCTGCCCCACTCCCTAAACCACTACAACTTCTTCCTTTCACTCAGTGGAAATCACTGATGGTAGAGCTGTGAAGCTGCAAACCATGAAGATGCCAAAACTTTTCTTAAAACTTGGCATTTTGAGACAATATACCTGACGGACCACGAGAAACACTCACCCGTGACTCTGAGGAGATTCAACCTCACCCACTTCTCCCCACCTTCGATAAAATGTCTGTCCCTTTTACATTGGCATCAAACACATAACACTTCAATATAGTAGTATGAATCATCTCTCTGAAAATACCTTTCTTGAAACTGTCACTGAAAAAAACCCAGAAAGACAGACAGAAGAACTGGATACTAATTTTCAAGACCAGTCTAAAAATCTTTAAAAACATTGCAGAGGGAAGGGCTGCCAGTCCACTCATAGCAGCATGAATATCTCTCTTCTCTATCTACTACAAAAACGAAGATCTAAATTTGTGACGTAATTTTTCTGCGTAAGAACACAGAGGAACTTAATTACCTGTTGCAAGCAAACCACTTTCTACAGACACATAGCCATTTTGAATGGACAAAGACATTTTCAAACTCATCATGAAGCAAAAGAACAAACTCCTTTTGATGGGGGGGGAGGGGGGGAAGGCAAGACAAAAAGGCAGTACAACAGGCGTACCCACAAACGTACACGTGGGCATGTGCTTGCCACAGCAAGTTTCTAATCCTGGAATATTTAGCTGGCGTAAAAGAAAACAGGAATACGCGAGGACACCAATCCCACACGGATACGTGACACTTTACACATACGCGCTATTTTCTTTGACATCAGTTGCCTTCAAAGTCAAGATAACTGATTAATTTATGCTAGGGCAAACAGCTTGACAATAAAGATACAGTAATTCATTATCAAAAAGTAACTGTTGCCATTATATTATATCATATGGGGAAGTAGCAAAATGACCATATAATTGCAACATCAGGGGCCAGCTACATTTGTTAGCCAAAGTACAGAGAAATGGAATTCTATGACTTGGCAAAAGCCTTTCTCTTTTTTCCTTGTATTTGTAGAAATGTGAGATTTCAGGTCTACAGAGGGGAAAATATCACAAAACAATTAAATACTGGAATGTGTACTTTCTCCAAGTACAAATAAAAAAAAAACAGTCCATTTAATGACCTTCATTCAATTTTTAGAGCCAGCTACTCTGAAATGGAAAGTCACTATAAGAAACACCAGGGCCTTACCTTTAAGGAAACTTACATCAAATACAGAAAACCTTGACATTTTGTTAGGTCAGGGCCAAGTTTTCTTTTTAAACAGCTAAAAAAAACATAACAAAGATTTTTTTTTTTTTCATATATCTAACCAATTTGAAATCATGACTCTTTATATATATATTTTCCTTATCCACTGTTACTGACGATGTCTGTATGTGCCCAAATACCTTGAAGTTACCATTCAAAGTACAAAAAAAGGAGCACAGTAATTCAGGCTACAGATATATTTCATCATTTTTTCTTTTAATTTACACAGTAAAGATTATTCTGTTTTGTGAAGTATACACTTATGACCAGATTTGACAACACAAAAAAATCCCAATCAGTACTTCAATACTGCAGCTGCAATGCTGTATTTGGAGTGACAGTCACTTAGATGTCTAAATATGTGCATCTTCTGAATATGTAATAAATTGCAAATGTTTACAAAACTGTATTTGCAGATGGTGGGCTTTGGACCCCTTTACAGATTCTGGCCTTGAGCCATAAAATTTTATAAGCAGACTAGGCATTTTGCCAAAAGACCTCACAGTTTCATTCTAACAGTGACCTGAAACTGGAGTGAACAGAGAAATTAACGCAGACAGACACACATTGAACAGCAAGAGCAAATGTATACTTACACTTGAAATATCAACTATACCATAACCTTACACATTAAACTCTCAGAGATAAAGTGAAAGAATAAGACTGTTTTGTACCAAAGTAGAATGAGTCATTACAGTATTTTTGTACTCCTCTTTCTGGATATTGCAGTTTATGCACTAGAAAGCAAGGAAATGGCAATGGTCCACAAAACCCGCTCTACCTTTTTTTTCCTAAACCTGCGTGTATGACTGCTTTCACTTTTTTTTTTTGTAAAAGGAGTAAAATGCCAAGAATACATCTTTTTGTGAAAAACAATTACATGGCAATACTTTGGAAACTTATGAATGTCTATGGAGTAGAAAAGTGGACTGAATATTTGCTCAGGTTCAATTCAACCTCTATTCATACCAAGCACAGCCTTTCAGAAAACTTGTTAGGAACATGATGGGATCCATATACAGCTTTCAGCTGTAAAACCTTGTTAAAATACATTGGAAGAAAGGGGCACTTGAAAGAGTACTACACTGCATTACTTCACACTTGAAAATATTTACCTGTCTTCTGGATCAAGGAAAAAGAACACCAAATCCTCACATCAAAATGCCCCTTGTAATCCAGTGCGAGCACATTTTACCTGCGTGCATATTAAATTAATTCATTACAAGTTGTATTTATGACTGTACTGCAGTAGGGATGACAAGATCTCTACAGTACGGATTGGAGTAGACCAATTTATCGAGAAACCACAGTGTGAAAATCTCTGATGACCACTGCAATGGAAAAAAATGAATGGGGAAGCAAATGGGGGAGCAAATATAATTAATGTTATCAATGAATATGTGGGTGAACTACAGCATGAGGTTTTTCAAACTCAAGGTCATTAACCTAATCATGTGACTGGCTGTGAGCACTAAGTACCAACTGTATGTAACCGAACGTCTCAATATTGCAGTCGCCTCAGAGATGAAGAACCACCAGCCAGTTGAACTGTTGGTTTCACAAGTATTAAAGTCACAGGAAGAGCAGCACAGAAAGAGGACTCTGAATTTAGTTAGAGACAATTAAAGCCGCTTAATGAGCTACATATATGTTTTAGTTTCCACTTCGCCATTTAGTGGGAGAATTATTGGCTTCAGGAATGGGCAGACAGGTATTTTTCACATTTGCATTATGTTTGAAATGTATTTTGAAAAACATTATTACATTCATACTTCAAGAAATGTAAGATTATATTCTACTATTCCTCTTCCTGTAAGATTTACATACATTTGGAAGTGTTATCAATAACAACCTGAAAAAATCCAAAATGGATAAGCTTCATGTATGTTAGTAAGGCTGTGCTTGTCATGAAGCAAGTATGTTCGTCTGTCACAGTCTGTGTCAAGATGGCTTCAACTCCGTGACTATAAGAAAGTGCTTCTAATGTTACACTTCAATTATTGTATATTGTCACAGCTGAGAATAGTGAGAAAATGTGATCTAAGTAACTAAAAGACTACTCTGCATGGTAAACATACGTGAAGTTTAAACTTTGGACAACTTTGAGAGTTACGTGTCATTATGACTGGGGTATGTTCAGTTGGTCTACACTGGCACAACAACAGTTCAGTTTCTAACCCAGTGTCTAGTCTGATAAAACACTCAGGACATGAACTTCCATTTCCGCACACTGCAAATGCAAAATACACTGATCTACTACTTCTCTTACCTCCCTCCCAAAGCTACTGGATGCAGTGGATAATCAGACAGAGTATCAGACAACAAGACAGATGTGTACTACAGGATGGTAGCAACAACTTTCACCATCTGATTTTCTGATTTCAAAAAATGTTAAAATACACTCATACATTGAGATCAGTACTACATAAGGAGTGCACAACAGAAAACACTGACAGGAGACCTGTTCACCACTTTTGGGAACAGGAGTAAAACCCCAGCCCTAGAGAAGACATGACTTTTGTCTCAGATACTGACGCTGGGTTATAAAGAATCACACAGTGAATGGATTCTGAACTGATTCAAGCTTTACATCACTTTCTCACGTTCCCTAGAAAAGCAATACTGTTAAAACAAGACAACCAAAATCAAGATAAAGATCTGCTGAAAGTGGAAGCTTAAATGTCAAGCTCCCACTCCGAGTAAGCAAGTGTCTGCTGTTGTAATCACTGAAACTGGGCACACAGTTAAGAGACAGGCTTGTGCAGGATGAGGGCACAACCCTACAGCTACGCACCCAAATAACCAGTACCTTTTCGTCAAGAATAAAGAACCTAGAAGTACTCGCTGAACTCACGCCTGGTCACAGAAAACACTCTTTATAATAGAGTTGTTATATGTAGGCACTGGAAACTGCTAGACACTAAACCCTTTAAAAAAATGGATTTATCCATTCTCTGAAATTAATTTTTCCAGCTTAAAATACATATCTGATTACACATTTAATTATTTTTATATGTGTATGTCTATATTTAAGCCACGGAAACCAGGAACCGAACTGCATTTAGAAGTTTTTAAATAAAGTTGTACAACTATCTATGGAATGGGGATATTTATAGTATAGCACTAAATCACAACCATATGGCCAGAATAATCAGTAACATACAAGTTCTTATGCTAGTTATCCTCTAAAAATCTATAGACTTTTTATATACTAGGCAGTGAGAAATGAATGTATATATTTCACAGCCATGAAATTGAGGTCCTTTGGTTAGCCAGCCTGAGACAATTACAAATTTAGTCAACAGCATCTGGGCCAATACTGCAAGGTCAATATAGGTTTATAATTGACGTTTTATATTTTTCAATCAATTTTCATTTGTATATTTCATGTTGATAAGGTGTAAAACAAAAATAATTGTCTTATTCAAGTTTTACAATAGTGGAACAGAACACAGAGCTGGAAGGGAAACGGAGGTCATCGGTCCTGCACTCTCACCACGAGCAGAGTTCAAACACATCGAAACACCTCCTGGCTAACGTGTGTTGAACCTCTTCTTTAAAACCTGCTAGGATGGAAAATCTAGAGTCTTCCTAGATGATCTGTTTTCCTAGCTACATTGTCTTTGTTACATTCATTACACAAAAACAAACCAACCTGCATTTTCACAGGTGATGAAACAGAGACAAGATAGTGACGTGACTTGCTTGACGTTACACATAAGAATGGCAGATACAGCAGTCTAACAGCTTATTCTCAACCTATCGTACTGTATCACACTGTACTCCGTGACCTTCATCCTGAAACATTCTAAAGTCCCTGGCATATTATGGGTTGCTCACACCCACCACTAATTTACAGTCATCTTCAGCATGTAACATAGCAAGTGCTTAAAAGCAGTTCAACGCTGCTTTTTGTGACGGAAGAAAAAGATTATTCTACGGAATCTGGAGGAAAACAAAATATAAGTAGGAAAACGTAACTATTCCAGTATGGAATTTAATTGGAACAGTAGAGATGACCAACAATCTTTAAAGTTACAGTAGTCTTGTCAATCTAAAGGATAAAAAATAACAATAATTTGAAAGATAGTTCTCTAAGTGCTCTTAACACAATTTATGTTGAGATAATTGGCACCAACTCAGAAAATACTATCATCTGTTGAAGGGCCACCTCAGTTGCTTCAATATCTGCAGCATTCTTGGATTTTCACAAAAAATAAGAGGCTCAGTTCTGTTTAGCTTGTGATACACATCTAGCCTACACCCAAAAGTGGGATAAGAGTAGCTTCACTGCTTTAACACAGTTAGTGTGTAGTCTAGGCAACATAAAAGAAAACAAACTATAAATAAAGAGGTACATAAGTTCTTAAACTAGAGTTGGAGGGGGGAGAAGAGATGGGATTTGCCTTCAAGATGCTACTCCCTCTCTCCCCTATTTCAAGAGATTAATAAAGATATTACAAGGAACGGAAGCGAGGGAAGGGAGAAGTTTGTAAGACAAAGGAAGGAAATTAAGTACCTGTAATTTGTCAGAGACAAAGCAGAAAGTTTGTGTGCACATGCGAACAGGTTATGCTGTTAGCACATTCCAGTGATAAGTTATATACATCAAGACTATAAAAAGTATGTGGAAAAGACAAAAGCCTATTAGATCCCAGGAGCGAAAGGTAGAAGTTGATTGTGGGGTTTTCTCCCCGAGGGCGAGCAGAGCGTCAACAGTCTTTCGAATGTGACGAATATCCGACTGCAGGATGTCATACGGAGAGCAGAGGTCAGCCTATCCCGAAGGGCAGCCATTAGAACAGAAAAAAACAGTGCATAAAATTAAAAATACAAAAATAGAAAGATATTGATAAATAAATCATCACAATACTCTAGCATAATCATGTAGGAATAGTTTCTTCCTAGTATTGCCTCAGTCACTAGACACCCCAGCTTTTTTTTATTTCCTCTAAATACTCAAGCTATCGTATAATATCAGAATGTTAAGACAGAAGACCTCAGTCCTTCAAATATTTCCAAAATTATGCCCAGATTCACAAGGGTGAGGAGGTGCATGTGATCCACTTATTCAAATGAGATTTGCACACCTTTGTTCATCTGGGCCTTATTCAAATGCTTAAATGGAACCAGTTGTAAAATCTAACTTGTACATAACAAACAGTGGGTTAGAAAGCTGTTAAAAGCACAAGCAGCAGCAATATGAAGTCTCAAGAAAAAGTACTTAAAGAAATTGTTAGAAGTATGCAAAATTCTCTAGCATAATAAATAATCTAAATCTCAGTATTCAAATATCATCTTAAATGATAACCTGGGATGAAAACCAAAAAAGTCAATGTAGCACTAACTGTATTTAATTTTAATAAATTCAGTTTCTAAACTGAAGAATTTGACACTAAATTCCTCAGGCAGCATTTTAAAAATTATTAGCAGGTTAGGTTCCCATACTTTTTTTGGAAAGTATCAATGACTTAATGTAGCAATTTACTCTAGACTAGTGATACAAAATGAAGTGTAATCTGTAATAATAATATCAATATGCATATGCAATATTTAACATGAAAGTCAAACCAAGCAACAACTACTACTTTCAAAATGTAATCTAAGATAACAATTTTACAGTGCAAATGAGGCCTTACTATCAACAAGGATGGTGAATATTTACCGAATAAAATTATAGGAAGTAGGAAAGAGATCCCCTGTTTCTTTAGTAGCTTTTCAGTTTCACTTGTTTAATGAACCAGCAGTGCAGCAAATAAATGAAGACATGGAAGTTCAGATGTCTATTTTTTGTTAGTGCAAATTTTCAAGGTCTAGTTGGCAAAAAATTAAACTTCAAAATATTTTAAAGTCCATTCTATCCTGAAAAGTGACTAGTGAAACTGGAAGTCAGAACTGCCAATCATACACAATGAAAAAAGTGATTTTTTTTTTTTTCTTTTTTTGCTTACTGGTTCTAGCTTTAATAGGAGTTAAAAGCTGTAAAATTTCAATTTTGTTACTTAGGCCAGCAGATACAGAGAGAGGGGGAAAAACACCCCGTCTAGCAACAACAATGTCGTTTTTACAGTCATTTTTCAGAATTTTTTCAACTCAAAAACTGTAGTGTGATAATAAACTTCAGTGCAATTCTATTTGGCTTTTTCTAAAGGATGAAAACGCACAGTCAGAACAAAATATGCTGATCTTGTTTAAAAATGGGATAGGACTAGTACTGTATCCACAAGGTGCATACTGGAGAAACTAGTTTTAAGGCCAACAAACTACTCACTCATGACTATCAACTATGTTCTATATATTGCACTTTTACCAAAGACACCAATAAACTGAGGAAATGCTGGATTAATTTTAATATAGCATACAAGACTTAATTCCTACTTGTTGCAAATATATCCCAAAAATAAATACCTAAGATATATTGAACTTAAATTTATATTAAAAATTTGACAGAACTTTAAAACAAGGACTTTTTGTATAATTTTTGTCTTCCCTTCTCAACAGTCCCTACTGCAGTCAAATGGAGAAGGAATTAATTTCAGAGTTAGAAAATGGGCTGGCTTTGGCTGGGGTAGAGTTAATTTTCTTCACAGTAACTGGTATGGGGTTATGGTTTGGATTTGTGCTGAAGACAGTGTTGATAATACATGGATGTTTTCGTTATTGCTGAGCAGTGCTTACACATAGTTGAAGCCTTTTCTGCTGCTCACCCCACCAGCGAGCAGGCTGGGGGTGCACAAGGAGCTGGGAGGGGGCACAGCCGGGACAGCTGACCCCAGCTGACCAAAGGGATATCCCACG
>Ga0181612_167840_pt1 | contig 17485 bp, 14 predicted proteins | sample HoacroProtozoa21_FD_119630 | JGI IMG/M metagenome (GOLD analysis project Ga0181612, IMG submission 119630) | Hoatzin crop microbial communities from Cojedes, Venezuel. Combined Assembly of Gp0051906, Gp0051904, Gp0051908 | reverse complement strand
TGGATTCTTCTCTAATTGCGCATGAGTAAAACGACTTGTGCGTACATATACGGTGAACATAGGTTTCTCCCACTCACGGCCAATCGTAGCCCAGCCAATCGTCATCGTGTTCCAACGACCATCGGCCTCGGTATTCAACAAGATGCCGCCATGGGCAAGAGCTTTCAGAATCTGTGGAGCATACTCCACAATGTCGATATTTCTTTTCATATTTAAAAAAGTTGTGAATTTGAATTTATTTCTCAATGGCAAAGGTACAAAATCTTCATTTATCTGTAGTTTCCTGAAACGTCCTTTTTTATTTTTTTGTTTCGTTTTTTATTCTTCGAGCAAAAAAGACGTTTGAGAAAAGTGCGTTTTGCCGTTTCATGAAACTGTCAGCGGCTAAAAGAAGCGTAATTTTGCAACATCAAACATTAAAGGAAACAAACATCCAACAAAACAACATATCATTATGAAAAAGTTAAAAACAATCATCATTTTAATTCTTGCAATTATGGCAACAAACATCAGTTATGCACAGTCAGTCTCTCACAAGAGGGTGCTGTTTGTCGTGACCAGCACTGGTCAAAAGCCCAATGGCGCCAAGACGGGTTATTTCCTCAGCGAGGTGGCTCACCCGTGGAAAGTGCTCCACGAGGCTGGATATGAAATCGACTTCGTCAGTCCCATGGGTGGCGAGGCACCTGTCGATGCTTTCGACCTGAACGACCCCATTAACAAGGAGTTTTGGGAAAACGCGGAGTACAATAGCAAAATCAACCATTCGATGAAGCCCGAGCAAGTGGATGCCTCGAAATACAAGGGCATCTACTACGCTGGCGGTCACGGCACCATGTGGGATTTGCCACAGAACGAGGCTATCGCCCAGATTGCAGCCACCATCTATGAAAACGGTGGTGTGGTCGGTGCGGTGTGCCATGGTCCCTCGGGACTTGTCAACATCAAGCTCTCTAACGGCAAATATCTGGTTGATGGTAAGAAAGTCAACAGCTTCACCGATGCCGAGGAGAACCTGGTTGGCGGCACCGAGATATTGCCGTTCATGTTAGAGACCAAGTTGCGCGAACACGGAGCCATCTATGAGAAATCCGACCCCTGGCAGGTGCACGTCGTGGTTGACCAGCGCCTTGTCACTGGTCAAAATCCCATGTCTGCCATCAGCGTTGGTGAGGCGATGGTATATGCCCTCAAGGGGGTGAAATAAAGGTAAAAAATAGTCGGTACACGAGGCAGCAAGGCTCATCATGTGGTCTGCTGCCTTTTTCGTTCGCCAGCCAGGACACGTTCTAACGGTTACAAGCCCCTATCATGCCCCAACAGCAACGCGGCCTTGCATAGTGCCAGCATATCATCATGAGATGGGGCGTTTTGAACAGAAAGGGCAACCCGAGCGTGCGAGAGATTCCAGCAGGGAGAAAGCCCTGATTGACTTCTCTATCAGCGTCTTGTTGAGTATGGGGTATAATGTCGCAACATGGTCAATCCATTTCAGCGAGCGACTATCTGTAAGTATCATAGTCTTCTATATTGTTCATATCGTTTAGCAAGCGGGTAATTTCATCAGCACAGTTCCTGCGACGTGCATAGCGAAGTAGCTTCGAGCGGTTCACCGTGCAGAGGTCGTGGACGTTGTGGTAGAAACGTAGCATCTCAAAGCCCTGAAGCGCAAAGACATCTGGATCCGCCACCACATCAACAAGTATCTTTTCTAAGGTAACCTGTTGTCTGCCTTTGGCATCGGCGATGAGCGGGGACTCACTGATAAGCGGCCTGATAACAATTGACGGAGTGCCGATGACGTATCGCTCATAGTCGGTTTCGGTGGGCTTGATGAACATGTGCCTGTCGGTGTCATAGTTGGAGAGGGCACTAAAGACTGACTCCACGCCTTCCCGTTCCACATCAACCCAGATAACGTTGATATTCAAGATATTGTGGGAGAACCTATTGATGTCGCGGCTGCTCCATACGCAGAAGCGCAAGAAGGGAAATTCCTCCATTAGTGTGTCACTAAGCCTCGCCATCTCATTATCAAAGAAAGGGGTAAAAGTTCTCTTGCCCGCATCCGTCAACTGGTAATGACCGCGAACAGGTTTTGACAACGTTCCATCCTGCACCAATCGCCGCAGAGCCACCATGACAGTATTGGGCGAAAAGTCAATTCCACTCCTTCCAAAAACATCCAGCATCTGCTTGCACGTAAAGGTGGGCTGCTGCTGGGCATACTGCACTATGTCGTTTTGTCTTACCATTGGCTTTTACCTTAAATATCCGCTCGCAAAATTAGTACAAATATGGCAATAAACAGGTATTTTTGCCATTTTTGTACCACTTTTAGGATTTACAAAGCAACTCACTTCTCCAGTTAATCTATTTCAAAAGCCTTGTCCACCACGAGGTGGTTGGATGGCATTGATTTTTTTTGATGCCAACAATTTTTGGCCTCAATCTTGGAGTGCCCTAGCAACTTCGAAACCACGTGGAGGTCAACATCGAGCGTGAGCAGCATCGTGGGCATGGGGGTGTCGGCTCGCATGATGCGTGAGTGACACGAAGCATATCCTTCTTGCATGACGGCCCCGCAATCGCGGGTCAGACAGCAGATATCAAATTGTTCTATTCAATCCATGAGGTCGCGGTAGATGTCGAGGGCAGCGCGCATGTCGTCGTCAGTGACCGATTGATGCACACGATAGTCACCCACCGCCGCCAGCAGGGTGCAACGCACCTCGCCGTTGACGCTCTTCTTGTCATGGTGCATGGCATCGAGCAAGACATCATAGTCATCGCACGTGAAGGGGAATGTGCCATAGTGATCACGCACGAACCGCGCCACACGGTGCACCACAGCACTGTCCAACCCCTGTTGCAAGTGGGACAACACCAACTCGGCCACCAGCCCCCACGCCACGGCATAGCCATGAGCCACGGCGTTGCCACGGTTCATGGCGAGGCTCTCGATGGCGTGCCCCACAGTGTGACCCAGATTCAACGCTTCGCGCTCGCCCGCCTCATGAGGGTCGCGAGCCACAATGTCCACCTTGACCTGCACCGACTGTTGCAACAGCGGCAGCAGCGCGTCGTGGTCAATGGCAGTTGCTTCCAGATTCCAATCCAGCACCTGTCGCAGGTGGTCAGGACCGCTCAGCAGGGCGTGCTTGAGCACCTCACCCCAGCCTGCCTTGAACTCGTGGCGTGGCAGTGTGTCAAAAAAACGCGTCGAGACAATCACGTCGCTGGCAGGGGCAAACACGCCTATCTCATTCTTGAGACCATGACGGTTGAATCCCGTCTTGCCCCCCACGGCAGCATCCACCGCGCCCAGCACGGTGGTGGGCACATTGACAAATCGCACACCCCGCTTGAAGGTCGCCGCTGCCATGCCACCCACGTCGGTCACCATGCCACCACCCAGGTTCACCACCAGCGTGTGGCGCGTCGCCCCATTGTGGTGCAGCCCGTCCCAGATGCGGCACACCGCATCAAGCGTCTTGTGCTGTTCGCCGGCGGGGATAGTCACCACGGGACATGCATCAGGCATCAGGCGGCACGTGTTATCGTCTGCCACCCACACCACGCCACTGGGCTGGTACTGTGTCACTAGCCGCCGGATGGCGGCAGCCACGTCGTTGGTATAGTGTATGCGTTGGGCCATGTCGCGCCCCTGTGGTCAGCTCACTTGCCGTTGAGTGCCGCCAGCAGTGCGGGCAGTGCATCGGCCAGCTCGTCCATGCTCTTGTACACGATGTCGGCACCCGCCTTGTACATGTCCTTCTCGGGAATGGGACCCGTTGTCACGCCAATGGTGAAGCAGCCCGCCGCATGGCCAGCCTGCACACCCAGTGGTGCGTTCTCGATGACAATGCACTGGTTGGACTGGCGCCCCGACTTCTGCATTCCCTTCAGATAAGGCTCGGGATTGGGCTTTCCGCGCTTGACATCGTGCCCCGTCACCTTGACCTCGCCCAGCAGTCCAGGGAAGTCCTCGTCAACACGTTGCAGGATGGTGGGTTGTTGTGAGCCAGTCACCAGCACGCGCTCGATGCCAGCATCGCGCAGCACCTCAAGCACACGCTGTGCGCCAGGCATGACGGGAGCGCCGCCCAGCTCCTGAAAGTAGCGCGTCTTGACGCCATACAGGGCACGTGCCTCGTCGTCGGTGATGTTCTTGCTAGCACCCGTCTTGAATTTCATCTTGATGATTTCGCTGCCGGTCATGCCCTCAAGGGCATAGAACTCGTCGCGCGTGCACTTGATGCCATTCTTTTTCATGAGCTTCACCCATGCCAGGGTGTGATTTTTCATTGAGTCATACAGCACGCCGTCGCAGTCTATCAGTGCTACCTGGATGTCCAGTGTCTTGTGGCCGGTATATTTCAGGTAGCCGGCAATCGCGTTTTCTAGTGTCATTGTCTTGTTGTCGTTTTGTTTGTTTTGTTATTTTGGTTTTTTGTTTGTTCGTTTCTCGTCTTGTCGCGCTTCACCGCACCGTGATGTGGAAACATCCCGCCTTGCGTTCAAAAATCGCGTAGCAGCGTCCGCTGTTTCTGAAGTCCGCCACCACCTCGGCCAGTATGTTTTTCAAGTCCTCAAGCGACACCACCATCGACGGGTCCAGACAGTCAAACTTGACCCAACTGATGTCGAACGTGGTGCCATAGCGGTGGCACGAATTGCTCGATGCCCAACGGTTGCGACGCTGCAACTGGCTCACACTGTAGTCGGTGCGGGTGACGCTTGTCACCTTCATGCGATAGGACTTGCCGCCGCGGCTGCGCACGCTGTCCTGAAAGGCATAGCCCATCTCCTTGAGCAGCTGGGCGGCCTTGGGCACCAGATAGGGCACCGACATCTTGAGCTCGTCCAGCATGTAGGCATCGCACGAGTAAACCCTGATGAGCGGCTTGTTGATGTTGTAAGCCCCCGCCAGGTCGGTCACTGGCTCAAAGCCATTGGCACGCGCCGCCTGCAACTGCAAGGCGTTGCTGTCGTTAAACAACTGGGTGAGCGGAACGCGCTCGATGAAGGTTGGCAGACGGTGTATGGGCGCACCCTCAATCAGACCCATATTTTCCTCACCGGCAATGTTGGGGTTTGATGCCAGTGGTGGCGGAGAAACATAATCCCACGCCGTGGTGTCAGGCCCCTCGCCCTTGCCGTGACCACACGACACTGTGCCCCACGCTGTCATCAGCAGCAGGGCAGCAACAGGCATCAGCCTCATCAGTCGCTTGGGTGTCATCTCGCGCAGCGTGTTAATGTTATTGCGGTAAAGCGGTCACAAAGTTACACAATTTAAACGAGAAAACACCACTTTTCAGTATCTTTAATGACCATTTTTTTGCTAGCGGGCTATTTTGTTTCCACGCCTGTGTCGCACGTCAGCAAGTGCTCAAGCAAGTGCTGGCACCCGTCCTCCAGCAGGTCCAGCGCCAGTTCAAAGCCCTGGCTTCCCTCATAGTAGGGGTCTGGCACGTGGTCATAGTGCGGATTGTTGCGGATATAATCACCCAGCATCACCACCTTGGCACTCTGCTGGGGGGTCGCACACAGGCGCTGCACATCGGCAACATTGGCGGCATCCATGCACACCACCACATCGTTGTCCTCCATGTCGGCGGGTGTGATGCGTCTTGCACGATGTGTCAACTCATAGCCACGCTCGCGAGCATGCACACGCATTCGACGGTCGGGCAAGTCTCCACTGTGACCGCCATAGGTGCCCGCCGAGTCGATGACAAAGCGGTCTGCCAGCCCACGCTGCTCCACCAGACGCTGCATGACCGCCTGAGCTGCCGGCGAGCGGCAAATGTTGCCCAGACACACCATCAGCACCCTCGTGAGGGGCTTGTTCTGTTGTTGGTTTTCTTGTCGGTTCATCGCCACAAATTTACAACAATTTCCTCACTCAGCCGTCCGTGGTTGACACAAAGTCGTGATTTTCCCTCACTGGTGACACTTGCGATATTGAGAAATCCTGCATTTCGACCTGAAACGCAATAAAAAAATCCACTTTTGTGTCTCATTTCAAGATTTTGTTGTAATTTTGTCGCCGCAACCCGATGCCGGAATGGTGGAATCGGTAGACACGAGGGACTTAAAATCCCTTGGGCATTGCGCCCGTGTGGGTTCAAGTCCCACTTCCGGTACCAAATTAAATCTGCAAATGGCTAATTTTCAACCATTTGCAGATTGTTTTTTTACTCCGAGTAGCCAACAGGTAGCAAAAAGCAACACTACCATCCCACTATTCCTGTTTTCGCCACTTTTTGGGATAAAATTATATTTTATTAATTATGAGTATTTTGCGTCTTTGAGATTCGCCATTTTGGGTGATGTGTAACGAAAACAGGAAATTTGTAGTACACAGTAAAAACCTTCAAATTTCTAATCCCTTGAAAACAAACAAGCCATGCGGGTCAAAGTTGGGCTAAAAGAATAAAATGTGATAAAAATGTGATAAAACTATATGGATTAACGCTAATTTGTTGTAATTTTGCGCCAAACAAACTTAAAATCAGCTCAAATTATGTCAACTATAGAACTTAAAGCCCAGATTGACGAGAGTCTCAAGCTCATTGAAGAAGACGAGACCCAGCTGCAGCGCGTCGCCAAGTACCTGAAGCGACTGACAAAGAAAAAAGCAGACCCCACCCTGATGACCAAGGAAGAATTCTTTGCACAGGTGGATGAAGCCCTCGCTGAAATAGAACGCGGCGAATGCGTCACACTCAACACACCCGCCGAATTGCACAACTTCCTCAACAGCTTGTAAATCAACATGATTTATAAAATCAAAATTTCAAAGAAAGGCATCATCGGGCTGCAAAAACTCAGACAGAGCGAGCCATCGGCATATCGCAAGCTCGAGAAACTGATGGATGAGTTGACCCTCCACCCAACAACGGGGACCGGTCATCCACATCAACTATCAGGCGACCGCGCTGGACAATGGTCTCGTTCCATCACCAAGAAGCATCGCTTGGTCTATAAAATCAAGGAAACCGAGATAATCGTGCTCATTCTCTCCACCTACGGCCACTACGACGACAAATAACAAACCTCATCGCCGATCCAGAATCTCCAGCCGTCTTGTCTTCTGTCTCTATTTTGGAGGAGTGTTGACAACCTGCACGTCGGCCACAGCGAAGGCGAGTAGCGAACTTTTTTAATAGCCTAATCTCTTTAAGGCGTTTTTTGCATTCTCATTTCCTTGGTCAGCAGCTTTTTGATACCAAATGCGTGCCATCTGAAGTTCCCGTTGCACACCATAACCATTTTCGTACATCCAACCTAAATTGTTTTGCGCTGTGGCATTACCCTGCTCAGCAGCCTTTCGATACCATTTGACTGCCTCTGTGTAATTTTGTGATACGCCATAACCTTTATCGTACATACAACCTAAATCATTCTGTCCAAGGGCATTACATCGCTCTGCTGACTTTCGATACCAGTTGACCGCCTCCGTGTAATTTTGTGAAACACCTTTGCCATATTGGTACATATGACCTAAATTTCTTTGCGCATAGGCATTTCCTTGCTCGGCTGACTTGCGATACCATTTGACTGCCTCTGTGTGATTTTGTGCAACACCATTGCCATTGTCGTACATCGAACCTAAACTGTATTGCGCTTTAGCATAACCTTGTTCGGCTGACTTGCGATACCATTTGACTGCCTCCGTGTAACTTTGTGATACGCCATAACCATATTGGTACATATAACCTAAATTGCTTTGCCCTGCAGCATAACCTTGTTCGGCTGACTTGCGATACCATTTGACTGCCTCCGTGTAACTTTGTGATACGCCTTTGCCATTTTGGTACATATAACCTAAATTGTTTTGCGCTTTGGCATGACCTTGCTCAGCGGCTTTACGATAATAATAAACAGCTTGTGTATAATCCTTACTCACGCCATTGCCATAATAGTATTTTTCACCTAAATTGAAATTTTCCTCTGGGGTATTGGCGGAAGTAGCTCTTGCGTTTGCTGAAGAGTGTTGTGCGGCACTTTCGGTTAAACAAATTCCATATATTCGCCAGTTAGAGCTTTCGTCTTCTATAAAATCAAATTCCTGGGTATTTTGTGGTATGCCATCGAAATGTAGTTTAAACACAAGTAGTTCACCACTTTGTGAGAAATAGGTTTTTTCTGGAGAAACTTTTATACCCTCGGCATAATTGAGGGCATACTTAGCACCGTTAGCCAATATATATGAATTTCTATTTATAGTACACCATTGATAATAACTTTTGCCATCATCTGCAATATTTGTATATACAAACTCAATAATTGTTTCATTATCTTTTAATATGACTTTTGAAACTTTCAAATGTGATGACCTGTTGTTGACAACATTCGGGTTCGCAATTTCTCTATAAAAGTTCCCTTTATTCGTGTTAGGCTCCTGATTTTTGCCTCTATTGGATGCAGTTGAACCAGATTTTTGCTTTGAGCTGGACCCATTGTTTTTTGACTTGGTGTTATTCCTGGCCTTAGTGTTGTTCTTTGCCTTGGTCGTCTTTGAAGTCGTGGTTGTTTTCTTGCTTGAGTGGGGCGTGTTGACAACTTGTGCGTCAGCTACTGTGAAGGCGAGTAGCGATGCGAGGAGTATAGAAAGAAAATATTTCATCATCATAATTATTATGGTTTTAATTTATACTTTAATCATTCGACACATCATCGGCAGTATTAATAAGCCAGTCATGTGTGAAGAATTTTTTTTAATAACCTACAAATCTTTCAGATTTTTTATGGCAGCCTCATGCCCTTGGTCAGCCGCTTTCTGATACCAGTAGCGTGCTCGTTTTTTATCTTTTTTCACGCCAAGACCATGTTGGTACATATAGCCCAAATTATTTTGTGCAACAGCAAAACCTTGCTCGGCAGCCTTATAATACCAGTTGATAGCTTCTGAATAATTTTGTGCCACGCCAGCGCCTTCTACGTACATCCAGCCCAGATTGTATTGTGATACAACATTCCCTTGTTCAGCAGCCTTATAATACCAGTTGATAGCTTCTGAATAATTTTGTGCCACGCCATAGCCATTTTGGTACATCCAGCCTAAATTGTTTTGCGCTTCAGCATAACCTTGCTCAGCTGACTTGCGATACCATTTGGCTGCCTCTGAATAACTTTGTGCAACACCATTACCATTTTCGTACATATAACCTAAATCGTATTGCGCTTTAGCATAACCTTGCTCGGCTGACTTGCGATACCAATTGGCTGCCTCTGAATAATTTTGTGCCACACCATAACCATTGTCGTACATCCAACCTAAATCACGTTGCGCTACGGCATAACCTTGCACAGCTGCTTTATAGAACCAGTTGACAGCTTCTGTGAAATTTTGTTCTACACCGAGTCCAAATTTATACATGCTACCCAAACTAAATTGCGCTTCAGCATTACCTTGCTCGGCTGACTTGCGATACCAATTGGCTGCCTCTGTGCGATTTTGTGCAACACCATTGCCCTGGTAGTACATATTACCTAAATTGTATTGCCCATAGGCATCTCCTTGCTCGGCTGACTTGCGATACCAATAGACTGCCTGCGTGTAACTTTGTGCAACACCTTTGCCATGGTAGTACATATTACCTAAATTGTCTTGCGCATAGGCATTTCCTTGGTCGGCTGACTTGCGATACCAATTGACAGCCTCTGTGTAAGTCTGTTCTACACCCCAACCTTCTTGGTACATCCTGCCTAAACAATATTCTCCAAAGGCGTCACCTTTTGCGGCAGTTATACGGAACAAATTAATGGCTTCCATGTAGTTCTGCTCTACACCTATTCCAAAATTATACATACAACCCAAATTGTTTTGTGCGACAATATTGCCTTGCTCAGCAGCTTTTTGATACCAGCTTGCAGCCATTGCATAATCTTGTGGCACACCTTTTCCATCGAAATACATCGCACCTATATTAAACTGCGCCGAAGCATGCCCTTGCTCGGCAGCTTTACGATACCAACTGACAGCCTCTGTGTAATTTTGTGCCACACCAATACCATTATTGTACATCACCCCCAAGTTGTTTTGTGCATTGCTATCTCCTTGTTCTGCAGCTTTTTGATACCAGTTGACAGCTTCTGTGTAATTTTGTTCCACACCATAGCCATTTTGGTACATCCAACCTAAATTGTTTTGCGCATCAGCATGACCTTGTTCGGCGGCCTTACGATAGTAATAGACAGCCTGCTTGTAATCCTGGCTCACGCCATCACCATTATAGTATTGGTCTCCCAAATTATAATTCTCCTCGGCTTCGCTCATGTCTTCTATTTTAGGAAAATCTGTTTCATCAGCCTTTTCTAAATCATTGGTACCGTTGTTAGATTTGGGCTGGGGAGTATATGCATTTGACTTTGCAGATGATCCTGCTGAATTTACCTTTGCCTTTGGCTTAGTACTAGTTTTTGATACCGCTTTTGTTTTCTTAGTCGTTTTGTGGGTTTGAGGAGGCGTATTAATAAATTGCGCGTTCGCTACGGCGAAGATTAGTAGCGATGCGAGTAGTATAGTGAGGAGATGTTTCATTGTTGTACTAAGATTATTGTGTTAATATTGATTAATTTACATTGGGGAGCCATCAGGGTTATACCATTGCCCCTTATCGGCGACACCATTTTTAAATGTGCCTACAAAATAGCATCCAGATTCTTTGACGGTATATCGTCCTTTAACCATGCGGTCGTTCTTGAAAGTGCCTGTTTCGACATCACCATTGTGCAAATGGTAAGTACCGTTATCACCTTCCAGACGGCCATCAACAAATGGTCCCTCGTAGGTTTCGCCCTTGTGATCACCATTGGTAAATGTGGCTTTGCCCAAACCATTAGGCTTGCCATTTGCTTGTCCACCATCGTAGTCGTAGGAACCTAACGAGTTGGTGTATTCTGTTACTATTCGAATTTTTACTTTTGGAACTTTTACTTTTGGAACTTTTACTTTTGGAACTACCTCTTCTGGTTTTTCAACTACTTCTCCTCCTGTTTCATCTTCACCTGTCTTGATACCACCAGATGAATTTCCCATGATTGCCCAGGCGGCCAATAAACCAATCACAGCGCATGCCACGAAGGCTATAATATAGGGGGTGGTGCTTTTCTTGCGGGGTTGTGGGGTAGGTTCTTCCACGCTGGGGGATGATGTGACAGTTTCAGCAGTTGGGTTGCTGGTAAAGTGGGTGGCGATGGTGACATCATCGGTCGCGTTATCGGTCGCGGGGGTGGCGGCGGTGGAGCCGTTCAAGAGGTTGCGGACGGCGGCGACGGATTGGGGGCGGCGACGGCGGTCGTTGTCCATCAGCTTCCTAATCAAATCTTGCATCGGCTGGCTGACGTTGTTGCCGAACTTGAATGCTCTGGCGCCATCGTCATCGATGTCAATAGGCATGGGCGGCTTGTTGCCCGTCTGGATGTTGTAGAGCGTGGCGCCCAGGGCATACAGGTCGCTCCAGGGGCCAATCTTCTTGCGGTCCTCGTTGCTGGTCTGCTCCATCTGCTCACGCGGGGCATAGCCTGGCGTGTAGCACAGCGCGGTGCTGGTGGTGGCGCCTCCGCCGGGTTTCATCTGCTTGCTGGCACCGAAGTCAATCAGCTTGGCGGTGCCGTCGCGCGTGAGCATGATGTTGGCAGGCTTGATGTCCAGGTGCCAGATGCCCTGCTGGTGCACCACCTGCAATGCATCAAGCACCTGGTCCAGGATGTTGCGTGCCAACTGCTCCCCGATGGGGCCATCGCGCTTCACGCGGTCGCTCAACGACTCGCCGTCGATGAACTCCATCACGTAGTAGGACGTGCCGTTGGCATCAAACAGGTCGCTCACCCCCACGATGTGGGGATTGCGCAGGTTGCGCAGGCGGCGAGCTTCTGTCTTGAACTTGGCCTTCTGTTCATCAAACTGTGTCTGGTTCAATGAGTTGCTCACGCTGACAGTGGTGCTGTTGTCGTCGCGCTGCGACACACCCTTCAAGAAGAATTCCTTGATGGCACAACGCTCACCAAACTCGGTGTGGGTCGCGACGTAGGTGTTGCCGAAACCGCCCGATGCCAGATACCCATCCACACGATAGGTTCCTCGCAGCAGGGTGCCCACAGGCAACATCATCCGAGTAATAATCTCTTCTTGTGCCATGTTTTTTCTTGTTGAACAGGTTTGTGTTTTTTTCAATTATTGTGTGCAGCGGTTGCAATAGCAGGAATTGCAATGTTGCAAAGTTAACACATATTTTCGGTCTATGTGACAAATTTGCGCTTTTTTTGTGTGAAATTTCTTTACGTGACAAAATTGCGCTTGCTCAAACCTTCAATTCCTGCCGGTTGTAGCTATTTATTAGCATCTTCCTGCGCTCAATGGAAATGCCCCTGTGCTAGCAGAGTTTCGTCTTCAGTTGCAAGTTGAGCGACTCGAGCGCATTGTTAGCAATGGGAATCTGTCGTTCTGGATGGTCGTACCAGGTCCACAGCCATGGCATGTTGCGCTGCAAGTGTTCTTGTGTATCTAGCGCGACTTGCCATCGCTGTCCGTGGCGCGCCCGCCCATTCAGGAAATCCGCCGCATCTGGCGCATCACCCCGCGGACGCCCCTCTGGCAGGAGGAGATCCTACTTGAGGAACAGGCGGGTGACGACGCTGTGGTGGCCGAGGTAATAAGCACGCGCCTTGATGACGGCAGGATTACTGGTCAGGGGGACAGGAACCGTCCAGTGCGGGCTGTCCAGCGTGGGCTCGCTGCCGTCGAGCGTATAGGTCACGACCATTCCCGGATAGGGTGCGTTGGCCAACAGCTTGCCATCGCGGACACAGATGCCTGGCTGCCCCACACGGAAGTTGTAGCCCTGACGGTGCAACAGCGGCAACTCACGCGTGCCCACCTTGAGGTTGAACTGGTGGCGGGCATCATCATATGCCGTCACGTCATCCAGATGGTCTCCCCATGCTGGTGAGGCATTCCACGCCCGCTCGGTCATGCCAAGCACCTTGGGCAGGCACAGGTATTGAACCTGCTCAAAGTTGCGCAGGGTCTCGCCCCACAGCTGGGCTTGCACACCGATGATGTTGCTGGGCTTGTCGAGTGCAGTCTGCCCCTGGGCGGCCGTTGCCACATCAACACTGTCACCACTGGTGGTGACACGTACCGAGGCATACACGTTCCACGGCAGGGCACTCCAAGCATCCAGCTCGTCCACCTTGCCGCCCCAGTGCAGCCCACGCTCATCGGGGTGCCAGCTATAGGCCATGTCCATATAGAAGTTGGTGACGTTAGATAAAATCACCGGATAACCGTCATTGGCGAGTTGATAGGGCACGGTGGCCTGCTGGCCGATGGTGCTCCAGGCGTTCACTCCAGCAACGCGCGGAGCCACACGGGCGTTGAAATCGGCACTGTGGTTCATCGCCACTTCTTGCCACCCCTCGATGCGCACGCCCATCGTCGCCAACATCTGGCTGATGCGGTCCACATAGTACTCACTCACCTGATGCTGTGTGGTCAAGCCATGTTGCCGCATGAGAGCCTGCACGTCGGGGGAACGGTCCCACGCGCCCTGAGGCACCTCGTCGCCGCCCAGATGAACGACATCGAGCGTCAATCCCGCCTCGGCATACATCAATTGCAACTCCTGCACCACCTTGCCAATGAACAGATAGACATCGTCGCTAGCCACATTGAGCACATTGTCATGATAGCTCTGGGCAGAAGTATAGACCGACGTGTTACGGTCATCCCACAAGCGATATTGCTGTGCCGTGGGGTTCATCGCCATGCGGTTGCGCATCGCCACAATGGCGGCACGGGCATGACCAGGCGTCTCCACCTCGGGGATTACCCTGATGCCGTGGAGGGTGGCATAGCGCAACAGCTCGATGAAGTCGGCCCGTGTGAGATATCCGTTGACACTCTGGGTCAAGTCGTCGGGATTGCCATTGCCGTCATAGATTTGAGCCAGATAGCCACGCTCGTCAAGCGTACAACCACGGCGCGACGCCACCTGCGTGAGCTCGGGCAGACCAGGAATCTCAAGTCGCCAAGCCTCATCGTCGGCAAAGTGGAACTGCAAGGTGTTGATTTTGTAGTAGGACAGCAAGTCGATGAAGCGCTTGAGCGTGTCCAGTCCGCCAATGTAGTTGCGCGAGATGTCGAGCATGAAGCCACGATAGTTGAAGTCGGGCCAGTCGATGATGGAGGCGTTCTGCAAGCGGCCGTCCTTGCAGTGGTCGATGGCAGCCACCAGAGTCTTCACCCCATTGTCAAGCCCCCGGGATGTGGCTCCCGTGAGCATGATGACGTTGTCCTTGACCCGCAGGGTGTAATACTCGGGGTTGTCACTCAGCTGCTTGTCGATGTCAAGGGCGATAGTGGTCGCCTGGCCAGCAGCCGTGCGGATGCCGCGGCGTGACAACTGGGATGCCAACAACCGGCACGCACGCTTCATGGCAGCGTCATGGGGCTGGCTGGGAACCAACGTCACGTGGGTGCCCACAGTGCAGTATCCCCCCTCAACGTCCACCTGCTTGGGCATGGGAAAGATGTCATAGTCGTTGCCCGTGTAGGCATCACCGATGTCATTGATGGCATCGTTGAAAGCATATACGTACTCGCCATCGGGATACAGCCCATCGGGGGCATACCACTGCTGGGGACGCTCCAGCGGCGAGCAGGCAATGGTCAACGGCAATGGACGAGACAGGTCACCATCCAGCACAACATGGCCACCCGTTGGCTCAAAGCACACGTTAATCATCGTGCCTGCCATCACCAGAGGCACCACCACGCTGTCACCCGCCGCCAGTGGCTGCCAGCGGCTGTTGGGACGCACACGATAATAGGTGGTCGAGACCTCCTCCACGTTCACAGGGCAATCGGCAGGCACCGTCACCTCGCGTGAGAACTGGCTGAAAAACAGCATCCAGTCACTCGCCAGCGGCGCCGACGACACATTGGTGATGACAAAGTGGGACCGATAGCTGCCACTGTCGGCATCATTACCATCCATCACCCACCGCACCGCAATGGGCGAGGCGGTCGCCAATGCCGCCGCCGGCGTCTGTTCGCTGCCGGTCAATAATGTCACACCTGCCAGCATCATGGCGGCACAAGCCACAGCCCGCATCATCACTTGTCGCGTTGTCTTGAACATCTGTCTCATGTCTTTGGTTTATTTTATCGTTAATTGTGTGTGCAAAAATACAACAATCTTCACGATTTTGCAATATCTAGACGGGAAATAAATGATTTGACCGCATGTTTACTGGAATTTGCGGCAACCTCACAGCTAGCAGGTCTGGAAAGGTTTTTATTGGCCAAAACGGCTCATAATTCAATATTTTTATCTACATTTGCCCCCGCAAACAGATGACGAACATGAAACGACTGATCCTGATAGGGTGCCTGATGGCGGCAATCAGCATGATGGCTGCCGCCAAGGAGCAACAGCGCATCGAGCCGCCCAGGGCTTGGAGCGTGAGCGAGCCTCTGGGACTGCACTATGACGCCACAGTGGACACGCTGTTCCTGAACTATCACCGCCGCGCTGTGCCATCGATGGTGAGCGAGGCATGGGCAACAACAGGCAACTATGGTGCGCCTGGTCAGGAACATGTGTTTTTTAACCGTCCGCTTGTGAGCGAGTTTTTCATGGAAGATGCCATCAGCGCATGGATGCACACCACCGCCAGCCAACGGTTCTACAACACCCGCGTGCCCATGACCATGCTGGGACACACCACTGGTGGCGACAAGTACAGCAACCAGGACCGCACCGAAGTGCTGTTCAGTGGTAACATCAACCGGCGCAGTCAGGTGGGCGGTGCCATCGACTACATCTACAGCAAGGGCAGCTATGATGTGCAGTCCGACAAGGACTTCACGTGGCAACTGATGGGGTCACACATGGGAGACCGGTATGAGATGCAGGCGTTTTTCAACCATTACAGCTATACCACCAAGGAGAGTGGCGGCATCACCGACGACCGCTACATCACCGACCCTGCCGAAGTGCAAGGCGGCGAGACCAGGGTGGACAACAAGAGCATCCCTACACTGCTAGATGATGCGCACAGCCACCTGGAAGGCAGTCAGTTGTATCTGAACCAGCGATACAAGGTGGGTTATTACCGTTATCGGCGTGACAGCGTCACCGACACCATCATCGACCGAACCTATGTGCCCGTGACCAGCTTCATCTGGACGCTGGACTTCAAGAGCTCGAAACATCGCTTTATCAACGATTCGGGCAGCCAGGACACGACATTCTTTGACAACACCTATCTGGAACTGGGCGGCACCGACGAGAGCACGCGATATTGGCGGCTGCGCAACACGTTAGGCATCGACCTGCTTGAAGGCTTCAATCGATATGCACGCTTTGGCTTCTCGGTCTATGGCACTCACGAGGTGCGGCGCTACACACAGGTGACCGATAGTGTGACTGGCACCACATTGCCCGATGGGCTTGACGTCTTGCCAGTGAACGTGGCACACAGCAAGACACAGCACCTGCTGTGGCTGGGTGGGCAACTCACCAAGCAGCGAGGGTCGGTGCTGCGCTACAACGCCACAGCCCAGTTTGGGTTGCTGGGCGATGCCGTGGGAGAGGTGGATGTCAGCGGTGACATCACAGCTCGAGTGCCACTGGCAGGTGACACCGCCAGCCTCAAGGGATATGGATACATCAAAAATCTGGCCGTGCCCTATCTGTACAACAACTTCATTTCCAACCCCTATGCATGGAGCAACGACTTCAGCAAGGTGCAACGTGTGCGATTGGGTGGTGAGTTGAACATCCCCTTCACCTGGACCAACATCAACGTGGGCTATGAGACATTAAACGACTATGTCTATATGGGCAGCGAGGGTGTGCCTGTGCAGCACAGTGGAGCCATTCACGTGCTCAGCGCACGGTTGCAACAGGGATTGCACCTCAAGGCATTCAATTGGGACAACACAATCACCTTGCAGACCACCAGCAATGACGAGGTGCTGCCACTGCCTCATCTGGCCATCTACAGCAACATGTATGTCAAATTCATGGTCGCACGGGTGCTGCATGTGCAGATGGGTGTGGACGGAAACTACTACACCAAGTACTATGCTCCCAACTACAACCCCGCCACCATGTCTTTTTACAGTCAGCACGATGTGGAGTGTGGTGGATTTGCGTTCTTGAACCTGTATGCCAACTTCAAGTTGAAGCAGGCACGTTTCTATGTCGCATGGACGCACTTTAACCAAAAACTAACCAGCGGTACGGCTTACTTTGCCGTCCCGCACTATCCTCTCAATCCCGCCCGTTTCCAGTTGGGTGTCTCGGTTGCGTTTATCAACTAACTTTTACTGCACGATGCGGTAGTCGGCGATGCCGCCGTCGTGGAAGTTCACACCGATTTTGAACAACTGCTTGCCGCTCATGGCGTAAGGCTCGGCGTAGCCTTGCTTGTCAATTTGAGCCAAGGCCTCGTCAACACT
>Ga0181612_152895_pt1 | contig 17485 bp, 5 predicted proteins | sample HoacroProtozoa21_FD_119630 | JGI IMG/M metagenome (GOLD analysis project Ga0181612, IMG submission 119630) | Hoatzin crop microbial communities from Cojedes, Venezuel. Combined Assembly of Gp0051906, Gp0051904, Gp0051908 | reverse complement strand
TTTTGTTTTTTCTTTTCTGTCCTGTTAAGTAGCATAGGGCCAGAGAATCAAAGCCGAATCTGCATTGCTATAGACCCTGCCCAGCTTTTGAAGGGAGATATTATGGTAAGTTACTTGTATGGAATGAAATTCTAGTGCTGTGCTCTTTAGTTTACAGTCTCTATCCTGGTTTGCATTCTTGTAAAAAAAATAGATTGAGCAAATGGTTGCAGACATACTACAAAATAGGTTATTAAGTTAATTTAGTCATCATCCTTGAGTTTTATAGGAATCGAAATTCCTATAAAGCTCAGTCTAGAAGTTTTTAGGAGCCAAAGCAATTGCTCTCAGCATTCCCATTTCATAGCATCACCAAGTGCAGTAAGGCCTGTATCGCTGTTTTCTTTATAAAAGTTGCTTCGGGGAGCATTTGTAACTCGGCATTGAAATACCCTTGTCCTATAAATTGGCAAGCAACACGCGCAATCATAAAACTATATACTGTAGAGAAAATACCTCACTCATTCTAAATTGTTCTGCTATTCAAAAAGATGTGATACTGAATAAAAGCTTTCTGATTCTGCAAGCACATGCAGTATTTAGAAGGTAATTTATAGGTGCTAATATATTGTGTGTGATTCCCTGTGTGCAAAGCGTAACTGTGGTTGAATTGCAGCGCTGTCGTTTTAAATCTCTCTGCTTTCTCTCTCGCTTGTCATACACAGTTATGCACACAGAAAGGAAAGAAAGATAGTTATCGTACCTTTTAATTTGTTAAGACTAAGACGACAGAACGTGTGGAAGGAATGGTGGTGGGAAGTATTGTTAGTATTCCTGGTCTATTCTAGTAGGTTGTAGAACTTTTTTTATGCGCCACTTTGAGAAACGTTGGACCTCAGTGTAAGGCGTCCTTGGTTTCAGATTCTTTTCTTCCCTGCTTCTTTTTTTTTCTTCTTTTGAAATAATTTTTTTTATTGTCCTTCCTCCTTCTTCCTGTCCTACTTTCCCTCCCCAGTCAGTCTAGTATATTGTTTTTCCTTTCTTTCACTGAACAAAGGAGAAACAATTTTTAAGTATACTTGTATAAATTAGTATACTCTGGAGGTGTTGGACAGTTTCAGATGCAGGAAGATTTGTTACTCGTCAGAGGACTGTTGGTTCTAAGAAAATAGAATAGATCACAAAAGAAATCAGTCTGAGACAGATTCTGTATCTCTCAAATGTCTGTTTAAAATGAAAAATGAGCACATAACTCTTCAGTAATGCAGTAATGTTCATATGATTTTAAGAGAGATCAGCTTCATTAGTCCCATTGGAGGTAAGTCTGCTGAGCAAGCCAGTGTCTTATTCAGCATGGTGGTATTTTCTAAACAAAGACTTCACTTCAGTTTTGAGTATTTTTTTTTTACTATGTCTAAATAAGAACATCAGTGTTTTCAGGAAAAAGAAAAACCTATGGGATGCTCCACCTCCAATTCTAAAAGATTTAACCGCTTGAAGTGCATGGATTTAAAAAACAAAACAAAACAAAGCAAAAAAAACTTGCTTGTCTTGGGTTTAGAGAATTTGTGAACACGATGCGAGTTGTATGTGGCGTTACTGCCTGGCCACAGGTGTTGAAGAGCTGCGCTGACACCTGTAGATGCATATAGGTGTTTCCCAGCATATTGTAGTGGCTGGCGTTAATTCTCGAATGTGGCATCGGAAGGTAGTGGAGTCAGAATTCAAAGTTAAGCTTAGACTTTGTTGAAAGCTGGTTATATATAGTGAGCACTAAAAGATGTTTTCAGTAGACTTTTACTGATTGTAAGAGAGGCCAGATTTTCATAAACAATTACAATTCTATATAACGTTGTTTAGGCGATACTAAGTTAAAATCATTCAAGGCTGTTATTTTGAATTGGAAAGCAGAAAGAAGCAGGGACCACGTAGTTCTCTAAACTGACCCAGATTCAGCATTTTTATAAACAGGATTATGCGGAAGACAGTAGACTCTGAGTAAATCCAGAAAGTGTGCAAAGCCAGAACTCTTACAAGTTGGAGGATAAAATGTATTGTTCAGGTATTTAGTCTTCTGCATCTTCAGAAACTCTCGTGTATGATCCACGTGTAAAATATTGTTTAAACAGCTAAAGAAGTTAAATTGTTAACACAAAATTGTGGAGGATTGTATATGAACTTAAAGAAGCTCTTAAGTCGTTTCAAGCTTCTTTTTGTTCACATAATTAAATGGAATTATCACAGTTACTTTTTTGGAGCAGGTTATGTCTCTAGTGAGGGGCTCTCTTGATGCCCTTTCTGTCCATTTTTCACTGCTGGGCAAACTTGCAATTTTCATCCTTTACGATGGTGTTTTGCCTTTACGTAGAGTTGCTGGGCATAGTGGAGAATGAGCATTTGTTGATTCCTGAATCAAGCAATGTAACTGTAATCCTACGTGTCGGTAATTTAAGGGACTGACTTGTGGCCGTGGTTCTAGTGAAATGGTGCTGGTAGTTGTGTTGGACTAAGAGGAAATAGATCCCTTCAAGAGGCAGAGATTTGTATGCTGTTAATTTTAGTGGGTGTAAAGCACTGTTTAAAATAAGAAGCAAATACTATTTTACCTGGTATTACCACTGTGCTGTAGGGGATTCTCTTTTAAAAAGCAAAGAAACAAAACAACCCCAGATCCTCACTTTCAGGTAAAATAATGCTTACTTGCATAGAGAATCTCCCAGCCTTCATAAAGGGTTAGGAATATGCGGCTTCTGTAGAGACTACCTGAAAAATAGCCATCTCTGGTATACGGGCTGAAATGTTTCAGAAGTTGTACTATGTGCCACGTATATAGCCAGCACTGATTAACTTCTGCAGTTTAAGGCATCATGGGGTTACTGTAATGAAGGGTAGAAAGCAACAGCTTATGTTATATTTTTTCAAATCTTGTAGCGAGAAGAATTTCATAACTATATTTTAATCCCAACTTTCAGAAGCATCCTTCTTAAACCCACTATATGTTTCTTTGTATTACTTCTGTCTGAATAACTGTTTGCGCTTCGGTTATCCAGTATTTTCTGTCTAGAACACTTTTCTCAGCCAGCCTTTACAAAAGGTGATTTTTTGTTGTCTTTTTAATGTGCTTCAGTAACATCTGCTTTGTCATAAAATCCTGATGTCATCATTAAATTTTCAGCCTTGTGAGTAAAGTTACCAAAATTTTTATGTATTCCTTTAAGAATACTGAGTGGCTTTGTATGACAGTTGACTCAGAGAATCGGTAGGTAAAATATCCATAGGTCTAGTCTAAGGGGGGATGGTGCTAGAGAGTAGGTGTATTGTGTTCACCTTTAGCTGCTGAAATTTATGCTAGACATGAGTTGTGTGTTCTTCTAGCCAAGGTGTCAAAAATGCTACCAACTGCCTGTAGTAACATAAACCAAAATCCTATTGTTAATACAGTAGGTTTTGAAAAAGTACTGAAATAGAAGCAAGCCTGCAAGCTGATTACATCTAAAAATTCTGCATATTCTTCAGTTATTTTGAAATGGATATGCTATAATTGTACTAACAAGTGTTGTGATTCTGAATCATAATCTACTGACTGGTGACTGATAGTGGTGAAAACAGTAATTACTATTTTTACACATCCATAACTATCTTGCCTTGGGCCTGTATAATTTTAAAGGATTGAATAATGCATACCCTGCTTGTTACAACATCAGAGGTGTCTGCAGTAAATTGCGCTGTGGCCGCTTTACTTAGCGAGTAAGGAATACGCACAGGTTTGTTCAGATTTGTAAGAAATTGCTTTCTGACAGGTTTCTCTCTGTCTTTCTAGCTGAAGTGTTATCACAAAAAATACCGGTCAGCTACTCGTGATGTGGTTTTTCGCCTTCAGTTTCACACTGGGGCTATTCAAGGACATGGCCTGGTGTTTGGCAAAGAGGACTTGGACAATGCCAACAAAGGTGCTCGCCTGCTGTGGTTGGTTGGATGCGTGTGTGCCTGTGCGTGTGATGATCCTCTTCAGGACTTGTTTGCAAAAGGATTCTTGGCTTTTTTCTATCCCTGTTTTTAGGGAAAGAGAGACTGCTTTGTGTTAGTTAACCCATAGCATGTAACACAGGTAAACCCCTAGTGAGAAGAAAAGCTCTTCAAGTGAGTTAACTTGTCAAAATAATTCAGATACTCCTCCATAGTCCTTATAGCCTCCCCTCACATTTATCAAAGCAACAGACATTTGCTTAAAATGGTGACAGAACTCCAGCTGACACTTATGTGGTCTTTTCCGGAGAGTGTGTGGGGCAAAGAATGTGGCTTTTTTAGAAGCAAATCAATAAACTGCGAGTGAGAACGGAAGAGTGAGGAGCATATGTGTATTCATAGCTATAGGGAATCCTGATTTCCGAGTTGCGTTGGAACTGATTTCCTGGGAGACAGCTTGCTGAAAGACTGTCCTTTGTTTTCAGATGACCGTTTCCCTGATTATGGCAAAGTGGAATTAGTGTTTTCAGGAACTCCAGAGAAAATTCAAGGTGAGTATACAGGATAAAAAATACACCTAGTTTGAAAATAAACCACATTGAAATGCACACTTTTTAAAAATAATTCTTTTTTCCTCTTTTATTCCACTTCTCTTGTAGATGATCTGGAATTCAGCTTTACTGTTAAAATATGTAATGCAGTTACTGATTTAAATTTGAAAATTTTAATGAAGACACTGCATTTACATCAGCATAGGAGTGATCAGATTTTGTGTTAAAACTATAATAGAACAGTTACTGGCAAGCAGTAGAAAACATTTGTACATCTATGTAAAACATGCATAGTATAGGTAGGTTGTCCTGGCAGAAGTGACAGCAGTGGCCTATCCCACAACCTTTTTTGGATGTTGTCATAACTGATTACGTTTGCAGTGGTGAAGTTTGGACTGTTGTCAATTTAGCATAAAGAAATACAGCTGTAGCTTTGTTGGAAATGCTTCTTCCCTGAAGTTGACTTGTAGGGTGTATCCTGTATGCCTCCAGAATTCTGTGATAATATGTCTAAGGTCATAGATAATTATGACTTGCAATAAGAACTAAAGATCTTGTTTTATACTGCGGTTTAATTCTGTTCATGGATGTGTTCTCACTCATTTTATGGTGTCCCAAAAAGTATGGATTTTGCCTGAGACTGAATGAAACCCAGATATTCTTAACTGTCTCGTACATATTCCCATTCTGTGTCCTATGAATTGCGTGTTTTCCTTTTCTTTTTTTTTCCCCCACAACTTTGATCACTTAAAAACTTGCAGTAGCAGCCATTAAGAAGTTGGGTTCTGTCCAGCTGAACACAAAGATCTCATTTAGCTTGTTGGAAAGCCGTGTAAGAAAAACAGTTTTATAAATAAATTTGACTAGCTTGTTCTAAATATTTCTGGATAGTAAATACTTGAAGTGAGGCCAGCTGACGTGTCTAAAACGGGATCAAATTTAAGTCTCCCTTCCTTAGATGGCAAATCAGAGGTGTGTTTTTTAGCAGGCTCCGAGTTGCTGGGAAGTGAGGTTCTAAGTAACTGGAAATTTGTGTTCAATTGCTTTCTGAGGGATTAACTGGCTAGGAAGAGAGTTCAGCTTGAAATATTTATTTGCAATTTCTGCAAAAGTACTTTTTCACATCTGAAAATATTATAGAATCATAGAATAACTGCAGAGTATCTCTTGTCCATCCTCCTGCTGAAAGCAGGGTCATTGGATCAGCCGGATTGGACGCGTTTGACCAGTGCTTTGTCCAGTCAAATCTTGAACACCCCCAAAGATGGAGACTTCATAGCCTCAGTGGGTGGACTGTTCCAATGTCTGACTGTCCTCACAGTGGACTTATCTCTTCCTTATATTGACTCTAAACTTCTCTACATTGAATTTATGCCTGTTCCTTGTTGTCCTTCCACCTTGCTCCCACCTGGCTCTGTCTCCTCCATGGCCTTCGGGGCGTTGCTGTCAGGTCCCCCCCAAGGCCATCTCATCTCAGACTGAAGAAGCCCCGGTCCCTCAGCCTTTCCTCACATCGCAAATCCTTCAGTCCTGACCACCCTGGTCGCCTTCCCCTGAACTTACTTCACTTTATTCATAGCTTTCTTGTATTGTGTAGCTTGAAACGGGACACAGTACTCTAGAAAATAACTGACTGTGATACAGTTTTTAAGGAAGAATGCACTTGCTAAGAAGATGAGACACCTAAATATTTAGGTAACAAAATTCATAAATCTGCCTTGTGATCAACATCATCCCAGAGACTCTCTACAGATGGCTTTTTTCTGCCTGCAGAAAGAGGTACAGGACCATAGCGTTCTTGTCCTTCCAATTTTAACTATCGTTGTTTTGAAAGTCACAGCATGTGCATAACACTCTGCTGCTTTACAACAATTTACAATAGGACTTGCTTCTCCAGACGCAGATGAAGAGTTGATAACTGAGGATTTCTCTGTTGCCTAACCTAGACAGAGGAGCAAAAGCAGAAAACTGATTTGATTTCTGTCAGTGTCAAAGCCAAGTCCAAAGCTGTGAGCTCTTGATGCCTGTGCTTTACTTTTGAATCACTGGACCACACCTAAATTCCTCATAGTATACACTTAAAAGCTGAATATTATTTTATGCCTCGTTAAGGGCACAAAAATGTGGATTACTGCTGAAAATTCCAGTTGTGTTTGGCAGAGCATACTTAACACCTTGAAGGCAAGCTGCCCCATCTGAGGTTGTGCCAGAAGGCTGGAGAACGGATGAAACAGCGTAGCTGGCACCTTGGGGGAACGGGGAGGGACACGGAGTGGCAGTTTTCAGCTCGCTCTATTTATCTTTAGTGATAACTTACTCTGGTATCAGAATGATAACCTGTAACAAAGTCTTCTTTTGTCATGCCTGTATATCTGTTTGTAGATACTTGTGCTTTCATTCTGAAAAGCTCTTGTTTTATCATGCCTGCCTATATGGCTGGGTGGATCTGTTAGTTGTGTTTAGGGGCTGATCCAAGTTATCCAAGCTACATCATAATCAAGAAGCTCAAGATAAAATTCTCTGCTTGTACCTTCTGTAACGAAATACAAATTCAGCTCTTTTTAGATGGTTTGTATAACCTTTCTTTCCCTGTTGCTGTTGCTTATATTTCAGAATATGGTATTGCAGTTTTGGAAGCAAACTTCTGTCAGAAGGCTGCATATACGTGTGCATGTATGTCATTACAAATGTGGCAATGATAGTTTTTGGCCTCAATCAAATGTTTGTTTTTTAGGATGTGAACACCTGCAGAATGACCACGGTGTGATAGTTGATTACAATACCTCAGACCCACTAATACGCTGGGATTCCTATGAAAATGTGAGCCCTGATGGGGAAGGTGAGTAATTTGGTCATGTGAGACCAAGGCAAAACCTTTCACAACAGTGCCAGAGCATTTGAAAGGGAGGAAGGGAAGCTCGTTTGCTTGTGTCTAGCTGCCTACCCTTCGCTGTTTAGCTTTAGCAGGTCTAATGCAAAGAAAACTGTAGTAGTTGTTTAAGAGAGATTCTTGTTAATGCGCTGAATTGGATTGACACACAACTGGTTGATACAAGGTACTTTATTATTTGTAAATTTGCTTAAAAAAAAGTTTGTGTTCTGAAGCTTCTAGTTGGAATCCTAATACAGAATTTTAAGAACAAGAAAATAACGTGATGAGTTTGTAACCTGAAGTACTTACTCGGTTATCTGGAGTGTTGCTGGAGGTGCGCTAGGCTATTGAGTTAGCAAGCAGCAAAGGATGTGCGTATTTGAATATTTCCCCTCATAAATTTCCCTGTTTCTGAATTGCTCTTTTATTTCTTAGATTTTTTTTTCTTCTGTAATCTGCTGATACATGCAGAAGATGAAAGACTCCAGTAGCTGCCTTCAGCTTCTGACTCCAGCGTGGATGCTTTCCTGATGCTTTGCTGGAGTTAATGTTGTGTTTTGAATGGATATGATTTTCCTGTAAGGACTCAAAATGTCACACCTGTGTCTGCACACCTCAGTGCACATGCAAGCCTAACATTGTTGCAAGTAAAAACATGAGAGAAGGTATTGAGTGGATGCCAACATTCTTGTTTTGACAACTCTCCTGTTACGAAATGAGAGAGAGGTAGGGCTATTAGCCACTCTCTAGGCTCAGTTTCCATTGATTTTTATAATCTGAATTCAGCACTGACAATCCAGTGACTGCAACGGTGAGGGTTTTGGGAGCAGAGGCATACTGGGAGCTTGACATTTTTTCCACTGTATTGCTCTTCTGCAGGAGTATTTCCTAATCCACAGCAGGCTCCACTCTGCAGAAAACTAGGGGAAAAAAGAGGGTGCAAAGAGAACAGTCGTTTGGCACTGTTACGTGGGGCAGGTAGAGCACTCCCTAAGAAGTCATCAGAGGTTTTGTGGTTGGAGAAGTCTGTGCAGTGTCTTCTAGAAGGTGTAACATCAGAGAGACTGCATCTTGGCTTAAGAAGGTGTCTCAGTTTTTACCGAGGATGTTTCTGTATTATTTGCTTCCTCTTTTTACCCCATCTTTTTCCTCCTCCTTTGTGTATACATAGCCCTCAGCAAGCAATACCCTGATGTACAATAGTTTTTAATTGCTAAGATTGATTGGATAGGCAGATTTGACCTTCTCATCCTCATGCATTGCATTGTAGGTAACTACAGCAGTAGAGGAAATGGAAAGCAGAGATAGATGTGTAGGCAGCACACTGTTGGAAGATACAGAACTGTATGCTGCTCAAGTCATGTAGAAGACTTGATCACTGACCATTCACAAGTACAATTAGCTTATTTTCCTGATGTTCAGAAGTCATACATGCCACTTAATAGGCTTTTATGTGTAATTTGTGTGCCTGATATCTTTTTAATTACCTGAGTTATAACATAAATATGATGTGTTAGCACAGATATTGAGAAGTTTGTTGTGCATCTACAGAGAAGTCACTGGAGTTGAAGCTGAGAATGTACCATAAGAGCATAAGATGTATCCAGATATGCTTTTCTCAAGGAAACATTTAGGAGGCATAGTGTTATCCTGTGATGCTCAACAACCAAATTGCAGGCAGAACATTGATCTCTGCGTAGATTGGGCAAAAGATCCAGATGGGCTAAAGCACGTACACAGGAGACAGCTAGATTTTTCTCTTAAGGGTGTGATGTGTACTTAACACAAAGGTAAGCTTAGTCAGCTGCTCTAGGTAAACATGGGTTGCTTAGGTCTTCTTTTATATAGGATTTATGAACATGAGGACAGGCTTCTCCTTATGGTTTGTTACAGCAGTTCAATATCATGCTTTTGCATTAAAAACTTGTGTTGAGTTCTAGTTTTCACCACGGGTGAGAGACCACTAAGAGGAGATGCTGATTTCACATCCAGAAAGTGAGCCAAGTAACACCTTAGAGTCTGAAGCCTTTAGCCACAATCCTGAAGGCAGAGAGAGAATCTTTTCTGTACCTGATGATTTCAGTTTCTTCTCATAAGTACTGTTGCTCTTCAGATCCCTTGGCAAGTGTTTCTAGTATGTTGCAGTAAGGATACTCCGTATTAAACTGAAGATTTTATGAAGTTTCTCGGTCTAAGTTTGTATCCTCAAGCAGATTTCCTCCTTCTCGAGCAGTAGATTATCACAGACTGCTGTTATGCTGATTTAAAAGTATGCAGTCAAATGCAGGATTTGGAACCACAAGAATCAGGTCACCTACCGCCACTGCCATTGGTTTTCTTGTGCTTTTAAAGTCATGGTACTTGTGAAGTCTTGTGTGTGTTTTGTGGGCAGGAAGGAGCAGAAATGACTTTTGATCTTGCTGAGTAGTGTCTTTTGGTTTTTTTTTTCTCCTTAAGGCATCACTTACCGTACCATAGGTGTGTATGGATTTACAAAAGATTGCTCATTTGCTGCAAAATAGCAAGTTCACCACAAAGATACACCACCTGTGGCCACGAAGGAGTGGCTGCATCTTCTGTTGTCAAGAGATTTAAATGTGGCCCAATTCCTCTTGATAATCACAGAATAGTAGGGGTTGGAAGGGACCTCTGTGGGTCATCTAGTCCAACCCTCCTGCTGAAGCAGGGTCACCTACAGCAGGCTGCACAGGACCTTGTCCAGGTGGGTCTTGAATATCTGGGCTGTTTTGTAGTTAGTTTGTTTGAAAAATAAAAATATTACCTGAATTTGATTTTTTTTTTTTTTTCCCGTGAGGGATTCTGGTTCGGGTGGCAGGGGACTAAAAGAGAATTAATGAGGGCTAGTTAGCCAACTAAACCGTGCCAATCATTCCTCAGCTTCTGAAATGCTCAGCATAAACAACAATAATAAGAAAGAATGCCTAATCAGTCAAAGATAATTCTGACAGTCCGTTGCTAATCTAACTATGCAGGCCAAGGTTTGTTACCCAGTTTGCCTCCTGAAAACATGTTCTGCCAGTACAGGAAATCAAGGAAGACAAGTACCTCTGGGTTTTATGCTCTTTTTTTTCCCTTTAATTATTTTAAACTTGTAAATACTGCAGAATTCCAGAGCTCTGCTGAAACAAGGCTGGTGGGGAGAGGATGGCAAACAAACGAACCGTAAGCTGGGGGTTATTTTTAAGGCAGCTTTTGGAAAGCGTTCCCTCTCGTGTGCTGCTCCGACACGTGTTTCCATGGAAGCGGGACTGGGCATGGACACAGCCACTAGCAGCTCGGGCTATTCCAGCCACCAGGTTCTGGTGCTGGGCTCTGTTTCCATGACAACCGGTGCCAGAGCCCTGAAGAGGAGGCGAGGTATTTAAAACACGACAGTATTCTTAATAAATATCTGCCTGCTATGCATACACAACATAGACCCCTTACATCTGCAATTACAAAAATGCTACTCGAAGTAGCAGTGAAAATACATCTTGATGTCAACCACCACTATTTCCCCAGGCAGGTTTCGAGGAGCAAGGAGGGATTGTTTCTAAGAGCTGGTTTCATCCGAACATCTGGGAGGAGGAGGAGGGAGGCTTGTTCCCTGCTTTCAGAACGGAGATGGGGATAGACAAAGACACAGTGCTAAATATACGCTCTTGTTTCTCAAGGAAAACATAATCTCTTTCTATATTTGGTGTCGTTTTGCTACAAAAAAAGAACCAAAGCCCTCTGGAAAGAGTGACGGCATGGCAGACAGGAGACGGAGCGACAGAAGAAGACAGTGCCCAGGGCGACGGAGATGTCGGGACGGCAGCTGCCCTTTTCCTGGGTCAAATCCCTCACACTTTTTGACTAGCTACGCACATCCTCGGTCTTGTGAACAGATAGGTTTAGGCAAGGCTCATCCTCCCCTGTCCGAAGCCTTTGAGGGAAGGGTACAGAGGCATCTGTTCCCACCCCAGCAAGTACATGGAAGAATGGGCAGCTATGGACCAGCAATCAGCTCCTCCTGATCCAGACTGCAGTCTGTTCCCCTCCCTTAGAGACAGCGCTAGAGCTAGACGGAATCCAAAAAGGAGGGGGAAAAGCCAAAGCTGATTATCTTGTTAAGAAGAGAAGCTTTAATATGACACCTCTGGGAAGAAGGGGAGGTGGATTTGTGTGTGGGAATTGCTGTACAGAAGCAGTCATACACGTCGTGCAGAGGATGTGCTGTCCCGTCCCAGAAAACTGAAAACCCAAAGGGTATTTATGGTTCCTGGTGCAACTTGCTGGAAAAGGAAAAAGAAGGGAGGACACGCTGAATAAATGTCACCAAGCCTACAATGCTGTAGAAACAACATGATCTCCTCTACACACTGCATATGGCAAGAGAAAATACTAGAGGCTTGGTCTCAGCGAGGAAGCAGAGAATAAGTAGACAACTAATAAAACTGGAATAAAAAGCCTAAAAGCAAATATTAAAGCCAGATTATCAAAAGGCAGCACAAAGTTTGGTACGAGAGTTCAGAGCAAAGCAGTCTTCACGCTTCCCTGTCTTCCCGAGGTGCCTGATTATTGTGAGACAAGGATGACACAGCCTAGGGGAACTAAATTTGTCCATGGTCTCCCACATTATGAAAACTTCCACGAGATAAATCAAACCTCCCAGTGACTCTTGCATAACGAAAGCTGATCAGATAGGTGCACAAATTCATGGACTCATGAAGTCTTTAATTCAATCTACTATAGATATGCATAAAATATTCAATGGTCTTTTAAGAAATAACGAAGCAGTTTTTGAAGAAAATAGTGTGGTCACTTAAGTTAATAAAAATATCTGCTTTGTTGAGAAAGTATAAACAGTTTGAAATATGTACATAATACGTTATTCTCAGACATTGACATGAACACGTAGAACAGGTTAAGAATGGCCTTCTCTTATTCCCCCTTGAAAATTGCTGTCGATGCAGTTCTAGCCCTCTGGCTTGAGGCACTGAAGAAGATCAGGGCTTTAATACCGGTAAAAAAAACCTACCAAGGATTCTCAAAACCTACCAACTCAAAAACACCGAAGCACTGAAAACATTATCAGTGTTGAGAATGTATTACTTGATTTTTCCAAGAAATAACGTCACTGATTGTGTTTTTACATGTCTGTGTAAAGGACCATCCTGCCGCTTGCCACTCTGCCACTTTTTTAGCAGTCATCGTTCAGTTTGAACCCCCGTGGACACTGCCATAGCCTTGAAATATTCCAACAGAAATAGAATAAGAATATGGAAAAAGAGACACTTTTTTTTATTTATTTATTTATGGTATTTTTAACTTAGGAGAAACAATTTTTAAGATCATCAGCCAAAGTTGCAACAGCTTTCCATCACAGGGACAGAATTTTTCTGATAGTTAGGAAAGAACTATGCAGAGAGGAAAAGTCACATCAAAGAGCTCATTTTTTAGAGAATGAAAAATTAGAGGTTAGGAGCCAGGTCCCTAAGTATGACAAGACTGCAGAGAAGCCGGAATTACGCTGACTACCACTCTGTCAGAGAGGATCCTTGCAACTGTCTGCAGGACACTGACTGTGTAGGAAGGGGATACATCCACGTAGAAGGAGCTGATGCCTGCATCCTTGGAATGAACCCCAGGCTTGCCTTCAGGCCCTGGAGCACACTGCGAAGAAGCCTTTCGTGAGCGTACCAGGCAAAGCCAGCGCACGCTGTCGAGGATTCAGTGGTATGGGGTGAAGACAAGATTACTTGGGAACATCATTTGGTGTTTGTGGTGTAGAACGTCACTTTACTACAGCACAGATAGATCTGTGGGGCAGGAGGCACAACCAGTCACCACGAACACTTTACTGCTTTGACGGAAGGCTCCAGGAAACCCAGCGATGCGCTGACCAGTTTTATGAGTGCAACCAGAAGGAATAGTTCTTACCCTAGTTTGTGACAGGTCTCAGAACAAGATGGTCAAAGCAGGTTTCCCACGTGCTAAGCCAGAGATAAGCTGTGCTTGCCAGTTAACCAGATTATTTAAATGGGATCAGACAGAAACGCCAGCAGCCTGAAGTGCTGGCATTGGGCACTTTTGCCTGTAGAAGTAGGCCGATGGTGAGAACATGAGGAAGAGGGAAGCTTGCAGATGCTGTAATGATCAGTACCTGCTTTAAGCCAGACAGAGGGGACATTACACAAGACCGAGAATTCCTTATTTGACTCCTGGACTAGGTCAGAAGAGAACAATTTGCTTCTACTTGCAGGAAGTCCTACTCACAGTAGATTATTTCTCCACCTTCTGAAAGGTATGCTGTGGGATATCGATTCAAAGAATGCCAGCAAGAATTTTTCTCTGTAAAATCAGAACAGGAAGGTGGTAGTAAAGACGATGACAACTCATGCCACAGACAAATGAAATAAAACAGACAAATTCTTCCGGCCATGTTGGATCACTTCAATATATTCTTCCATGTGCTAGCCAGCAAGAAACACACGTGCCAACGGGCAGGAGAACCACGCGTCTGTTCCCCATAACTCCTTTGCAGCCCAGTGGAGAAATGGGGTAAAAGCAATTCAGAACAATCAGGTTGCCAAGGCTAACAGAGGTCTGTGACCAAATCACCAAGTAGTTACATGAGAAAATCCCGAAAGACAGAAAACCAGCTGCTCACGGGTCACAGGAGACAACCGCAGGTGATCGTGAGTTGCAAAATGGAGTAGAAATTCAGAGCAGATGTACGCTCACATGCGTTCAAAGTTAAATCTGCTCAACAATATATGATTAAGAAAGGTAGAAGTCAGACGGAAAATCAGCTGATTCTCTAAATTAAAAGAAGTGGAAGATGTGAAATGTAAGGAAAAGGGATGAAGATCAAACAAAATGCACAGCCACATTTGGGTTAATCAGTTATTCACTGCAATTAGAGATAAATCAAAAGTGTTTCTGTTCAGTTCTGAGTCCAAGATCCATCAAGCTGCAACTAAAAAGCAGTGACAGTAGGAAACATTATGGTCCAGCTTCTATCGTGTGTTTTATTGCTATGCATAAGCAGAATATGGTCCTTTTGACTCATGTTGTAAGTAAGCACTGTTTGGGGGATCTAAGAATAAAATTTTTTAATAAAACTACTATTAGCCAGCTCATTGAATATTTTACTTTTCCATTATTCTTTTAAATAGCATTTAAAAAATCATATACTCCAATTTTTGCTTTCTCTTCACTGAATCATAAAAAGAGGAACAATGTCTTAAAACTGTAATCTTTACCAAAAGAAGTGAGAGAAAGATTTTGAGAGTTCTCTCTTTGCTGTCCTGGCCTGAAAGCAAATGAGCAGCTGTCATCATCCCAGACAACAAGAGAAGACATAATCCCTTTATCAAGCCGGACATGTGGAATTCTATGCCTTAAAACCAACCGGTTCATCCAGCGGAAGAGACTGTCTTCTGTTTCTGTAGTTCCTTGTCAGGAATTATTCCAGGAAATCGATAACCTGCTTCGAAAAATAATTGTCTCCATAAGAAAATGAAGTAACAAAAGAGCTTGCTGTGTGTATAACTTTTTTAGTTTCAGATTTTTTTTGACAGATTGTATTTTTTTTCAACGTCATATTCCTTAAACAACACATGAAAAGAAGTAGAGATGAATAGGAAAGTAAAAATCAAAAGAAACAGTTACTTTACTACAGCTAAAGCCAAATTATTCAACATAAGTCAGTCAGTCATCTAGCTTACGTTGCAATTAATCAGATTTGCAATATCTAGTAGTAGAAACTCACAGCAAAAAGCTTCATTTACAATTGGCAGGCTATGCAGCATTCATTGCTTTTGTTTTATTTTATGAAAATACATATCCTTATTTGAAGAATTGATTTACATATATAAAATGGATACGGTTTGTATATGGAATGCTGTATGAAGTCCATAAAATTAGAAAGCAAATCTAATCATACAAAGACAAGGAAACAGTATGAACTTCAACATTTCGTGTTCCTTTAAGCATGAGCTGAAGTGTCACCAGTATTTATGACTGAGTTTTGGTAAACAGTGTAAACTCGAAGGAACAGCAGAAACAGAATATAGATTTGAATAAACATGAAGTTATTCAAAATTCTCCTTTGATGAAGGCTGATAAAACTGATATCTGATTCATTCTTGGGAAGCATTTTGTTTACCACCAGCACTAATATTATTTTATTTTTTTTCTGTTTCAGTACGTTTGGGCAATCCTGTAGGGTTTTCTGTACTGAACTTCAGCTTTAACTCAACGGGAAGAGAAGCATCATTCTGTCAAACGCCAAAAGCTCGCGTTTCGACAGCGTACGTTCTGGGAGCTGGGCATCAGCCTACTAGCTGCTGGGTAGTGGCCAGCATGTTTGGGGTGTCTTCCATTCCACGTGCTTTTTCTCATCATTTCTGAAGAACTAAGAATATGGCACTGGGGGGAGGAGATGGGGGAGCTCTGCCGCTCTTTCCTGTCATTTTTTATTTTTGTTGGCTTCCAGTACATCCTTCCTGAACACACCCTGTTTTAGAGGATTCTGGAGAAGCTGTAAGATTAAACTCCACTCACACAGATGGAAAAGATGAAAATCCCTTCCACATCCAGCCTCGCAGCTTGGCCGACATTGGCAAAGAAAAACAAAAGCAGTATCGGGAACGCTGATGCTGGTGGGTGAATGCTGTCTCAAAGCTCTCGGAGAATTTTTGAGCCCCATCAGCCAACCTGGGACCTGACTTTGATATCGCAAGTTATCGAAGGAGGATTAGTCCTCTAGGCTTCCTTACAAATCAAAGTTAACGGGATGCGTTTTGCGCCCGCAGTCATTCCAGGGTCAGTATTTCCCTTGCAAGGCAATCCTTAGAGGCACTGTAAGGGTACAGCAGCCTTCTAAAGTTTGGAGTAAGAAATAAACTATTCGGCGTTTAGATATTCTCTGAGGTGCAAGCCTTGTGGAGGGTACAGATAGCACACGCTTACAGGCTATCAAGCTTCTTAGTAATGAAAGGAGAGCCCACCAAAATCGGTGAAATTTCTGCCATTTTATTTTACTTTGGACCAAGCTTGTAACAAAGCTATGCTACCATTCAAAATGATAAGTAAATCAGTGGTTGTAAAAAATCTATATCTGGCAGTGTATTTATTGTAGCTTTGTGGAGGAGACAGTCCATGAATGTAACAAGAATAAGATTTATCTTTAAAGAAATTTGATTTATCTTTTTTTCATTGACATAAGCAGCATCTCTTGCAGCACAGGAAGACTATGTTTCTCTTGGGAGTGTTTTAGAAATTTCTGTGAGACTGAAAGGGACCTAGACAAGGAATTTTCTGGGTCACTGCCTCCCGTTCCAGTTGTTATAAGCACCTATAGATTATAATAATCTTTATAAAAATGAAGGTTTCATCTAAAAGTGAATTACTTCTTCTATTACACCAGATCATACTTAAAGGCACCATACCCTCTATGCTTTGGTGACTTTCTTTTAATTTCCAACCTACATCTATTAAGGGAATTTATATCAGTTTCTTTCTGTGTTATTACTGGTTTTATCTAAAAAAATTATTCTCTCTCCATGGTGCTTCTCATCCTGATGTAGCTAGTAAACACTTGGAGGAGAACCAGTATCTTTTAGCATGGTCAATTCTACGGCTATAAAAACGAATGCCATAGACAGTAAACCAAAACATTAGGAGATCTCGAGTGTTTCTAAATGACTCGGTGCTGGAAAGTTCTAAGCACTCTTCACTCCAATGAAAAGCAGCAGGATGAGAGAATGTCTGTCCTCCTGTGTAATCAAACCCTCAGAGAGCACTAAACGTAGAGCTGAACTGCAATATAACATCCAGGAGAAAACTACACTGCAACGCTCCCAAGTTAATAAAATAATTCTGTATGATATTCACAACAATACTCTGCTCTTATTAGTATAAACAGGAGTTTACACCTCTGTGGGAAACACACGTTTTCTTGATAAATATTTTTAAAGTTATATTGTAGATGTTTATATGTTTTTAGCGACATTTCCAGCTCACCGCAGCACCTTTTCCCAAATAAAAAGAATCTTCTGAAAGCTGTATTTTATGTATTCATGGGTGTTTCCTTACCGCAGGAGCCACACAGAATCCCAGCATGGCA
>Ga0181612_136835_pt1 | contig 17485 bp, 7 predicted proteins | sample HoacroProtozoa21_FD_119630 | JGI IMG/M metagenome (GOLD analysis project Ga0181612, IMG submission 119630) | Hoatzin crop microbial communities from Cojedes, Venezuel. Combined Assembly of Gp0051906, Gp0051904, Gp0051908 | reverse complement strand
CATTAACGTGCAGTGTAAGACAGAACACCGCGCTCTAAGAGTTCATGAGGGCTCATGAAGCAGAGGAGCTGCAATACCCCGGTGGCCAAAGCACACACTGCTTAGATCACTATCAGAACAGGGGCAGTCCAGGGGCAGTCACAGATACTTGCAGAACTATTTCCCCTGGTTCTTTCCCAAGAGCCTGCTCTCGTTCCTCTCCGTCCCATGTTCCCACACATGGTCAGTCCTGACATCCAAGGGTCCTCTCTCCGAACCCCAGGAAGGCCCAGTCTGGTGGCTGTTTGGCCACATTAGCACAGTGACACAACGATGCTAGTGGCTGGGTCAACCTGGCAAATGGCCTGGGCAGTGAGAAAGTGCGCTCAGCTGAAGGAAGGAGTTGAACATGGCCCTCCAGTACTCCAGGTAATGTTTAGTCCTTCCTTATCGCTAGCTTCTAAGTGGAATGATCATCAACACTGCAAAACCTGCATTTCTCAAAGGACCAGGGGTACAGCTCTTTAATAAGGCCAAGACTTGTGCATCTGCTGTGTCTAAGGCACCGACTGGGTTAAGCGAGAGTCCTGCAAATGGCAGTGATCTCTAAATCTTAGCTTTAGGCTCTTACCAACTTTATAAGCACATGAAGAACAGCCAGAAAACAAATAAGAAAAACAAATTATTAGCTGAAAAATGCCTACCAACAGAGCAGCACAAATTGGGCCATGGATGATGTAGAGCAGATGAGTATCAGAGCTGATCCAACAACTAGAGAAAACAAACAAGGAAAGAAAAAACGTTTGATATTTTATTATCTGTTCTATTCCTTTTTTACCCCCCTTAAAGAAAAGATAACAGTTTTGCACAGCAAGCTGAGATGCTACTTACTTGTCATTATAATATAAACTTCTAGCAACGGCATGTATGCAGGCAGGGATCAGTGGAAAACCTGTGAAGAAAAAACAGCGTTTTCTTCATATATAAACCTGGCTAATAACTAAGTCAACTTATATCTCTTGCAGGAATCTTCTGTATTTTCACCTCATCCAAACTATTTGCCTGCAGACCAAATAAAGTAACAGGGATCAACTCAGTTTCTATTTTCTCAGATTTCTTTCAGAGGGGTGTATGAAACCTTATTCCCACTGTTTTGCCAGGAAATCCACACCAACACGCAGAAAGAAAAAGCAAATAAAATCATAATTTTTTAGAATGTAACAATCAATTTTCACTAACAGATTTTTTCAGACTGCAATCTGCAATAAAGCTAAATCGGTAAGTAATATTAGAAAGGTAATTGTATATATCACCATAACCATAATGGTATGATTATCAGTGTTGATTATGTCCTCACTGACACTTACTGGGCATCCAGAAAACAAGGTCACCTGCAAAACAGATCTGAAATCAGACTCTGGAAGTCTGGCTGAATTCAAAATGTAAAAAGAACAAACAAACTAGTTATCTGGGGTCCTGGACACCCTGGTGGTACCCAATTTTCAGAAGCTGCTGAGCACCTATGATCTTCTACCCAGGTCTCGGCTGTGTCTGTAGCGGGATAGCTGGTGACGCAGGTACCAAGTCACATTATAGCTGAATGCGCGAGTACAGGGAAGCTGAGGAGAGAGTCCTCGCTTGCACTTTGTGAATATGCTGTTGTGCATTATCTGAAATGACCAGGTTTGTCTGGTTAGTTTTGATACTGATATTACTGGAGACCTTCAGCTACAGCTATTCTGTATTTGCTTAGTGAACAATACAGGTCAAATGGAACTGCTGGAAAAATAAATCCTTGGCCTAACTCAGTTCAACCCTCCACCCTAGACATGGCGAGACTTCTCTGAAAACAAACATTCGTTCCTGAATAAACATCTTGAAGATGAGGAACAATGAATAATTACCTCTTAATGTCTTTTTTATAACAGCAGACTCTTTTCTCTACACAAAGGAGGAGTCGCTTCCTGACTCCAGAAATGCATAATCTCTCTTTCAGCAAAGATAGAGGTACATAGGACTTCCTACATGAACATTTCTAAGCCCGTTAAAACACTACAGACAAAGAAGAGGGAAGTGTCATCGTTGTTCAAAGCTTCCAGCTCAGAGGAGCAAAGGTACAGATGCTGAAATTCTCATGAAAAGGAGTAAGGGATTGCATTAGCCTGAAAATACAGAACGTGAAGTTGCATACCCCAGCCAAGAAGGTAATACCACATCAAGTGCTGTTTCTCAGCAAAAACAGCCACCACAATGAGAGTATGCAGGTAAATGCCTTCACACAGCATCCAAAAGTAGTTGCAACCCATTAGGTACAGGTAGATGAACTGTGACACTTTGCAACTAACCTGTAGAAAAAAGCAGAGCACAAGATAATTTTTAGGTTGCAAAAAATCTTAGAGCTTTATTCGCAAAATGGAGAAAAATACCGCTCAAGTCCAATGTTAATTTTTGCTCTGTTTTTCACTACTGTTACTTTTTTTTAATAGAATTCTCATAGACTTACAATCCCACACTTTAAGGTGACAAAAACTGTGGCAACTAAGTCTGTATTTTTATTATTCAAACATGAGGACCTTGAGATCCTCAAGCATGATGGCAGAAAGCTGTAATGGTATTTTCCCTTACGGCAAACACTGCCACATTTGGCCATTCCAGTCAATAGGCAATCCTGAAATTCTCTGATGGCAGCCGCACAAGAAAATGTACTTCGATGAGGGTAATCCCCTCTCAGTTTTACCAATCACAACATATAACTATGTTTTTAAAATGCTGACAATGCTTCCAGTTTTAACACAGTCACAAGTGCACTTAGGGCCAGCTCAGAACTTGCATGGCAGGTTCTGGAAGGAAGCTCTCTTGTGGGCATACTTTGGTATTCAGCTGCATCCAAAAGATAACCGTCAGCTGAAATGTTACAACAGAACTTGTCATGAAGGCTAAACTGCGAGGCTGTGAAAATAGAGCACTAAGTAAGTTGCAGATTCGGACACAGTAGATCCTCTTTTTTTTCCTCCTTCTGAAGTTGCTGGGTGTTTGATTGAATCTATTTCTGGCACTTAGCTTAAAACAAACCAAAAACCAATATTGTTTTATCGTGTCATACTACCTAACTCCCTGATGATGATGATGATTAGCAGCCATCTCAAGCCTGTTTTCCAGCACTTTGATGAGGTTTTACAGGAGAAAAAGGATTTATCTTTTTACTTGATTCAGCTTCTGGAGTTTTGCCCTAACTTTCACAGAATTTAAATTTATCTTCCAGGTCTAAATAAAAATAAAGCCATTGCTAGGGATTTGTTTGTTTATGTATTTCATTTTCAGGCTCTTCTGTTGCTATAACTCCTAGCCTTTTGGGAGAGGCTACTGATTCACACTTACCCCAGTATTACCAGGAAATGAGAGAGAGTAAAATCAGACCCAAATAGTCATTTTTTTAAATTTTGCTTTTTACTTGTGGAGTATAAGGGTCAGCTATATCTCCTTTCACAGACAAAAAATTAATTCTTCTCATTTCAACTGAAGATGGCAAAGTTAAAGCTATAGGAAAGTAGCTGACAGATACAAAATATTTTGCAAAGCTTTTTTTACTGCCCTTCCTTGGTGAATTCAACTGTCATAACCTCACTGACCTTCCTTGGTGAATTCAACTGTCATAACCTCACTGACATCATCTAGAATGGACTACTTTCTTGCAGATGTTTCAGCGTCAAAGTGATTTGTAGAAATCCAGAAGAGTGGTTCGGTAAGCTCTGTCTCTTAGAGAATTTTTACTATATCAAAACCTCAAATGTGAAATGTCCAAAACATTATTAGAATTCTGTTGTACGGCTTAACGTGGATAAATCATTACTGAAGATTTTAACCTTGCTATACACAACATTCCATGAACTATTCATGCCTCATCTCTTCTACGTTTCTGAGGGTTTTCACATACAAATCAACAAGGTTGCCAAATATACTTTCACTTACTGGATTAGTTGCAACTAACTCCTGATTGTTGGCAACTGCCGTCAGTGAAATTATTGTTACAACAGAGTTGCAAACAAAAGAGAAAAATAGATTTTTATGCAGGGTAATCCTTTGGCAACTCAAGCTCCTAGAAAAGAGAAACAAGAACAAATCAATACACAGGGGGACAACTGTGTGTGCTTGGGGACAACTCAGAAATTTTGAAATACTAGAGCTCTTTATTTTATTATGAAGTCTTACATCAGCCCTTTCTTCAGCTCCAGTCCAAATTAAATAGAATGATGTGAAAGGTAACACCTTCCCTTAAATGCCAACAGGAGGCAAAGCAAGTACATTCAGTTCCAATATGTTTACAGTGCAGGACCTGCTTTGTAGTGGACATCTAAAAAGATTTGAATAGCAACAATATTACATGTTTCAGAAGATTTATACCTTTTTTTTTTGTTAGTACCTGATGAATTTCCCAATTAACTATCATACCTGAGCTTGAAGAAGCTGTCTTACCCTATGTTTCCATTTGCCCAAACCCGCTAAGATTTTTTGAGGATAATTCTCTTTAATACACATTCCTGCCAGTTTTCTTCCTTCATCCTATAGCTAGAGAAATACCCAGATAAGTAAAATAATGCAAATCTTATCTTGACTTTCGTATACAATGAAGTTGTCAACAGTATATAGGATACAATTATAACATGCAATATATAACTGCATTTAACTGTGTTAATTTTTAAGGCTTGCTTTTAATCTTGCAATAAAATGAAAGAGAAAGATATCTTAGGAAGGGCTTTCTTTTTTTCAAACAGAAGTCCAATAATGTTAAACAATACTAATAGCTGAACACAGTTGCAGCAAATTTCTGTTTATCTGCCATTCTAGAGAAAGCGAGTCTAACCTCGTGCCATTCCAAGAGGCAGGAGGGCTTCTCATTCAAGTTTTTCCAAAGAAATTCAGCTTTACAGACAAACACAACAGAAGACAGAAAGCCTGTACGGATATATGAACACTTCAGATCACTAGGATATTAAGGCCTAATGCTCAAAATTCCCAAAAGCACGAGTAAGATCCATTTTGTTATGAAAGCAGATGATCGGTTTATAAATCCGTGTAAAAAGGATCCTTTCTGATCTGAGAGAGAGGGTGCGCAGCACATCGGAGCAAAGCGACCGGAGCTGAGTCGCACAGCACGTCAGGGACAGAGCCCGGTTCTGCAGGGCGAGCATCGCGCAGAGTAACCTCTCCCGCACGCCAAGAGAAGCGAGACAGACTGTGGTACTGGGGTCACCCTCCAGAAATGCTCTTTGGTTGCTTCAGGAAAGCACCTCCTGAAGCCTCTGCCCTACAGAGCCTGTGCTTTATAACCGCACCCACCCGCCTCCGGTTAACAGCCAGCATCATGGATTGACAAAATGAAAGGCCTAAATGGAAGAGGCAAATCTATCACTTACACACACAACCGCTCTTCACTGTTAGAGAAATCAGAAATACATTGACAAGGTCAGCAGGGGACAAGTCTAAATTGTCGCAGGGAAAAAAAAAAAATCAAGTTTTCTAGCTTTTTCAAATAGCGTGCCTGGAAGAAAAGATGAACTATGGACATTGGTGCTTCATTTTCAGTTTGGGAGGGCAGGAGGGAGAAGAACTTTATATTTTAACAGAGAAATGCAGTTATGAAATATTCACAAAAGCTGGAGGAGTATACTGAAATCTTCTGAGAATGTGACGGATGAAACAAGAAACAAAATGACCCCACTGAACAAGAGAGACAGGGCAAAAAGACTGGCTGTAGAGGAGGACTGACTGTATGTTCTCTGCAACCATCACAAGAAGAGCGGATGAAGCACCCCACAGCTACATGGAGCACGATAACAGGCTCGGAGCTGCACAGTGCAATGCCACGAATCAGGCAGTTTCTGCAAGCCGAGCCTGGGAGCCCCGAGGCATCCTGAGCCTCATGTCACTAAATACGGGGAGAAGGAAACCACTCCAGAACCCAGTGCTGCCATGCAACACAAGGGACTGCCCTACACGCACCTCTGGCTGCCAAGTGTTATTTGCCTGAAGAAAACAGAAAAGAAAAAGCATCCACAAGACGGAACACAGGTTTGGATATGAATGAAGTGACAAAGTATATTCTGTTAGGCTTATATAAATTTTATTTTTGTCATTTGTTTTAATGCTCGAAACATATAAAGCTTTGATTATTATAATATGCTGTGTTTTATGTTATTTGAAAATGTGGTTTTATATTTGAGGGGTTTTTTTATCCTATATGTTTTGTAGATGAAAAGAGAGGCAACTCTAGATTCCAGCTAAGGGCTTTGTGTAAATAAGTTCTGAAGAACTCTGGAATTCTGTCTGCTTATTGTTAAGATTCAACGCGCAGGCAAGGAAAAGCACGTACAGCTAACGGGGCCATCTCTCTGGGTCATCCAGCAGCTGTTCCTGTTGAATATTCAAGCACACCCATCCACACCCACCTCCACCCATGCATAAAAGGACTGAAAGGATCACCGGACGAGAAACAAGAAAGCAAGACTGATGACATTTAAAAACGAAGTCTGCTTTTGGTAATAAAAGATTTTTTCCTAAGCTTCCCCACCCTCCCTCTTCTGTTACCCTTCCTATATTTCTTTTTCTGACTGTTTTTCTTAATGACATAATATCCTTTAATCACTTCATTCTAATAATTATGATCTAAGAACATTTGAATGACCTACCCCTGGATTAAACCATGTGCAGTAAAATAAAAACAGACCTCCTGCTAAATTACCTATTTCCCTTCCTATTTTGACTCCTGTATGTCTCAGGCATTAGGGAAAAATTCATTTCTCTAATACTTCTCCAAAGGAAAAAAGGTAACATTTTCGAAAGCCCCCAGATGTGTCTGGGATCTAATTTTTTAAGTTATTCAAATACTGCAAAACTCAACCAGTGAGATCTACACATACACCTACGGGGAATTATCCATTCAGCTGAAACTGAAGTGACTTAGAACCCTCCTGTCTCACTATCAATCTGTCATCCGGCCGTTTGCCCGCTCTTTAAGCACAGCGTTGCTATCCTCTGTGAGTGCTGTCATGTGATTTGATATGATGCTTGATCAACAACATTTCAGGTGGGGTTTTTTTGTTTGGGGGAACATCTTTCAAATTATAGCTCCCCTTTCTCTGATTTCCATGTTTTTTTACGCTTTCTCTTGCCCTGCTTTTCTTTCCTTATGAAAACTAGACAACTAGTTTAATAGAAGGTTTGCAATAAACACATATATGATCTAGAGTATGTAATAGAACAAGAAAGCAGAGCCACTGCAAGAAGTTACTGTATGTGTCATAGATGAATTTTCAGAGAGGAAGATTGGACTTGCACGTTTATAGCCCATTTTATGTTATTAAGCCAAGAACTCCAGTCCACTTGGGGAACACAAGCCACAAACTGGATAAGTATTTTCAATGAGACAATTTCCTGACTAAAAAGCAGAATTTCAAATGAAGAAATAAAATGCACAATAACATTTTAATCTTAAAAAAAGAGTTTCATTCAAAACCCAAATAGTATTTGAAAAGCTGAAGATATTTGAAAAAAAAAAAAAAAACCAAACCCCAACACCCTGTCACTTTTCTATGGAGAAAAGTACCACCTTTCTAGTCACACCTAAAGATATTCTAATAGTCCGCAATCCGGCAAATGTCGTCTGGAAACTACGAATCGACCAACAGAACAAATTTTTTGGAAACATGACAAATCCAAATGCACCCCCACACAATAGCAAAAAAAACAGTCCACCTGTTGAAGCTATGAATAATTACACAAGCTTCAGCCGATACATAATACATCCTGGTATTAATCTAGATCCTTAAATACCCTGTTGGTACTAAAAATACTTTAGAGGAACTGTACATCCCAAGAGAACAGCTTGTAGAAGACTTTCTTTAGCTTTCTTTAAATTTTGTAATTTCCTTTTATATCCCAGCATAACCACAGTCTAAAAAATGTGGTTTGCGGGTCTGGATTAATTCCATGTGGTTCTGTGAGAAGAGATGATCCTTCTACCAGAAAGAGAAAAAAATCCCTGGAGGGTTGGATAAACATGGCACAGTTATAGCGGCAGCAAAGCAGATCACCTGCTTTTGCAGTAAATGCCACAAGCCAAGATGAAATTGGTTTGGTTTTCATATTACAGTACAGAAAAACCATGTTTTCCTGTCTGAACTTTCAGAATCATATCTTATTTCAAATCTCTCCGCTTTCTCCTGAGAAGTCTATGTCAAAGTATTTCTCCTGTCACATTAGGTATTTAGTCTGTTAAATTTTTTGTGGCATTTATAGCAACAATATAGCCCTTTTTAATGCAAAAACAAGCTTCTTATAAGGACTCAGAGTCATTTCCCATGTTGATTTTGTGGAGAGAAAGTGAATTTGGGAATGGTAATCATTGTTTCTACAGGTCATATGCAAATAAATTGATTCAAAAAGCCACAAATGTTTTGGTTTGTCCTCATGAGAAGTCAGGAAAAGCTGAGAAGTCATTTTGAATACTGCTTTTCATAAAGAGAGACTACAGAGTCGAAACACACTGATTTGTTGGGGATTTGGGAAAATGTTGTCCCAGAACATGAGGGCATAATGCATATCTAAATTGGAAACACTACATTCAGCCACATGTGACTAAAATGGATAATTTTTTTATCAGATATCTGCTACCCCTACCAAATCAAAGTCTGGAGCATGAGAAAAGCAAAATCTCAGCTAGCCCCAAACTTGGTGGTGTATATGCTATTCATATTTAAATGTCAGGAAAAAATAAAGATGGAGTGAGACAGCCAGGGATAGTGGTAAGAAACAGGTAAGAGAGTAGAGCAGATCTATATTATCCATTGCAAGACAAGGCAGAAATTACTAAACCAGTGCCAGCTAACAAGGAAAGCCTACACTATGCAGTGCAGCATTGGCAGAGGTAACAACTTGTCTCTCTCAGCTCTGCTCATACGGCAACACTCCCGGTTTCACCTTTCTACTAAAGCTCATCAACTGCTTGGGGGGGAAAAAAAAAGGGATTTTCTTTCCTGAGAAAGACTAAGTTAAAAAACCACGAATAAGTAGACTAATTTTAAAAGACCTGTGCATTATATTACACATTGTTGTGATAGTGGTGATACACTGCTCAAACTATCTTTCAAGAAGGTAACGTAGTACCTGTTAGTCAGTGGATATGACATAACAAATGTAGACATAATACAGTGAATAAAACACCAGGGTTATTGTTATTATTCCCGTTCCCACTGTAGCTCTCAGCCTTACTTTCTTTACAGTTTATCATGTTTTGTGGCTACCTACTTTGGCATGTTACTGTGCCTATCACATGTCATCAGTATTTTGGTTTCCATTCACTCTTTATTTCGGCTGATCCTTGGCATATGCACACGGTAACTTATTATTAACAAAAAAATCAAAACACAAACCCCAAAACAAACAAAAAAATTTTCTCCTTTTCCTATTTTCAAATTATTCAAGATATTTCTGGTTTGCAGATTTGGGATTTTAGATTTCTGAGAAAAGAAACCTAGAATTTTATTACAATATAATGTTTGATGCCAAACCAAGATACTGACTTTCTTCACCTTCTTGCTCTATTTAATTTCATTGGGATGTCTGGTGTTTCAAAGTATAGAAGCTAGGATTGTTGCAACCACTGCTAATTGTTAAAGGATTTTAAATATACTTACTTAAAATAAAAGAATATGCCAAGAGAAATCAGAAGTGATGCAATTGACAGACCATGTCCGATGATGGCCAAGTAATACAAATTCAAAGCAGTCTGCAATACAAGAACAAAACCAAGCACCTGTGATGCACGCAGAACTACTGTTGATAAAGCACATCCTTATACATCTCTTCTGCAGATAAAATGACTATAATAGGATTAAGAAAATAAAAACATTGCAGAAAATGATGAGTCAAGTCCAGAATCCTGCAAATCAACATCTTACTACAATCTCTTTCTGTAGGGCACACAACAGATTTGTTGAAATCGCCACCAGAAGTTACCTCTTATCAATTATAATATTAGGTTTCTAATATATACTGCTATGTTTTTTCTGAGTATTTACATAACTCTGGCTGTTTATGCTGCTGCGCTGGGTGCGTTCCTGTCTGAGGCCTGATTCATCTATTAACACAACTCAGGTAAAAGATGCACTTCCTATATGAATTTATGTATTTTTCCCCATAGAAGATTTTTTCTTATGATTTAAAGCAAGCTGTGATTATGATATTGGAAATTTCGTTTTCACTGCGCATTTAAGGAAGGGTGTGAAAAAAATTAACAGTGACTCAAAAATAGTGAAGACTAAACAGTCTTGTTAAATAAGTCTACAGCCAATCTGTAGAATTATGAAGAGCTGGGTAGATACAAAAGGTAAAAATGAGGAACAAGTAAATTAATATTTGAAATACACACAACATGTTGCCATTAATTCTTTGAATTAACAAATATATTAAATTCCGCCAGTAACAAACCTCTGCTTTCAGTCATGGAATCTGCCTCACAAAATTTCTTTTGTTGCATTAAATGTAAGATCGTAATTTTGCACATAAGGAAATGAAGGTTCAGGTTGAACCTTATACTATCACAATAAAACTATCTGGATTCTATAGGAAGACTTCGAGCATAAACACAAATGCTCACGTACTCCAAACTGTATGCATCCTGTGAACTGATTATTCCAATTTAAGATAGACTAACTGCAGCCAGCTACATATATTGACTTTTGAAATACGATAAAAAGATTCCAGATAAGAAGGTTGTAAGTTGAGACAAGGGTACCTCCTTTTATGTGCTAGAATTTTTCAAATTATCATTATTTTTATCAATGAGATAACGTTTTAAAATAAAAAAGCTATGCAATATGTTAATACGCATAAGTAAAACTTCCATAAAAATTTGGCAGTGAGGAAAAACAAGGGCTACCCCTGAAATGCTAAAGCGTGGCTACGTATACATAATGACAGCCTTTCTACAACAGGTCCATATCCTGTATCACCGCCTCATTCAGTGACCAACTTAGGCAAAGGAGCATATAATGGATTTAGAAGATTTCCGCACAATTTAAAAGTGGCACAAAACAGCGGTACTGCAGGAACTGCTGAGGAGGCAATAACAATAAGAATTGAACAACGGGCAACAGTCACATTTATTGTGCATTATCGAACCCGCCTTCCAAGCACAGTGAAAAGACAATGCTGTTTAATGTCACAACCCATAGAACCGTAACCAGCAGTAAGGCTTTCTTCAGAGCTACTATTCCATTGAAACAATAGCTTCTGATGCGTGACAGGCTTGAAATACGCTGGCAAAACAGCCTGAGGGAAACTAGCTTATTATTCATAAAGAAGGACCTGCATGGATCTGCTCCTGTCTGAATAATATTCTCTCAGTTATCAGCCAAATAGTAGCATGAATCAATGAATTATAGCATCTCTGCTAGCAGAATTAAACTGCCATTAACGTATTCAATGTCTCATAATTTGAGAAAAAGCAATACAAAACTGCCTTCTTATCATCTAGTACCACTTCTTCTCAACATGGTTTCTACATAAATACCCTAAAGCACTCTTGTAGCATCTCTACCAGATATCAGTACTCCTGACACAATCTGCTGTTATTGAGCTCTTTTCCATTAGGTCCAAATTAATTTACAGACTCTCCTGACCTGCATTTTATATTCCTAGTTCTTGGGCATCCACTTTGTTTCAGTTTACTGCTGCTTCCCATGACTGAATGTTTCACGAAGAACATTAGTGGACATACAGGGGGGAGGGAGGCAAAATTTTGCTCACTTTATCCTCACATATCACAATGTCTCAGCAAGAGGGCATTTGGATTTTTATCAGATTTTTTTTTTCCTTCTAAACCTGTCCACAGATTGGCATCTTCAAGAGAAACTGAACTCTATGAAACACCATCTATGCAGGTACCCATGTGGGTATGTGTGTGCATAGTGTCTACCTTTGATGTATAGAAAACAACTCTCACTAAGCATTTTTCTACTTAGCCTGAGAATTTTGGTTGCTTGCAAAATTTCCCTTAAATAACCCAAAGTATAGGTTTTCCATTTGTGTGAACAGCTTCATATCGCAAAAAACCGAAAATAAAGGCACCTGGGAGCCAGGACACAAGACATACACAGGAAAAGGATCCCAAGGAAAAAAATAAACCTCTATCTAACACTTCTCATTGTTTACTTCCCTTTGGCCTCCAAAGATCCTGCAGTGAAACCACTCAACTACAGCTTGCCTAAACTTCTGTAAAAAAGAAAAGATTAGCTCTGGTTTTCACACTGGGGAAAACAACCCAAACACCCAAACTCTCCTTCAAGCTGCCTTGAAGATGTGTTAAGCCCAAGCAAAACTCTGATTGTGCATCTGCTGAAAATCTCTGTTACTGTGAGCTAATGGGATAAACCCACGCACTCAGCACGTCTTCCAGAGATGTGCACACCTCCTGCCGCTCTGCAGAGCTTGGACCCTACGCTTCAGAATCACAGAACAACATGTAAAGGTCTGCTCTTATGAGGCACACGCTTTGCTTATCAGTAATGACTGTGGATGATCTAGACAAGTACTAGCACCTACACATTTAAAATACACACAAACAAAAATATGATCATATTATTCAAGCAGTTGAAATCAGCTGTAAAAGACAAAGCAGGTGGGTTGGGTTTTTGAGTCTGTTTTGCACAATTCATCCTCTTTATGCAAAGTGCTTGCTTTTTTTTTTGCCTTCTGACATTGCATCGACTCTGCTGCTGTTCTAGTTACGAAACTTGTGAAAAGTTTCAGATCAGTAACATGACACTGGTAGCACGCATTCATTCTTTCCCTACCTTCACTTTTTCATGTGTATAGATATTACACTGGGTATAGTTTGTCCATGTCCTGTTGCTTTCTGGGTGTCTAAACCAATTCCCACTTGGATCACAGATCTTCGTCACTTTTTCTACAGACAAAGTAGATGGAAAGAAAAACAAAAAAGAAAAAGAAAAGAAAAACACCAGAGTCAGCACTGAAGTTCTATTTACTGATGCCTAGTATTTAATCTAGAAAGATTGGCAAACAAATGACAGCATTATTAATATGACTAGAGAGACATTGCTTGTTACTATGAATTCTGAGAAACTAAAGGCCATTGCTTTTTCTTGGCAAGGGCAACTGATGATGTGTTTGTCTTAAGAAAACAAATAGATTTCCCTCCTCCAATCCAACAAGTATCAAAATACATCAAACCAACAGTTAGAGAACTACCACATGAAGTGACAAGAATATTTAAATGGCTTGTTTAACATCCGAGGTCTAAACTGAAGTCTGACGTCCTACCACTGTAAATTAGGATTGGACAGGCAGGAAAATATCAATAGAGAAACTGCTCAAGAACAGAACTGGAAAATTCTGGGACCACATAACGATTTCCATCTGCAAATAGAAAAAGGCATGAAAGGACCCCGGAAAACAACAAATGCAGCAGAAAGAGACAAGCGTGGAAGTCTATGACGTTTTCCACATGCTCACAGATGTAAAGTTCAGCCTACAGTAACAAGAAAAGATTCACCCGTGGGAGAAACTCTTATAGACTTCAACTGCTAATTTGAGGTAAAAGAATAAGTCATATTTCTGCTTGTCTGTCAGAGACAAAAGCTCGTCTCTAAGAGGAAAAAACTGTGATCCAACTTCAGCTCCTGTTTCCTAATCTACAGAATCCCTCAAGGACATATTTCAGAAAAGAAAATAAGTAACTTGTCAGTTTTCTATGTGATAAAGGGAAAATGCAAATAATGGGTTAGAGACTGAAATGCTGGAGCATTAGTGACTTGAGTGGGGCAAACAGGAGGCATCAAGAACCCAAACCCTCATTTTATTCAGAAGTGTGTTGACACAGAAGCCCATGCGCACTTACCTGAAGGGTTGAAATCCTGAAAGTAGTCAGGACAACGCTGTACTGACACAGTTCCGGCAGCAACATCATTCCAGCACAACCAGCCATCCCACGTCCTGTTACAGTAAGGACCTGCAAACAAGTAGAAACCTGATAATAAAATAACAGCTCTTCTTTCATAATAGTTTTTCAAAAGTAAAATGTAAGACGGCATAAGGTAAGTTTCTCGCAGCAAAGAGAAAAAAAGAAAATGGAAACATAAGATTTAGCAGTAGTTAATTAAAACTCCACTTAATAGAAACAGTTCCTTATATGTACATTGCTTTGAACACATTTTAAAATCTGTCATCACTCGCCTTGAAACGATCTACATCTACAATTTACAAACCTCAGATCTAAAGCACAGTAGGCAAAAAACCTATATCAAGTCAGAACAAATAACGCCCATTAACAAACAGCCTCAAGCTTGCAAAGACCATTTTAGTAAATTTATTTACATTTTGCACATATACCAAGCCTATACATACGCGTACTAGTTCATTGAAAACACGGTGGTATCCTAGAAGCCATCAGAAAGTGCCTGTCCGGGAGGCAGCCGCAGCTCCTCTGCCGCAGGCAGGGCTGACCCTGCAGTGGTCATTGTGGACAGACGCTTCCCTAAGTGCTCCAGGGACTGGGGATTCACAGTGTTCCTCAAGAGCCTGTTTCGATGCCTCATTGCACTCACACAAATTTTATCATCTAAATAAACCTCCCTTGAGAATGAGCTTAGGCTTTATAAACAAATCCTTTCCCAACAGGCACGCAGTATGACTGACTCTACAAATTTGAAGCTGTTTTTAGCATCTTCCTTCAGCTTCTTTTTAAGACTTAATAATGTGTCCCCCCCCATCTCAAAGGCTGCATTTCCAAACATCACATAATTCCTCCTCTTCTCATCTGAATATTTTCCAATTTGTCCAGAGTCTTCTGAAGCTGTGATGCCCCAGGCTGGACATAAGCTTACGCTGTCATACTTGTGTCCATTTCTGACCTCCAGCCATTCAGTTCCTCCAAAGAATCACTTCAGAAGAGAATAAAACTCATTGTAAAAGAACACAGTTACCTCTTCTTGCCTCAAAAGCCATTCAGTGCTTCCAGAAGTTATTAAGTCAGAAACAGCGAATACTGCGACAGGTGGAGCTACCAAGGTTAGCTCTGAATGAGTTATCAAGAAAGCATTAACGGCATTAACACAACCCTCAGAGCAGGGAAATTATGTGCATCAAGACACTTTCAATTTTTAAAGGCAGATGTGACCAGGGAGACAGAGGCATTGTAAGAACATGAAATGAAATAAATTGGTAACATTAATCAGTCATCATTTTTTTAATCTGGGTATCTATTTAAATTAACATTTTCTTATCAGAAAAAAAAAGCTTCGTGTTCTATAAGAAGCGGTGCTATGGGCAGGTAATACAGTGTACTACTTTATCTTCAAGAATCTCAAAGAGAGACTTTTCTAAAAAAAATGTACAAATACAGTTACAGCCTGAAAAATTATTGCTACCAAGACAAGAAACGAATATAGCGAAAGGAGCCCGAATTAGAATAATTATATCCATTAACCATTTGCCTTTGTAAAACCGTATAAGAAAATTATCTCTACCTTCTTTCCTATGAATAGGATCTTGCATAATTTTCTGGTAACATTCATACTGTGCTGTCATAATTTTATTCCGTGTAACACTCAGTTGCGTGAAGTCCTCCGTCATATTCTGATGCCCTTCGGATGGTATAGCAGTGGCAAAAAACTAAGAGGAAAGAGAATTCTGTTTAGCAAGTAGTGTACAAACTCCAATAAGCTGCTTAAACTCCAATCTTTCCAAACACTATATTTCAAATATTATTTTACTCAAGGAAAATGATCTTCAAATCTTAGTACTAACAATATGATTTTCTGTTTCTCTGGTTAATTTAGCAATTCTTCTTATTACTGAATCTTGACAAAAATCTCCTGAATGAGCATGGGGGAGTAACAATCTGCAAGATTTGTAAATAATAATGGAAAAAAGCATAGAAAGCACTGAGGCAGTCATGAGCACATAAACAACTTTTGCAAAATCCAGTACAATATATCGAAGTTATATTAGTCTAAAAGACATTTGGATAGGCCCAAAATGATCCTTTATGAAAAGAGATTTTCCAGATACTGCACGCTCGTGTAGAGCTATTTAGCTTCTCTACAGTCTTGTGAACCATAAACTCAACCCTCAGAATACAAAAAGGTATTCAAAAGACATGACATCCACTTTTACAGTTATTAAACATAATTTTCAAAAAAACCTTAAGAAAATGGATCTTGATCAAAAGGTGAACCTTTTAAGTGCATTTTTAGAAGAAGTTAAGTATTTTACAGGAAGCTACTGAACTTCATGGAAAAACAAAGCTGTAGATTGAAATACTGTACCACTGTCACACAAAGAGTGGTATTAAAAGTTCCGAGGATGTCCTCTGAATCCGAGTTAGAAGCTTCCTCCACTCTTCCCAGGGGTCTGCATGATAGTGTTTATATGTCACTTCTCAACTGTTACTGTACAGTTCTCTGCTAGCAAAGGATACGCTGGGTTCAGCTGAGGTAAATACTATTTCTGTTCTTTTGCCACAGGAATTAAAAGACCAGAAGGTAAACATGCTGCTGTGCACAAACTACATCTGAACACAAGATCAGTTGTTTCTGCATTTTCACATTAATAATTTCTATGGTATTCTGTACACAATTGTTCAAACTAGAAGCGATTTAAAAAATTCATGACTTACCATAGTAACTGATAAGAAGAACAGCAAAAACGTGAACCAGTTTTTTGTCATTTTTATATCCAGTGTAGTGAATTTTATACTGTAGTTGAATGAACTCAAACTGCAATGGAAAAAAAGTAGGAAGAAATTTAGTAATTCACGAAAGCCAAAACCCATAAAGACTTCATTTTTTCTTTCTGAATTAAAACAAATCAGTGAAGGTCCTCTCAATTTTTATTCATGCATGGTGATGCCACACGATATACATAGAGATATACAATACAATGCAAAAAAAATGCACTCATTTCGCCAGCAGTGAATTCCAGCAGCAGGGTTTTTCCTGCGCTGCTGCCACCATTGCCTAACACCAGTTCTCCAGAGGGTTTGTCTCAGTCAGGTAGCTGCTATCAGCTCTAGCAGATATGGAGCAATTAGCCCTGAGATAAGAGTTGACTCCTTGACATCTCTGCCTTTGGGCAACCGTAGCGCACTGCAGTTCAGTTTCCTCTAAAGTAGCTTTAGACTTTCACACACAGACACACAATTATTTCCTGTTCTCTTCATACCAGCTGATTTTTGATTCTGCCATCTCTGGAAGAACTGACCTAGCAAGTAGCTTTATCTTGAAGTTACAACTTCGCAAGGGTGACAATGGCAACGCAAGTATTAATTGTGAGCTGTAAAATAATTTATCTGCAGTAGCTGTAAACTAGTTACTGTATCTGTAGTTTGAAGAAAACAGAACTACCCAATCCAGCTATAATCATCTTAGAGTGCAGACTACTCTTGGAATTGATTCTTGAAGTGTAAAATGCACCTAAAACATAAAAT